>Ga0335074_10000622_pt1 | contig 49542 bp, 39 predicted proteins | sample Lox_Sample_23_FD_206715 | JGI IMG/M metagenome (GOLD analysis project Ga0335074, IMG submission 206715) | Soil microbial communities from Loxahatchee National Wildlife Refuge, Florida, United States - Lox_Sample_2.3 | ecosystem: Environmental > Terrestrial > Soil > Wetlands | place: USA...
AAATAGGCGTGGAGAAACCCTTGATCTCCCCAGTCGCCGGACTTCAGTTTCTCAATTTTGTTCATCATATCACTAAAAACCGCTGCGGATGGCTGGATTACGAGCAACCCTGAGTTCAACCCTTTCCAATCGCAATATTGGGGCAGTTCTCCACCCGCGTTGACCGCTGACCAATTGGGGCAATCGAAAAGCTCGTCGATGTTGGCCAAAACCATCATGTCCGAGTCCAAATAAACCACTTTCTTAAAATCCACCAATTCCCATATACGCAGCTTGGTATAAACCGTTGCGTAAAGCTGAATCTTATGATCGGAGCCTTTTAATTTGCGCCAAAGGTTTTTGATGAACTGATGGGAAGTGGGATTGGCAATAGGTCCAACCGATCGAGTATTGATTCCTAACTGCACGAGGCAGTCCAAAGTCTCTTGAGAAAGATTATGGGTTGTTAAAACGAGCAGTTGTCGACGGGATTGGGTGCGTTTAAGTGAATGATTTAATACGAGCACTGGCGCCAAATAGTTATCCGACGTTAATAAGGTAGCGAATGCCTGATCGGTAATGAATGCGCCATTTTCGCCGGCTGATACTGACAAATGGTCTGCTTGGGCTTGGGCATGCCTTTCGGAGACTGCATTCATTGGTGATATATTTCAAACACATCAGACCTCTGATTTGCAATTCTACGCATTATTCAGAGGTGCTCTTACAGTCTTCCCAGCGTTGACAAAGTCCTTACGGCCTCGCGTTCGGCCTTCCATCTCGCCCAAAGAACGCGCCTTTCGAATTGCGGACCGTGAACCAAGTGCCAAAAAAACCGCACGGTCTCCAATTTGCCACGCGGGCTTTTGAAATGAGGTCGAATTGCATCCAGCACTTTGGTGCATTGGCCAATCCCGGCGTAAAGACGGATTATGTAATCTTCGGTCAACCTTTCGCGACCGATGACGTGCGTCAGGCGAAGGCGATAAAATCTTCCGATGCCAAGGTTGATGTCCGTGGCCACGAGCGCCATATCGTGGTCCTCTCCTGAAGTCAAACGCTTGCCGGAACGACCGAGCGCCTGGCGCAGGGGATCTTCAGCAATGGTCTGTAGGTACTTTTCGGCAACATTACGGCGGACGCACATTCCCCCGCCTGATGGGATTGCGTATTTTGAACCGAAGTTTGACCAATAGTCACGGCTGATTTCCGAGCAGGCAAGATACATGACATAGGGCAGAATGGACGGTGGTGGCGGCACCTCGAATTCCGGTTTCATACTGCCTCCAAAAGCGCCGAGCTTGTCGTGGTTGGTGGCGATTTCGGCGGCAACCCTTAAATAATCAGTTTCCAGTATGTTGTCGTCATCAATGAAAACAATCAGCTCTCCGGAAGATTCCCGGATGGCGCGCAGACGGGCATGGGTCAAACCCAGCGTCTCTTCCCGGAGAATGCGCCCCTGCGGGTGCCAGGCCACCAGGGACTCCGGGAGCGGGCGGTCAGACTTGTTATCAACAATCAAGAACTCGTAACCGGAAACGGGATAATCCTGCGCCTTTAGAGCCGCGATCGCCCGCTCAAGAACCGGCATCTTCGGGTTGTGCGTGCAGATGATCGCCGACAGTCGCATACAGTTGTTGGAGATGAAATGTATCTGGAACTTGCCAGGGAAGAGACTCTTCAGATGGTCTTGTTCACTTGTTTCGGCTGCAAACTGGGCGTATCAACGGACAAAAGTTCATTGGAGACGAACCGGACGCAAAGCCGTTTAATTCTCCAGCGGCCGGGGAGATCCATTACGCGCGATGAGGTTCGTTATCATTGTGTAAATGACGGGCAACAGCGAATCATCAAATCCAACCGCTCATCGTCAGCCTACTTTTTTAACTTGGCGTTACGAAACAGGATGAGTTTCCGGGCCAACCGGTCCATTCGTGAGTCAATACGTTGGTGAAAGGCGTCCAAACTCCAACGCGGGGAATCGTCTGCCTTGCGTGCATAGCGCTTCCTGGGCTTATATTGAAAAGTGCCTCCGAATTTCATCCGCGCGATTGGGTCTTCCGTCCAGTCTCCGTCCAACAACCCGGCCAGAATTTTTCGGCATTGCGGTTTCTGGCTGGTGAGTTTCGGAAGATAGGCATCGGGAAAATACGGAATGCCCCGGGACCAGTGGGCCAGTTTGCTCGCGGACACCCGGTATGCTTCCACTCGCGGGTTCAGGATTTTGGCGAACCCGGAAAGGGCGGACTGGCATTTCACGAGGTATCGGCAGTGTGACAACAGCCAGCAATCAAGCAGGGCGTGATCGCCTTTTCCCAAGGGGTCCTCGGATGCCGGGTCCTTGTGGTGTCCAACGTTGCCCGAGTTCACAATCCGCAGCGTCGGATGCTGGGCCTGAATTCCGGCCTTGAAGGTGTTTTCATCGCTCGCTACATAGATTGTGTCAATGTCCGGGTGGGTTTCCACAAAGTCCCCGACCAGTTCCATGAATTCATCTGGCGACACATAGTTGGTTTCGACCAATGATCGGTTCTTGTCCGTTCCGCGATAATGGATGCCCAACGCCCGGCCTAGGGACGGAAATTCATCGGCGCGACGGCGCACACGCTCCGGCCATCGAAAATACTTGCTCCACAGGGTGGAGATATAATCCCAATCATGGCCAAGGCTGACGGCCTGAGCCTGACGAAGGTTTTCGAGATTGACCTCGCGGTAACGGTCCGCGCCCGTCTCGTAATTGACCTCCAACAGGCCGGGAATTACAACCGGATCGTTTTGATTGCCATACAACGGCGACCGGATGGCCCATGCCGGGAAAAGACCGTGACGGTCCAGATAGGGCAATATCTCAAAGACCCACAAAAACACTTGGCCAAATAATCCTTCACGCAATTGGTCGGGCCGGGTGGATATCATCAGTCGTTCGGTCATGTTATTTATGACGGGATGCGCCGCAGTTTTGAGTTTTGACTTTGCCCGGCCTGTTGGGAGAAAGAAAGTGCCAGGCAGGCCAGCATCCGCGCAGTTGCAAATGGATACGCCCGGCGCGCGTCGCGGTGCGTTTCAACCACCCACTTCCAGTCCCAGTTGAACCGGGGGCCGCGAACATAATGCCGCCAAGAACCATAAGAGGCATGAAAACTACGAGAGCGGACCGACAATGACGGTAAAACTTCCGAACAAATGTAGGCTTGAAGCGAGAATCGTTCGGCGATGGCAAGTGGCGCCCTCGTGGATTCACGCACGGAACTGTCATGCATGCGAAAATGGTTCAACGGTTTGGCGGCAAAGGCGATGTCCGATTCGAGAAGAATTCGCGCCCAAGTCCACCAATCGCCTGACAGCCGCCTCGTTTCGGCGCCGCAAACGGCCCGCTGAAAAACATCCCGCCGGGTCAGGACAGCGCTCGCGTTGTGAACGATGTTCTGGACAACAAAAAAGCGGGCCAGTTCGTCGCGGCCCTGATTTTGATAATCGCGGGTCCAACGGGTTTCATGCAGGTTCCGATTGCCCGTTTCCGAGAGTTCACCAAGCATTCCCTCGGCGTTGACACGCCTGGACTGACAGTAAGCCAGCCCGACCTTCGGATTTTGATTCAGCATGGAGACCAAGGTTTGCAGCAAATTTGGATCGGCATAATCGTCTGATTCTGCAATCCAAAGATATTCTCCGGTGGCCAGCGCCGCGCCTTTTTGCCATTGAGCAAAAGGGCTGCCGCTGTTCTTTTCATTAAATTCCAGCCGCATGGGATGTTTAGCAGCATAACGTTCCAACACCTCGCGGCTCTTGTCCGTGGACGCATCGTCCAGAACAATCAATTCATAATCCTTGAATGTCTGCGCAAGGATGCTGTCCAGCCGCTGCGGCAAAAACCGCGCGTGGTTGTAACTGGGAACACAAATGGAAACTTTGGGCATAATCGCACGTGGCTACTATGGCCGGCGAACTTTGATATGAATCGCGCTGGGGATTGATTTCCTGCTGACCAGCACCAGATAACCACCGCCACCCGCTCCCGAAAGTTTCCATCCCAGGGCCTCTTTCGAATAACGTCTGATCGCCGTTGCCACATCCCGGTTCGTCATGCTGGGAAACAGGCTGACCTGTGCTTCAAAGGAAGCGCGCAGATTGCGGCCAAACTGCTCCAAATCGCGTTTCAGGATGGCCTGCCAGCAACCGTCGGCTGCCGCAGCAAGCGCATGGACACCCGCAGACGTGATGCGTTTGCCTTTGAAAACCTCAAAACCCGGTTTGCGCAGCCCCAACGGAACCAGATATAAATGCGATTCCAACCAGCCCAGCACACTTTCGTCGCCTCCGGGGGTGATTTTCTTAGGCCAAAATGCTCCGTCATAGTCCAGCCGGTTCAAACCCGGAAACACAATACCTATCGAATCCTGTGAACCCGAAAATTGTTCCGTTCCCGGAGGATTTTCATAGGCAAACAGGACCTTTGCGTTTTTTTCAGGATTGCCGGCCGGAACGTCCGTCTGCCATAACTCGATGGCCCGGCGGCGTGTGCTGGAAGCCATTCCACTGCGCTCATTGAACTCCAGCGACGGTTCCACGGAGATGGTCAGCACCGGCCCCGGCTCAAGTTTGGAAACGAACGGTTGATCCAGCCAGCCGCCCGCAAGATCCAGCCGGTAAGGAATTCGGCATTCCTTGCGCAAACTCGTCGTCGAGCGCACCGGCAGGTTTTCACGCGGGTCGCGCTTCAGCACCAGATAGCGGATGCCCATCTGCCTGCATAACTCAGCCTTGGCCGGCGTGTTGCCGTCTTCGTTGACCACAAAAACATCCGGGCTAATTTGTTTTAGCTCGTCCAAAAAGTCCATGATTCCGGATCCACGGCTGATGATACATTGCTTCACATGGCGGACCGCTTCGAGCATGTATTTTCGTTCCTCCTCGGTGGTGACCGGTGCGCGGCCCTTCAACTCCACCACCGTGCGGTCCGAACCGATTGCCACATGCACGTCCCCGTAAACCGCAGCCTTTTCCAGAAAGCGGATATGGCCGCTGTGCAGCATGTCGAAACATCCACTGACAAAAACTTTCGCTCTTTTTTTGCCCACAAAAATTCTCCGATCCGCAACATAATCCCCGCAACAAGCCTTTAAAAATTTTTCATCTGCGAAATACTATGCAGGGCGCTCTGAAACCAAAAAGTGGAGGGCAGATGAAAGACATCCGCTTTGAATCCACGCGCGACAGTTGCGCCGCCGATCCCTTGCTTACTGATAATGACGACGCGCGCCAATGCGGCAACAGACCGTTTATGGTTGTAACTGGGCCTAAGATGGTCACCGTATAGAAGGCACTTTCATGTAGTGTAGTGTCGAAATGTTCATGAGATATCAAACCGCGACCGCTTGAAGGCCAAACTGTAGAAATCGCATATCCCGGATACCAGGGCTAGGCAGTAGGGAAAGTAGTTTATAATACCGCCAGAGGCAACGATCCGCTTGAACCAATTGGCAATATTCATTTATTCCTTCGAGCCGGCCTAAACGATAACCGGAACTCTCGAATAATGTTCGGATGCTCTTACGCGTAAAGAAACGCAGATGTGTCTTGTCCAAAATGCCGCAATCCGTGTATTCCCACTCCCCGCGGACGGCCAACCGCCAAAGGGTCGGGAAGTGCCCGATGTTTGGAATCGAAGCAACAACGCCCCCCCCATCCTTCAGCAGGCTTCTCGCATACACGAGAGCACGTCCAGGATCCAGTATGTGTTCAAGAACGTCGTTGAACACGATGCAATCGAAGTGCTTGGGGGGAAGATTGGCGCCATCGGAGAAAAGTCCCTGCACCACCTGGTCAAGCCGGGAAGAGGCGCGACTGACCGCGTCCGATTCAGGCTCGATTCCCCATACTTTGCATCCGATACGGCTCTTGACCGCGGCCCCGAAACTTCCGGCACCGCATCCGACATCTAACAGGCACTGTGTAGAGACGGGGATGAATGGAATCATTTCCGACCGGGAGCACTCGTAATAACTACTAGCCTTGTCTGCGTAGGCCTGACGAAGAAACCTATCCTGTTGGCATTTCATATTTGAGATTCCATCGGGCACGCGATGGCGACCAACGTCGTTGGCTGTAATCTTCATGCCTCTTGTCATTCAGGAACTATTGCCGATGTGGCGTCTTTTGGCGTTCTGTCGGCGAATTTCAGGTAAATCAATTCCCGCACTTCCCGAAAACATCGAAAGCCCGTGAAAATGCCGTGGACGAGAGCGGCAACGGATGCGGTGAACAATCCCTGACCTGCCAGCGTGAAAAGCGAGCCGCCTTCAGAGCTGAAAACAATGTGCGTGGCCCACCAACCCGCGAGCGTCGCCGGCGCAACCGGCCACAACTGTTTGGCGATATCCGCGAAAGTGATGGATAATTCACGGCGCAGATAAGGAACATAAACGAATGACTGGGAGGCGTAGGAAGCCAGCACGGCGACAGCCACCCATTCAATTTTGTGCGAGTAGAGCGCTGGCACAAGCAGGACCACCTGAACTACCCCACATAGACTGGTGGCATGGAGTAGCGTCTTGGTCCGGTTGCGGGCCATGAGAATGTTGCCTAGAGGTTCGGTGACAGCTCGGATTACGCCATAGAAGCAAAGAATCTGGAGAGTCAGTGCCGCCGGCATCCATTTGTCGGTGCCTTTGCCAAGGAAAATGACCAGGAAGGCATGGGTGTTGGCCAGCAGGGTAGTGTTTGCCACCACGGCAACGAACGCCGACAAATCAATGCTCTTGAGACACCAACGGCGCATCTTGATTGTGTCGTGTTGCATGGCGGCAAATGTGGGGAAAAGAACACCGTTCACTGTGTTGGCTAGCAGGCTGCACACGAAGCTGCCCCAATTCATCGCCAGTGCGTAATAACCCAGCGCTGCGATACCCATGACCGCGCTGACTAAAAAATTGTCTATGCTGAAAATCAGGAAAACCAAAAGCCCCGCTCCCAGCAACGGCAATCCAAATCGCAGGAAATCGCCCGCATCCTCGCGGTCGAACCGGAATCCCAAGGGAACCTTTCTCACGCATTGGATGGCAACATTCCCCGCAACATTCGCACCCACGTCGGCAACGACAACTGCCCAAAACTTCCAACCATATAGGATGAGAATAACGGCCAGCGAACAGCGAACTATAGCGTTGATTACTCCCGGCACCACCAGCGCGCGGTAATTCGTTTCCCTTGTCAACTGCACCAAAGGGAGAAAGCCGATGGTGCTGACCAAAAATTTCAGCGCCAGAAAGCGGGTGACGTTGGCCACCGCTGGATGGTCGCAGAAATGCCGGGCAAACGGCGCAACCAAAAATGCGGCTGCGAACGCGAAGCCGCCTAAGATGACTTTCAGCGTAAAGGCGGTTTCGAGATTCTTCTGATCCAATTGCGGGCGGCGGATGGCGGCGCTCCCGATGCCACAGTCACTGAACTGGTTCAGAAAGCCGATAACAATGGTGGCGAATCCCACTACCCCCATGTCGGCGGCACTCAAATTCCGGGCAATCACCATGCTGGCCAGGAACTGACAGGCGAGCGTCACCCCCCGTGCTAGGGAGTTGTAAACGACGTTCTGAAACGTATTGGCCTTGGAAATAAAGGGAGTCAATTCCAATTAATTTTCCATGGTTGCCAGTGATACATATCGCGCGATTTAGGGATAATCAACCGAACTGGCCGGTTACGTGGAACGCAGGCTGGCCAGGTCGTAGATGGATTTCCCGGCGGAGAGTTGTGCCAGGGCCGGCTCAATGTCCGGGATCCGGTTGACGATGACCAGCAGTTCGGCGTCCCGGACGGTTTCCGCCAAGTCGTTGGTGATAAAGCGGGAGATGAACGGGATTTTTTTCAGGATGTAGTCGCGGTTGGCGCCGGTCAGCCGGGAGACGTGGACATGGGGATCGTAAATCCGAATGTTAAAGCCCTTGCCCAGGAGCCGCTCGATGACGTCCACGATGGGGCTTTCCCGTAGATCGTCGGTGCCGGCCTTGAAAGCCAGCCCAATAAAGCCGACGTTCTGTTTTCCAGACTCGATGATTTTCCGGCAGACCAGTTCCTTTTGCAGTTCGTTGCTGCGCTCGATGGCTTCCAGCACCGGCGTTTGCAGGTAGTGGTCGTGCGCAATGGTGCGCAGCGCCTTGAGGTCCTTGGGCAGGCACGAACCGCCGTAGGCGAAGCCGGGTTTCAGATAGGCCTTGGAAATGTTGAGCTTGGTGTCCCGACAAAAGATGTCCATCAATTGGTGCGGGTCAATGTCAAGCTGGCGGCAGATGTTTCCCACCTCGTTGGCGAAGGTGATCTTCAGCGCGTGGAAACTGTTGCAAACATATTTCATCAGCTCGGCCACCCGGGGTTCAGCAACGATGAAGGGCGCGTCAATTCCCTGATAGACCGCCTGCATCGTCCCGGTCGCCCACTCACAATCCGAACCGAGCAGGGTATAGGGCGGTTTGAAAAAGTCGCGCACGGACGTGCCTTCGCGCAGGAATTCCGGGTTTGAAACCACCGCAAAGTCATGGCCGGGACTTCGCCCGGAAGCGTCGGCGACAATCGCCGCCACCTTTTCCCGGGTGCCGGGAAGCACGGTGGAGCGGACGGCAATCACGTGCCGGCCGGTCTTGTGCTTGAGTGCCACGCCGATTTCATGGGCAACCTTGGCGATAGCCGCGAGGTCGAGGTGGCCGTTGGAAGTTGGCGGCGTGCCGACGCAGATAAAGGACACGTCGGTCGCGGCGATGGCCTCTTCCGCCGAACAGGTGGCGCTGATTCTTCCCGCAGCGTGCTGGGCGGCCATGATTTCGGCGATGCCTTCTTCGATGATTGTCGGCTTTCCCTGATTGATGAAATCAACCTTGGTTTGCTGGGGATCAACCCCGACGACGCGGTGTCCCGCCTGCGCGAGACATCCGGCCCCCACGCAACCCACGTAACCCAATCCGAAAATGCTTATATCCATCTGGTCATCTCTTTCCAACAAGGCCGCATTGATTCTTCATTCCCCCCGCCCGCACACGGCCAGACTGTAAAAACAGTCTCATGGCCGAAGTCCTAACGTTTGTTGGCGACAGTCGCGCCGTTGCGGGACGCTTCCCCAATCGCTTCCGATGTTGCTGGCAAACGGCCCGTTCCAGAAGCCAGGGAACTGCCGTCCAGTTTGCCGGAGTTCCGAGTCTCGTCATGATGAGACGGCGTTCCGAGCAAGCCGGCCACCAATGAAATCAGCCGCTCCCGTTCACTGGACCAACGATGTTCCAGATAAACTGCCTGTCCCCGCCGGACAAATTCCGACATTTCCCGCGGATGGCGAAAGGCCCACACAAATTTGTCAGCAAGATCCGCAGCGTTGTCCGGCTCAAAAAACAGGATGTTCTCATCGGAAAAATAATCGCGAATACCCTGTGTGTGGGGCGCAATGACGGGTTTGCCAAGAGCCAGATACTCAAAAATTCGCGTCGGCATGTTGATTTCGGTAAAGACGCTTCGGCGATTGGGGATAACCCCGATGTCGCATTGGTTAATCGCTTTGACGATTTGCTGGAGATTTCTCATGCCCAAATAGTGGACCGACTCATTCAGGCCGCGCTGGTGGACTGTGTCCATGACACGCTCAAAGTAGGAAGTGTTCTCCCCGCAGATGACAATGGTGGCATCGGGGATGGATTTTTTTGCAATCTCGAGCGCATCAATGGCGAGGTCGAGACCATGCCGCTCCACTAGGGAGCCGTGATAAAGGATGGTGAACGGCTGGCCGAGAGGCTTTTCACCCGGCGGATTCAAGGTGACGGGCCGAAACGAAAACAGTTCGTCTGCGGGCGAGTTCATGATGATATGGATTTTTTCAGAAGGGCAACCCCGGGACGTGAAAAGTGATTTAAAGGCAACGTTGGGGGTCAGCACCAAGTTCACAAAACGAATGCTCCATTTCTCGCACCACTTCAGAAAACGAACGGCGAGACTTTGCCGCGGAAGGTTGAAGATGGTCTCCATCAATTCGGGCATGGGGTCGTGCAAGTCCAAAATGACTTTTGCCCCGAGCAGTTTGGGCACCAACGCGCTGAAGACCAGGACGTCCGGCATATTATGCACATGAACCACGTCGTAGCGCCTCCGCAAACGCCAGGCTGACAAAATAAAAAAGGAAGCGGTCAGAAACCAGGCGTATTGAAACACATAGGTCAGTTTGCCCGATCTACGGTGCCGCAGCAGTACACGAAACACATTGACCCCGTCAATCGTCTCGCGCCGGCTCATGGAGGCGTCCGGGCGAAGAGAGATGACATCAACCTCCATCCCCGCGCGTTGCAATGCCTCCGCCGCCAGCCTAGGCCGGGCATCGGTGGCATAGTAGGAATATAGGAGGACTGCGGCGCGTTTGCCTTGGAGCGGGCGACCGCTTGAGACGGCCACCGGAGCGTCCGTCTGCCGAGGATTTTTTTCCGGCCTGAAATTTTCCTTATACCAGCCCGCGAGTTCACTCGGCACGGGCTGCCAATAAGCGCCGTTGTAATGCTGCTTAAGGTATTGGAGCAATTGGACATAAAACGCCACCGGGAAAGTGCGGGGCGAGGCCGGATCGCCGGGAAAGCGCAGATAGTCGGGATGAACATTGATCAGCGCCATACCGCCGCGTTGAGCGATCCAATCCGATTTTTGCAGCCAGATTTCCGGGGAGCGTTCGCGCAAGACCAGAAAAAGGCTGGAATCCTGCGGAAGTGTATAGGGCAATTCCACATAGCCGGAGCGGGAATCGAAGGCCGAAGGTCGAGGCTCGAAGGCGCTGCCAGAGCCAGCGGGCAAATCCGAAGCGCGAAGACCGCAGGCCGAACCGATTTCGGATTCCGGACACGTAATCCAGAAGGGGAAGATGGTGCTCGCGCCATCCGGCTGCGGCTCAAACGGGTCGGTGTCAAACGTGGAGGCGTCGTATTGAATGTCCAGTTCATGCAGCCAGTCGAGTCGGCGGAGCATGAAGCCGGAACGAAATCCTTTGGCACCCCATTCCTTCAAATAGTGGTTGATCCATCTGGCGTTCTGGGAAAAATCCGATCTCGTCCAGTAAAGCTTGCCGTCATGGTGGAGATCGTGCACGCCCACTTCGAAGCCGTTTTGCGCCAGTTCTTCGCGCAATTCACGGGAGACGGCATAATCGCCTTCGGGAATAAAATTGAAGGAGGAGCGAAACCCCAACTCCTGTTCCAGTTGCATCAATCGCCGGCATTTTGCCAGACCTTCCGGGCCTTCCACGTCGTGGGTGAGCACGAAAGCAAATTTCTTTCCGTCCGGCCAGCCGGACCAGCCTTCGGGCGGTTGCGCGGCGGCTTCATTGATAGGCCAGACGTTCTGGCACGCCTTGCGCTTGCGACGCGCCATCATCCGACGCAACGCCATGCGAAAGCCCCATGGCAGGTAGGGCTTGAGGTGATAATAGAGACGGTTGGCTGGCATGAAAAAAGTCAGTTGAAAGCCGAGAGTCGAGGGTCGAAAGGTATCGGCCCGTCAATGGGATCATCCGCGAATGGACGCGGAGGCAGTAGGAAATTGGCCGCTACGGAACGCAAAGGTTCAGCCTCCCTGTGACGCTTCGAGCCAAGTGCGAAAACACACAGCCGCCGTGAATGGCGGCTGTTGGGTTGTTCTTCCTGCTTTTCCGTCAATTCTCAATTCGTGCGCTGGGGTAGCAACGGCGTCAAATTCATCTGCCACCCAGAAAATCCTGATGCAATCGCTCTGGAACGTATTTGTGGGTTTTGTTCAGCACGACGCTGACCGTGGCCCCGGCTCCCACCAGCCAATTGTTCGCCTGAAGAACAAGCTCGCGATCGGTCTTTTCTGATTCAACGACCAGCAATGTCATGTCCATAAACCGCGCGAGGCGCGACGTGATGCTGGTCTGTCCCACCGGCGGCATGTCAAAGATGATGTAGTCGAATTCGCTGGCCTTGAGCTTGGGCACCAAGGCGGCGAAGCGTTTGGGCAGGGCGTGAGGAAGCTCGTTATTGTTGGAATTGCCGTTGACCACATACAGATTTTCCTGAACCATGGCGTCGTCCTTGGTTTCATTTTTCAAGGCGACGTCCACTCCGCAACCGGCCTTGCCCTTGTAAAACTGCTGCGCCGCGCCATGTTCAAGGTTCATGTCCACCAGTAGTACGTTTCCTTCGCCGGTTTCGGAAAGCGAGGCGGCCAAGCCGGCAGCGATGGTGCTTACTCCCGCGCCCTGGCTGGCACCCGTTACTGCCACCAGTTTTGGGTTATGAGTAAGGCTTTTGACTTCAAAATAAACAATCAACCGGTCGCGGAGCGCATCGTAAAACGACTGCAAGGCGGAATTTTTTTCCAGCGATACCACCTCCAACCCGCCGTTCCGATCCAGCGGGGCATCGCCATCCGGATCACGACTGTCGTGCTCTTCCGCGTCCTGCAACTGTAGTTGACGTTTTTCATTGGCTTTAAGCAGGCGAGCATGACCATTCCGGCTGACATCAGGAATGGAAAGAAACAGGGGTAGTTTCAATTTGGACTCAATTTCAATCGGTCGTCTCACGGAACGATCCAAAAACATTTCAATCAAAAGCGCCCAAGCCAGACCAACAAGGATGCCACCCATCGCCATCATTTCGACTTGCTTGTGATTCTGCTTCCAATCCCGGAACGGCGGCGAGGGACTCTGCACCCATTTGATGTTGGGGGCCTTGCCAATATCGAGCGCCTGATTAATATGGAATTGTTCGATGCCACCGGAAAGACTTTGAAGGTTGGCCTGCTGAATTGCCTTGGTGTTCTCCAATTGCTCGATACCCGGCGCCAGGTTGTTGATGTTGGTTGCCTGCATCTGGAGTTGATTCAATTGCGTATCCCAAGTCTTGATTTTGGATTGAAGGGCGGCCATTTGCTGGATTTGCGTCCGCACGTCCTCGCCGGACGCCGCAGAAGAACCGCCAAGATCCGGTGAAACGGCAGCCAAATCGACGATTTGCGGGTATTTCTTTTCAAAGTTTTCCTTCGCCTTTTCCGCGTCGGCAATTTGTGCGTCCACTTCCAGAAGCAAGACGTTGCCGGACGTGAATCCCTGCACCAGATAACCCTGCTCCTTCTTGTGGAGCGCATCAAGGTCTGCGCAAACGTCGTTGTAGGCATCAATTTGATCCTGGGGAACGGCTGGTGGCGCATTGGTGGCTTCTAGTTTCGATGGCTGGTTGGCAACCACCTGCTTGGTGGCCGCCTCAGAGCCGGACAAATCAGCCTGCGCGTTCAGAATGTTCCCTTCAATCTGGGAAATTTGGTCCGCCAAATCCTTTCGGGTGTCGTCGAGGGAAATGATGTCAGCCTTGTTTTTCAGGTCGGCAAGCTGCTGTTCCGTCTCGGCGAGCTGCACGCTCAAGGTGGATTGTTCGCGGCTAAGGGCGTCGTCATACTGCCCGGACACCGAATGGATCTCGGTTTGTTTCTGGAAATAATCATTGATGAGTTCCTCCAGGACGGGCTGAACAATCAGCGGATTCGGGTGTTGAAAAGTGATGATGATGATGCTCCCATACGGCACGGCCTTCAGGTTGTTCCGGACCACGGCGGCGGCTTCAGCGGGATTATTCCCGCCGCCGGCCCGATACAGGATGTTGGACGCGCCCAGATTCGTGACGACTTCCTCGGCCAAATCCATGCTGGTCAGAATCTGAATTTCCGCATTTATGACATCATCCTCCCCCGCACCCGGCACAACCACGTTCTGGTTGCCACCTGTCAGGGCCGGTTGCGTGGCTTCCGGAACGTATTTGATCAGCAGTTCGGCCTGGGATTGGTAGGGCGGCGGCTGGAAGTGATGAATTCCGGCGGCGACCACAAAACCCGCCAGGGAGAGAACAATAATTTTCCATTTATGGCGGAAGATAATGTAGTAAATATCGCCAAGCGATATTCCTGCCGATGGTTCAACTGGCCGGTTGTTATTCATTCGATATTGATTTTAAGGGTTTGAGGAAAACAGAAGACAATTATTTTGACTTTGCTCAAGCACAGTGCCGATACAGCGCTGCGCCGATCATCCGTGACCAGCCGGCCGGCAGCGCGCGGAACAGGCGGTTGTGCCAACCCGTGGCCTGGTCACTTTCTGTGACAAAAGCAACCCGACGGAAATCGTATTTGACATATTCGATTTTATGCTCCCGGGTGCCCCAGCCTAATTTGAAACGCCGTAAACCTTCATTGCCGGTGGACGTCCTGCCCAAATCCAACGTTTTTGCTCCGTTGCGCGCGAGCCATTTGATGGCTTCCCACATCACGAGGTTGGCACCCCGCAACTGTTGAAAGGCTTCGTCCGAGGCCCCGTATTTGTAAATGGCGCGCCCACCCCATTGCAAATAAACCGAGGCGGCTATGGGATGTTTTTGCCAACTGGCAATAGCAATCATGCCGAGGTTGTTGGACAAGATATGTTCGTAGATGTTCCGAAAAAAAGCGAACGGCTGTGGCGGCAAACCGTGTTTCTTGCGGGTTTTGCATTGCAGTGAGTAAAATATTTTCATCGCCTCCAATTCCTGTGACACGGTCACGGTCAAATCACTCTTTTCGGCCTTGCGAACCGCGCGCCGCACGGAACTTTCCAAGCGCGCAAACAAGCGATCCTCATCCTCCTCCAAATTCAAACTATGCCCGTAAAAGGCAACTGAGGCCGGAGCACCCGGAAACAATTCTCGTCCGCCGCGAAACTCCACGGATTTCCACTGCCTCGTTTTTCCCAACTCAAGCGCGCTTTGAACGAGCCGTCGCGCCGTGGCGGCATCACGATAAAGCGGCCCGCAATCATCCGTGAAGGGCAGCGAAATCCCCCGCCTGCCCGTAAGCCAACTGTTCACCTCCATCAGTGGCAGCAAGGAGCGAACCGGTCCCGCCTCATCCGCAGTCAAATAAATCGGCGCATAACCATAGGCACCGGTCAACACTTTTGCCCAAGCGGTTCCATGGAAGAAGGAATAATTTGAATGAGCCGTCACCAGCGCGTCCCAGCCCGGGTGGTGAAGCGGATTCACAGGTTGCGCTGCAACCGCGGCCACGCGACCGGTTGCCAGATTCGCATTCGTGGACGGAAGAGAAACTGCCGCCGTTGCGCCGATGTTTTCAGCAAGCACGAGATTGTCGCGGTTAATTTTTCGGCGACAGCGACCGGACGGCCTTGGCCGGATTGCCCGCCACAACCATGTGGGGCGGCACGTCCCTGGTCACCACGCTGCCCGCACCAATCAGGGCATTTTCACCAATCGTGATGCCGCAGAGCAACGTGGCCCCGGAACCGATGGAAGCGCCCCGCTTGACGAATGTCGGGATGCAGGCCCAATCCGCCTCGGTCTGCAATTGTCCATTTCCATTCGTGGCGCGGGGATATCGGTCGTTGGTGAATGTGACGTTGTGGCCGATGAAGACATCGTCCTCCAAAACCACTCCCTCGCACAGAAAGCTGTGACTGGAGATCTTACAACGATTGCCGACCCGAACCCCTTTTTGAATCTCGACAAACGGGCCGATTTTCACGTCATCCCCGATTTCGCAACCGTAAAGATTGGCGTAACCGAAAAGACGGACGTTCCGACCTAGCTTTACATCCGGGGCGATTCGCAAAAACGGCGGCTCGGACGCGTTCGTGCTCACTTCACTTCGGATCCGTTCAAGCGGATTTTGATTTTCAGCTTGCGCGCCGGCGGGGAAGAACGCCGCTTGCCGCTGAGACCATTGACCCGAGTCCGGGCAACAGGGAGACTCGTCCAGCCTTGTTCAAACGGACGGATCTGGTTGTCGCCGTTTTCCGGGGACAAGAGATTCACCGGAGCGCCGTTGTGTTTCAAGGATTCCGAGGAAGCCTCCAGAATCCGCACAAGGTCCAGCCCTTGTTGTCCGTCCGTCAGAGGTTGATTTCCTTGGCGGATGCAATCCAGGAAATGCTGACATTCCATTTTCAACGGTTCCTCCTGTTTGATGTAAGGAGCATACACGTCGCCATAGTGGTAGGCATAATGAAATTCGGCGAACGTGTCGTAGTGTGGTGGCCGCTCAACCCGCGCGTCGAAAATCCTGATTTTTTCCAGCGTCGCCACGTCATCATAAACGATCATGCGCCGGCTGCCGACAATGGTCATTTCCCTGACCTTGCGGGGATCCAGCCAACTGCTGTGAATGATGGCCGACTTCTGCTTGGGAAAGCTCAAGCACATGGTTGTCACATCCTCCACACCCGGGGTCACGTGGGCGCTGCCGCGGCAGTTCACCGACACGGGCCGCTCGCCCATGATGTGAAGCGCTATGGAAATGTCGTGCGGCGCCAAATCCCAAGCCACGTTGATGTCTTGTTGATACAATCCCAAGTTGAGGCGGCGGGCGCAAATATATCTGATTTCGCCGATGTCACCCTGTTCGACAATCTCCTTGATTTTCCGAACCGCCGGTGAATAAAGAAATGTGTGCCCGACCATCAGCACCACGCCTTTGCGCCGGGCGATTTCAATCAGCTCTTCGCACTCTGCCGACGAAGCTGCCATGGGTTTTTCGATGAACGTGTGTTTGCCGGCCTGCAGGCAGGCCTTCGCGAGAGGATAATGCGACTTGACCGAAGTGGCGATCACCACCGCATCGAGACCGGAACCGTTCAAGAGGTGACGGTGATCGGTGGCTCCTTCGACTTCCGGATACAACGATTTAAGGTGGGTCAGGCGTTGCACGCTGAGGTCGCTCATCATTTTAAGATGACAATCCGGAAGCGACCGGAAGTTGCGCACTAGGTTTGGCCCCCAATATCCGCATCCAATTACTCCGACTTTGATTTGTTTTGCCATAGAATTCCTTTCAGTTTTAGGTCTTCATTTCTGTTTGATTTAAACTCCCCGTTTTTTCCCGGCATGGTTAGGCCACGCGCGATGAAATTATCGGTTTCCCTCTTGGGCCGGTACAACCGGCCGGATTGGATTCCGCAGCCGTTTCCTTTTCAGGCGCGAATCAAGCACCTGCCCTGCCATCACCGGCAGGGTTTTCAGAATGATGCTTAAATCCATCCACAAAGTTTTCTTTCGAGCGTATTCGATGTCCAATTGAATCATTTCATTGAAGGTGGTCTGGTTTTTGCCGTTGACCTGCCAAAGGCCGGTGAGACCGGGCAAGGTGTTGAAGCGTTCCCACTGCCAGGGAAGATATCGTTCGCTCTCGTAAGGCAAACAAGGACGCGGCCCCACCAAACTCATCTCGCCACGGAGCACGTTGATCAACTGGGGCAACTCATCCAAACCGGACGACCGCAGCAGCAGACCAAAGGGAATGATCCGCGAATCACCGCGCGCGTCCAGCTTCACCATGGGCGCATTTGAATCAATCAACTGCTGGAGATGTCCCTGATGCGAGGCTGTCTCCGCGCCTAAACGCATGGTGCGGAATTTGAGGCACATGAACCGGCGTCCCCTAAAACCCACCCGCTCCTGTCGGAATAAAACCGGGCCGGAGGAAAGCATCGCAATCAGCACTGCGACGAATACCGCCACCGGCAGCACCAGCGGCAGGACGAGCAGGATGAAAACAATGTCCAACACCCGCTTCCAACGCGGGATTTGGACGGGACAATCCTGCGGATTGAGCCGCTTCGGGTCTGAAATAAAACTCATGGTTGAAAAAATCCCGGCTCAAAAAGCCGGAGCAAAGAATCTGTTTTGTGTTTGGTTTTGTTAAATCAAAAATCAATAATCTTTTTTTACCACTCCAAATCAATCATTTTCGTTTGTAATTTTCATTGAACGCTTGCGAGCAAAGCTCCGCACTTGTTGGTTTTGACTCTTCCTTACAAAAAACCATAAGACCAACTTCTTTCCCCGAAACCGCCTTCGGGAAATTCACCCTATACAGCAGCCTCAATTTAAAACCATGGCACTCTCCCGAACCGGTGCCGCTAGAATCGGCGCCATGTCCGCCAAGGAGTGCCTATCCAAAACTACCGATCCGCGATCCACTTCCACCGGCGTGGGGCGTCCGAGCATATCAAGCAGAACTTGGACGCGCTTTCGCGCCGGCATGACTCGCAGGACAAAAGCACGAAATCCGGCAAAAACGCCATCGGCGATGGTGACTTCATCCGCCGGCGCAAGACGGTCTTCCACCGTCATGGGATCGTCGGCCATAAAACATTCCTGCAATTCTTCGATCTTGGCATCAGCCACCTGCGGAATTTTTTCACCGAAACGAACCATGCCACTGACACCGCTGGTGTACTGAATGTCTCTCAACTTTTCTTCAAGCACGCATCGAATAAAAATGTAGCAGGGGAACAGAGGCTCAACCACACGCCGTGCACCACGTTGGGTGGCCCGCTCGACACGCAGCCGGGGATGAAAAACCTGCAAATTAAGATTCTTTCGCAAATTCGCTGCGGCAATGTGTTCATGCTTCGCCTTCGTGCGGGCACAATACCAAGCTGGACATTCTGTTTGCATTTTTTTATACGGTCAAAATCGTAATGATCATTTTGTTTGTCTCCCTGCTTGTTCAAGAATACTCCTTATGAACACACCCATACCTTCAGACAGATACCTTTTTATCACAAACGAGGAAATCGCCAATCAGGGGGAAGCGCTGAAAATAAAGTAAGGCTTTCCCTGAAAAAATACGACCACTGATTGTGTCCTTTCGTTCCATGATACAATAAATTGTGTCCAGTAGGGGTTATTCTGGTGGCTTGGGCTGGACTGATGGCTTTTTCGATTCGGATGGCGACTTGCCCTTTTCCCATTGTTCCCATTGCACGGCACAATGCAGCAAGGCCGCGCCGGGATCGTCGCAATTCTGATTAAAACCGTGTTTGCAACGGACAGCGTAATCGGTCAAGGCGTCATTATCAGGAAGTTTCAGTTTCTCCCGAAGGCGTTTGCGGTGTGTCTCCACGCTCTTGACACTGATTTCCATTTGCCCGGCAATTTCAAACGTGCTCATTCCCATGCCGAGGAGTTGAAACACTTCCAGTTCGGGAGTGGTAAGATGTTCCGTTCCGACCGCAGGCAACGGAGCTTCTGCGCCGACCAACTGGTTTAAGAAAGCGGCGGCCATTTTGTGACTCAAGTAAATCTCATGGTGCAGAACAGCCTGAATGGCGGCAAGGATCTCCTGGGTCGCTTCTTCTTTCAGAACGTAGCCGGCGGCGCCAGCACGCAACGCCTCCTCCGCGCAGAGCATTTCCTCAAATTGAGACAAAATCAGAATCGTCAAGGAAGGAAACTGTGATTTTAACGGAGCGATGAGAGGCAACGCGCTGCCATCCTTCAAATTCAGATCCAAAACAAGCAAATCGGGCTTGTACTTTTCCAAGGCTGGAATGATGCCAGCTACCGTGCCCACGTCGCAATCGCAACAGACAAAATCGCTCTGGCGATTGATTAACAAAGAAATTCCATGCCGCACGAGCGGATGATCGTCCACAACAAGGATTCGGATTCTCCTTTCTGCGGAAGGCACTTCGGCAGTGTCAGAAGTGGCGGTCACCGGCACTGGTGTCTGGGCATGATCAGACTTTGCGAAGAATTCAGTCTCTTCGAGAGAGTTTACAGGACGTGCCCCCATATAAATAATGAAACAAGTGTAGCTGGCAATTAGACTGGTTCAATCAGGGCAACCGCCTGATTGTAGATTAGGGAATTCTCTTACTTGCATTTCTTGGATCCTGTAAACGATCAAAAACAAAATCATCTTGAATTCAACTGGCGCGTTTACGGGCCTGGGCGTAATGCTCCACCCAATGCGTGGCGAAATGAATCAATTCAGTCGCTCCCGACAAATCCAGTTTTTGTTTGAGGTGTTCGCGGTAAGTTTCCACGGTTTTGACGCTTAAATTCAATTGACCGGCGATTTTGCGGGTACCCATTCCAGTTCCAAGCAACAGGAGCACCTGCAATTCACGATCCGTGAGTCTTTCAACGCGCGCTGTCTGCGGTGCGGGCTGGTTGGCAAACGTTTTTTGCAACAAGTGGTTGGTCATCGTCCGGTTAAGATAAACTTCCCCGGCGAGCACGGTCCGAATGGCACCGAGCAATTCGACTGTGGCTTGATCTTTCATCAAATAGCCTTGCGCGCCTGCGCGCAAAACCCGTTCGGCATAGAGCGCCTCGTCAAATTGTGAAAGCACCAAAATGCGCAACTGGGCAAATTGCGCCTTCAAGGCCTTGATGAGTTCCAATCCGTCTCCTCCTTTCAGCCAGAGATCAAGCACAACCAAATCCGGCTGATGCTCGGCCACGGCACTCACCGTCGCGGTTGCCGTCGAGGCTTCGGCACAGGTGCTCAAATCGCTCTGCGAATTGATGATGCGAGCCAATCCGGTAAGGATCAAGGGATGGTCATCCACCAGAAGTATCCTTGCCTTTTTGTCGGTTTGGCTGGTTGCAGCGTTCATTCTTTCAGGAGTTCGTCTTCTTGAAATTGATTCTTCGAGCCAACGACAGCACCACTACCGCCAAGTCGTTGGATAACCAAGCGATGGGAGTGACCCTTATAGGGAACAAGCTGAATCCGCCCGCACATAAACGCACCGTCGCGGGCGTAGCTGACAAAACCTCTGTATAAACGCGTCTGTTCATTTTCCTAGAATTGCTTTCGATTTAGATTTGCCATTCAAATCTACCCTTGCATCAGTTTTACCCTTACTTGCTTGGAAAACCAAGCGCTAAAATGAAAAAACAGCATTACAGCCCATTATACCTGTTCGAGCCCGCTGCCGAGAGCCTTGTTGCCAGCAAGGAACACTGGGGAATTGATATGTTGTACATCCTTTCTTCAATTAAATTGGCATTTTCAATGCTTTCATCCAAGCTATGACGATCCGTGAAGCAGTAAGACACAAAGCGTGGCTGAATCTGGCACCGAGAATGGCAACGGGAACAGGAATTATCGGACGGCTCCGTGATGCCTTGAAAAACGTGGTTCCAGTGGGTTATCAAGATGAAAGTGGGTTCCACTTCGGCGTGAAATCGGCTGAAAAATAGCCGAATTGGCCGTCTTCTTGGTGAGTGGCTCTTCCAAAAGGCGTGCCCAAAAGCGAGGCGCGGTGTGTATGATTTCCGGGTAATCCGGCATCCACGAGGAACATTCATTGCACATTTTAATCTTCAAGTCACGCAGCCGGTTAGTTTTTGCTTTAATCTCCTAAATTAGAAGAATAATCCGATTGTCTGCCCGATTACAAGACAACCATGTCTTGAGAATCATTAACAGCAGTAAGCCGGCTTAATCCGAAAAGTACATTTTTAAATAACGGTTTCCATCAAAGTAAGCTTTTCCCTTAGGGGCATAGCCGAATTCGTTGATGTTTAGTACCATACTATAGGCAAGGAACTTTCGCACCATGAACCTCTTTTTACGTCGATTTATATGCTTCGAAGGCGGCGCGTTGGCATTCAATATGCGTAGGGGATTTCCTGATATGCAAAAGCGCTTTGGCGGCCTTGAAAATTCCCTTTTAAAAACCTTCTGGTTTAGCGGGATGTTGAGTATTGCGATTGTGCGGGCCAGTGCACAAAGTGTGACGCTCGCTTGGAACCCGAGCACGAACGCAGATGTAGCCGGATATAACATTTATTACGGTTCAGCAAGCGGCACCTACACTAACATGGTTTCCGTCGGGAACGTGACAAATGCGGTAGTTTCAGGTTTGGTCGAAGGCGCAACCTATTACTTTGCCGCCAAGACTGTCAGCAGTTCCGGTGTGGAGAGTGGTTTTTCGAACGAAGCGTCCTACGCTGTTCCTTATCAACTACCAACTCTGAATGCGATTAGCAATGTCACCATCAATGAAAATGCCGCCCCGCAAACTGTTGGTTTAACTGGCATCAGTTCCGGCACGTCGAATGGAAGTCAAACAGTAATCGTAGGCGCAATCTCCAGCAATCCGGCACTCATCCCCAATCCAATTGTCAACTATTCAAGCCCCAGTTCGACCGGCACATTGACATGCCAGCCAACTCCTAACGTCTCGGGAACAGCGACCATCACGGTCACTGTTAATAATGGCCAGCCACAAAACAACATTGTCACTCGTTATTTCAACGTTACTGTGAACACAAGCAGCCAGCCGCCAACGCTGAACCCGATCGGCAACCTCACCGTCAAGGAAAACGCCGACGCACAGACGATCCAGTTGACCGGCATTAGTTCAGGCATCGCCAGCGGAACCCAGACGTTGAACATTAGCGCGGTTTCCAGCAATCCAAAGGTGGTTTATCCACCAACCGTTTCCTACACCAGCCCGAATACAACCGGCCAGTTGACAATCAATCCCGTCCGCAACGCGTCAGGTGCTGTCATCATCACGGTGATCCTCAATAATGGCGCGGCGAACAACAATATCACGGAGCAAACTTTCTCGGTCGCTGTCGTCTCTTCAGCGAGTCCCCCCAAAATTACGACTCAACCAACCAACATGGTTGCCGCCGCTGGGCAGGTTGCGACCTTCAGTGTCAAAGCAACCGGGACCGGGCTCGTCTACCAATGGCAATACAACTCCGTCAATCTGCCCAATGCGACCAACGCCGTGCTGACATTGGCAAACGTAGCGCCAAACGAAGCCGGTTCTTATTCGGTTAACGTATCGAACAGCGGCGGTCAAGCCAACAGCACCCCGGCCGCATTGACAGTCTCTGGCACAACCGCGGCATCTTTGACATCTGCCGTCCGTTCAAGCAGCGGATTTTCTTTTGCCGTCAACGGAACGCCGGGGTATAAATATGCAGTTCAAGCATCAACCAACATGGTGGACTGGGTTTCACTCGAGACGAATACCGCACCGTTTTTGTTTGTAGATTCGAATGCAAGCCACTTCGGTCAGAGATTTTACCGCACGGCCTATCTTCCTTAATTCATTCCCATCCGGCAATGCCGGCAGGAAAACGACATTCACCCCCCAACACCCAATCTGAGAGCTGAACTGCCCGGTTCATGCTCGTTCTTAAACTTAGCTGATGCGTGAGTGGCGGATATCCGTGTGCCTGTTTCTTAAGACGGATGCGCAGCACTTTCCAGTCGTCGGAAAGTCATTGTTGTCTTGTGCAGATGCGGCAAACCTGTTTGAATTGATTCGCACATGGAAATTTACGCGCATCCGACTTTCCACATGGCGTGTCAGCAGTTTGACATCGTCGCCAACCACCTGCAAATTCCCGCCAGCGATCGTGAGCGGCTCAAATTTCCGAAACGTTCCATGACCGTCTCGCTGCCGGTTCGCATGGACGATGGTTCGACCAAAGTCTTCACCGGCTATCGCGTGCAGCATCACCTCACGCTCGGCCCCACAAAAGGCGGATTGCGATATCACCCTGGCGTGGCGCTCGGGGAAGTCGCCGCGCTGGCGATGTGGATGAGTTGGAAATGCGCGCTCACCGGCCTGCCTTATGGCGGCGCCAAGGGCGGCATCGCCTGCGATCCAACCAAAATGTCGCGCACTGAAACCGAACGACTCACGCGCCGCTTCACCCAGGAAATGATCCCGTTTATAGGACCGCAGGTGGACGTGATGGCTCCGGACGTGGGTACGAACGAACAAACGATGGCGTGGATCATGGACACCTATTCCATGCACATGGGCCACACGGTTCCAAGCATTGTTACGGGCAAACCGATCGGCCTCGGCGGTTCGCTCGGCCGTCGCGAAGCCACCGGTCGCGGAGTGGCGTATCTCATCAACCGGGCGGCGGACGCCACCGGTCTGGACATCGGCAAATGCACCGCCGTCATTCAAGGATTTGGCAATGTCGGTTCCGTCACCGCCTATTCGCTGGGACGTTACGGGGCCAAAGTCATTGCGGTTAGCGACGTTCAAGGCGGCATTTACAATTCCAACGGCCTCGATCTCCTGGCGTTGGAAAAATATGCCGCACAAAATAATGGCATCGCCGGTTTTCCGGGCGCGGAACCGGTCAGCAATGAGCAACTGCTCTTGCTGCCGTGCGATATTCTGGTTCCCGCCGCGTTAGAACGGCAAATCACTGCCGCCAATGCCGGCAAGATTCAATGCCGCATCCTCGCCGAGGCCGCCAATGGTCCGACCACGCCCGAAGCGGATGAAATTTTGGGCCGGCGGCCGGAAATTTTTGTGATCCCCGATGTGATCTGCAATGCCGGCGGCGTGGTGGCAAGCTATTTCGAATGGGTGCAGGATTTGCAAAGCTTTTTCTGGAGCGAGTCGGAAATCGCGGACAAACTATTCCGCATTCTTGAAACTTCATGGGTTCACATTTTAAACCAGAGCCGCAAACAAAATATCTCCATGCGCATGGCCGCGTTGAGCGTGGGCATCAGCCGCGTGTTCGAAGCCAAAAAACAGCGGGGACTGTTTCCGTGAAACGGCAAAGGCCGTGGTTTCTCCTGTGGCGGTCAGAAATTTTTGTCATCCCCCGATGTGACTGCAACGCCGGTGGCGTGGCGGCGGGCCTTTTGGGAATTGGGCGTCTGGTTAAAAATCAACTCCAGAAAATCGGCCAGGGCGGGACGCCAAGTCGGCCAGCCATGGCCACCAGCGAACTCGTGGAACTGATGACGGATGCCATGCTCGTTCAGCAACTCATCCAAGTGTCGGACTTCCGGCAGCAAAGGATCCGACGTGCCGCAGCAAAACCAGAGGAGCTTCAGCCGGTCATTGCTGATTCCCGGATTCTTGAAAAGATTGGTCAATGTTGATTCCGGAGTGGGCAGGCTGGCGCTCATCCCGCCCACCCACGCGAACAAGGCCGGATTTTGCAAGCCGATGGTCATGGATTGTCTGCCACCCATCGAAGGTCCAATGATTGCGCGATATTCCGGTCCGGACGCCACTCGATAATTTGTTTCGATAAACGGAATCACGTCCTGTAGCAGATCGCCCTCAAAGGCGAGCAGGTTGCGCAGTGTCGCTTTTGGGTCGCGGCCTGATTCCGGAGGCACCACAGCGTGACCGTCGGTCATCACAATAATCATCGGTCTGGCTTTGCCTTGAGCCAGCAGGTTGTCAGCAATCCACGGAGCCCGACCGGCACCGGTCCACGTGGCTTCGTTGTCGCCGTAGCCGTGCAATAAATAGAGAACGGGATATCGAACGTGCGAATCTTGATCGTAGCCAGGCGGTGTATAAACCAGTAGCGTCCGCCGCCGGCCAAGCGATTTTGACTGATACTGTTCTATCCGCACCACGCCATGTGGCACCGGCTGAAAATCGTAATACTGCGGCTTGTTAGCGGGAACTTCAAACAGGCTTGCGGTTAAAGAACGTCTTGGCTGAACGGACGGATTTGCAGGGTCCAATGTGCGAAATCCATCAACACTGAAGCCATAGGCGTAGACGTCCGCCGGCAATGGTCCCAGCGTCGTGTTCCAGATGCCTTGTGAATCCCTGGTCATCGGCATGGCTCCACTGACGGATTCGATCGATACGCTCACCGTCGTTGCACCCGGTGCCCGCAATCGAAAAGTGACCGTGCCATTGGAATGAATTTCCGGAGAGACGACCGGCAAAACTGATGCGTTAGTCGCCGTAGCCACCGCTGATTGCACACTGGCGAGCACCGCCTTGTGTCTGACGTTGCCTCCGTTCATCATCGTGCCGCAACCGGTGAAGGCCAGCAAAACGAATGTAAATCCGATAAAGGTGGTGCTGAACTTTTTCATAGCGCATGATAACGCCTGAACTTGGCGAACGGCAAAGATGTTAGAAAAAATGCTCGCATTTTCATAATGTGTATGCCGCCTGATGATCCAAAGCTTCTCTACAAAGTATTGGCTGCATTCAGATGAAGAATTTCATGGGGCTTTGTCGTTTTACAGTCAAATGTTTTCGGTCGTGACCAAGTTTTTCTCAGCCGCCCTCCGGCATCATCAGCGCGAGACTTTATGGCGGCAGCACGTTGAGCTTTTCAAACAACCTCACGCTCAACGGCGCGCTGATCTTTGACCGCACCGACGTTTGGACTCCAAAACACATTAACATTTTTTCGCTTGCAACCATGGCATTCAAATTTCAACTTTTCGACCGGTCAGTCGAAAAGAGGGCGACAATTTATAGGAATGGGACGATTCGGTGACGTTTAGGTTAAATTTGAGGCCGACTAGGGCTACCGGCTTGCATGGCAGAGAATTTTAATCTGAAATGAATCGGTATGTTCATGGTCAAACAACACAGCCCGCACGCGGATCATCTGATGCGTGCCACGCAATTTCACCATGTCCAATTGAGTTCGATGGCGGACCTGAAGGCGAACATGCTCCTGACGATGTCATCCGTTGTGCTTACGCTTTGCCTGCCGCAGATTTTAAAGAACGAACATCTTTGGCCGTTGTATATTCTCATCTGCTCCTGCCTGCTCACCATTTGCCTCGCAACTTATGCCGTCATGCCCAAGCTCCCGATAGCCAATTTGCCGGCGCCGGATATTCAAAATCCGCAATTCAATATTCTTTTTTTCGGCGACTTCACGCGGCTTAGCCAGCAACAATTTGAAAGCGCCATGGAAGAGATCTTGAATGACCACAGCCGGAGCTACGGCGCGCAAGTGCGCGAGATTTACCTGCTCGGCACCTTTCTGGCGAAAAAGAAATATCGCTTTTTGCGCCTCGGATACCTCTCTTTCATCACCGGATTATTTGCTTCGTTCATCGCCTTCGTCATCATTGCGCTGATTTGAAATTATTTTGCAGTTGGAGCCGCCAAGCCGGCAGCAAGGTTTAGCAAACTTTTCAAGGCTTGAATCGGCGCCGAGGCGCCAACGACTTCCCGATTAGTCCGGCGAGCGCGGAATTTTCTTGAGTTGCGTGGGGTGGTTTGCGAGCTTCTTGCCAACGGAATCGCGGAGCCAGTTTCCCATGATCAAATTTTTAAGCAAATACTCCCCGTGGATCATCACCGGATTTGGCTTTCTGGTTTTTGGCCTGACGGAAACCAACTGGCTGACGGGTTCCGAATTGTGGCAAAAGGCCGAAGGCGCGCTGATAGACCGGCGATATTTGTTGCGCGGCGAAAGGCCGCCCGACCCCGACATAATCCTGGTGGGACTGGGAACGAGCGCGTTTCAACTCGACGCACTCTCCACGAATGAAATTGCCGCGTCGCCCACGCTGCAATTGATGCAGCAACCCTGGCCGTGGGATCGGCGGGTGTATGCGGCGGTGCTGGAAAAATTGTTGAACAGCGGCGCCAAGGTGGTGATGTTTGATTTTGTATTTGCCGGGGAGACAGATGGCGATGATGAATTTGCCAAGGCCATCGCGAAATTCCAAAACCGCGTGGTCATCGGCGAAATGTTTCAAGATGAAGAAGGGCCTGACAGCAAAACCAAAAGATTGATCACACCCAACAGCCGTTTGCTTTTGCCCGGCGTGGAATCGGTGGCGGGTTTGGTGACCACGTGGCCGGATTCAGATGATGTTGTGCGTCGCGCCCGATACCAAACCTCGGTCGAACGGGAAACTCTGGAAATGGCCGGCCTTGCCCCCGGAGTCAGGGAAGTTTTGGAAAAAATGATAAACGATGGCGAGGCGCCGGACAATCTGACCCACATTGCCTTGCTGACCGCAGAAAAGTTCAAAGGCCCAATCGCTATACCGTCCCCCGATCATTTTGCATTCATTGACTTTCAAGGCGGCGCTGGAACCTACCGTCCGCTGCCGGTGGAAAATATGTTCGTGAACGAGCTGTGGCAACATCCGCCTTTTAGTGGCGGCCTGGTGTTCAGCAACAAGATTGTCATCGTTGGCCCGATGGCGGAAATTTTTCACGACATTCAAACCACGCCGTTTGGCGAAATGCCCGGCGCGGAAGTACATGCGCAAACCATCGCGGCGCTGTTGCATCACTCGTGGTTGACCGGAACTTCGCCGCTGGTGAATCTGGCGCTCGCGCTCGGACTGCTGTGGCTCGGTCTGGAGATTTGTCTCCGCATCCGCAACGCGCTGTTTAAAGTGGGGTTGCTCGTGTCTTTGGCGGTTGCTTTCCTGGTGGCCAGCCAAATCGCATTCACGCATTTCAAGCTGGTGCTGCCCATGATGCAACCCTTGTTTTGCCTCGCGGTTCCCTGCGCGTTCGGCATCGTCTTTCAATTCGCGCTGGAACAGTTTGAGCGGCTGCGCACCCGCAGCCTGCTGGAACGTTACGTTTCCAAAAATGTCGCCAAGACGATTCTCGAAGACCAGCGCTCGTTCATCGAGTCGTTGAGCGGGCGCAAACAGGCCGTCACGGTTTTGTTCAGCGACATTCGCGGATTCACCAGCATGACGGAAAGTTCCGACGCGGGGAAACTGGTGACGCAGCTCAATGAATATTTTCTGGAAATGGTCGGCGTCGTTTTGAAGGAGGATGGCACACTGCAAAAATTCATCGGCGACGCGATCATGGCCGCGTGGGGCGACACGCGCAGCGACGGGTTGGCGGAGGACGCGCGGCGGGCGGTGCGCGCCGCGCTGGAAATGCGCGCCGCGCTGGCAAAGTTGAACGACCGTTGGGCGACCCAGCCCGACCGCGAGCAATTGAAAATCGGCATCGGCGTCAACCACGGGGAAATCATTGTCGGCAACATCGGCCACCCGCAGCGCATGGAGTTCACGGTGCTCGGCGACGGCGTGAACCTCGCATCGCGCCTGGAAAGCGCGACCAAGCAATTTCACACGGACGTTCTGGTGGGCGAAACGGTGGAAACGTTGACACGCGGAGAATTCATATACCGGAGCGTCGGCGCGGTTGCGTTCAAGGGCAAGACCAAGCCCATCGAGGTTTTCACGTTGTTGAGCGACCGTTCACAGCCAGCGTCGGCGTGGCTGGCAAAATATCACGACGGCATCCGCCTTTATCGCGAGCGGCAGTTTGCGGCGGCCATCGCCCGTTTTCAGGAGGCCGGGCACGAAGTCGGCGGCGAAGATTTTCTTTGCAGCATGTATCTTGAGCGCTGCACGGCCTGCCTGCATGAAACGCCGCCACCGAACTGGGACGGCTCGTTCACGCTGACGGAGAAATAGCGCGGGCCAGACGGCAAGTACTCCAAATAATACACAAAATTAAGAATTGACCTTGGCGGGCTTTTGGTTATGGTCAGGCAAAACCGGCCCGAGTTGGCCGGTGAAGGGGTCGATTTCAGAGCATTCAGAGCGTATGAAAAAATTGTGTGCCTTGATTCTTTCAGGCGGACTTATGCTGCCTTGTGCCAGCAGGGCAATTGATTTCAAACAGGCGAAGTTCACGCAGGTCGTCAACAATGTCGAAGTCATTTCTTCAGACCAAGCCCGCCACGCCGCCGAGCTGAATGGCATCTTCAAGATGCCGGAGGTGTTGCAAACCGGCCCCGCTTCACGCGCGGAACTCACCGCGCCGGACAACACCGTTACCCGAGTCGGCGCCAACACGATTTTTTCATTCGATCCGGCCAACCGGACGATTGACCTGCAACAAGGCAGCCTGCTCTTTCATTCGCCGCACGGCAAGGGCGGCGGAACCATTCACACCGGCTCGGCCACCGCGTCCGTGCTCGGCACGACGATCATTGTCACCACCACGCCCAACGGCGGGTTCAAGGTGCTGGCGCTGGAAGGCGAGGCTGAAATCCATTTTTTGAACGGGCTGCACATCTCCTTGACGCCGGGGCAAATGACGTTCGTTCTGCCCGGCGGCGGCACGTCACCCATCGTTATTTTTCGGCTGGACAAGGAAACCAGCGGCAGCCTCCTGGTGAACGGATTTACTGATCCATTGCCGTCGTGGCCCAAAATCAAGGCCGAAATCACACAGCAACTTTTGCTGCTTTCTCACCACAAACTACAGGACACCGGACTGGCCGTTGGCGATGATGCCACTCCAGACACGGTGCAGGTGCGAATGAATATTCTGAACGGCTTGTCGCCCTTTACCTCCGATTCGTCCATCATCGGCACGGACCACACGCCGAATCAACCCGCGCCCGTCAATTACCCGCCGTTCAACACCGATCATCTTCAAACCAAACCGTTCCCGTATCCAAGCATCCAAAGCTTCACAGACGGACTTTTGTTCCTGGGCATCATCAACCCCTCGGCCGGTTTCATTGGCAACAACATGGACATAGACACGGCGAACGTTAACCTGTCAGCCTTCGCCGCCGCCCCGGATTTCGACATCATGGCCGCTGGCGACATGCGACTCTGGCAATCGGTGGATTTCACACCGCCGATTCCAGTGCCGGCCATTAGTGAACCGAGCGAACCGGACGCCATAACACTTTTCGCGGGCGGACAGATGTTGATTGCGCCAAACTCCACGCTCGAAGCAGATACCGGAACGTTCGGGCTGGTGGCAAACAGCTTTGGCTCCTTGAACACCTCCGACGGCAAGGTGGACGTTCCCAACACGTTGGAAAATGTCAGCCTCTACAATAATGCTGGCGACGTGGATGTTCTGTCGCTTTCGGATTTGATGATTGAAGGCATGAATTCGGCCTACACGGTTCAAGCTGCTGGGGATGTAAACATTGAAAGCGAGGGCGCTTTAACTTTGGGCACCGACATTCCGGCGGACGGATATGACGTTGCGATTCAGGCCAACGGAAACATGACTGCGAGTGCCAATGGGGATTTAAACCTTTTTAATACCGCGGTCTCGGCCGGTAATTCCGATGATGTGATTGATTTGAATCTGAACTCTATTTCCGGCAACATATTTGTTGGAAATTCGAACTTGCGAGCCGTCGGCACGGTGAATCTGGACGCTGCCGAAGCCATTTCCATTTCCGATTCCCGCATCGCACCCATCGACGGCGAGGTGAACCTTTCGGCGGATGGCAGTGTGGATTTGGAAAACTCGACCTTCTCCACCGGCGGCACCGCCGGCAATGTCACGGTGAATGCCGGCTCCAACATCACAGTCAATGGCGGCTCCATCAACGGCGAAGCCGCCGTCGTCGTCGGAACTGTCGCCTTGAACAGCACTTCGGGACAGACGACGATTGAAAACGGTGCGACCATGGGAGCGTTTTACCTCAATGTCAACTCACCGGACGGCATTTTACTTGACGGAACCAGTGGTGGTGGCCTCCATCTCTCCGGCAATACAATGAATCTGACTTCCAGTCTTGGCAACGCTTCGGACGATGCAAGCGATGGTGATAAAGTGGAGATTCAAAATACTGACCTGTCGTCATTTCAAACCGTCAATGTTCAAGCGCATTCGGTCTATCTGGACAACGTGAACTTTTCAAGTTTGTCTTCTTACAATTTTACGTCGTTTTATGGTGGCTATTACATTGATGACGGTCATCAAGCCGGTTATGTCAATTTTAACAATGACACGGTGGATCAGAATGCAATTGTCAACCTCGACACGCCCAGCACGCTCAATCCAAACAACAGCGCTGGAATTAGTCTGGTAAATTCCGTCAGCAGCAATCCGGGGCTTCATGTAGTCACCAGTCCATGACATGGGGCTTGCTCGATCTGGTCAAGTCCGCGGCTGAAGAATGTTATTCATGAAAATACCTCGAAAATTTGCGGGCCTGTGGTTGGTTTGTGTTGTCATGTCAGCCTTTTCCCTCCGGGCGCAGCCGTCGGCGGCGACGGCAAGTCAGCAGCAGCAAAATTTCCAGCAGGGCATGGAGCTTCGGCAGCCGTTGCTTTCCCTCAGGCCGGGCACGAACGCGCCGGAGATTTATCCGGGGGAAAACGCCGACATCGGCCCGCAATACATTTTACGGCTCAACCCACAACGGACCTATTTCATGGTCAGGGTGGACAGCCAGTATTTGTATAGCGAAAACGTGCTCTTGGAGCAGCACAACCCGACTCCCGGCACCGAGTTTGTGAACACCATCCAAGCTGCGCTTGCACCCACGGCCTACGAAATCGGACCTGGCCGGTTCTCGCCGCAGGTGGGCTGTATTAGCCAATGGTTTAATTACGAGATGGGCAACCATGATTTGGGCGCCGCCGACTTCAATGTCCAGACGGTTTACGCCAGCGCCCAATACCGGCTGCCAAACGACTGGACATTTTTCGGGGAGTTCGATTACAACCGCTTTTTAAGCCAGGCAAATTACGATGAGTTCTACCACGAATTCGTCCCCAGCGCCGGAGTTCAGCGGCTCTTTCAGATCACTGACAAATCGCTTTTGGCTGTCAGCGTGCTGGGCGATTACCATGGTTCCTGGACCATCAATCCGCCGAACGACTCGCAGGACCGGGCGGATGGCATTTTCCTCGCGTCGTTTGTCTGGCAAATGACGCCACGCATTGCAGTGCAGCCATATTACCAGTTTCAATATACCTATTATCACCGGAATCAGCCCGGGGATAACAATGCCTATCTGAACAGCTTCGGTCTTTCCGTTTCCTATTTTTTCACGCCGCATCTGTCGCTTCGGCTGTTTGCCAGTGATGCCATCAATAACACCGATTACACCAGCATGGTCCAAAAATATCACGCTTATAACTTCGGGGCGGATCTGGCCTACACGTTTCGTTTCTGATTTCCTGTTTGCGGCACACTTTTGAAAAAACGGCAAAATTGCTCTTGCCGCCTTTCTTTACACCGAAAGTTTTGATTCAAGTTGGCGTTAATAACCACAGGCAAGCAACCCTAACGAGCAAGCGGAGTGTTACCGTTTGTTGCGTTAGATTCTGACGGAGTGGAAAATTTGGTGTCCGCTTCGGCGTCCGTTTGGACTCAAAAACACATTAACATTTTTCTGTCCAATCAGTTGGATGGGCTGTGGGCTGAATCCGCGTTAACGACACAAATTTTACAAGCCAGTCAAGCACAAGAATAGTATCAGGATGTCACTAGGTTTTTATCGCCTTTTATACGCAGTTTTATACACAAATGTAGCTTGCACAGGTGCTAAATGCAATAATGACATCCAATCATCATCGCTCAATCCAAAACTGAACGGACAGTGGCCGCTGGGCGCACTGTTGGGAATTACACAGCGGACGATCCGCGTCATTCATGGCCTTTCCGGGGGCAGATTTAGCCCCCGAAAGCTCATTCCCGTCAATCCCAAAACAACGGGCGATTACCTCTTGCTCAAACGCATCGAAGCCGACCTTTCCCAGCAGGAAGTGGCTGTAAAATTAGGTGTTACAGTGCATAAGGTCAAAGCCTGGGAACATGACCAGGCACGTCCACTGGAAGCCCAATGGCAGGTTCTAGCTGGCATTCTGCGCTTGGATTCGATGCGTCCAAATGGCTGAAACCCGACAGCAGAGTCATGTGTTGGGTTTTACACAGTCAAAAATGTTGCGTTGCTCTCTGACCCATTCTTACGAGGCTCAAAAATTGGTGGCTACAGACAATCTACGCCGGCCACCACGGCGCTCAGAAGTGGACAACGGCGACTTGGGGGGCACCGGCAACCCGTCGTCCGAGCGTATCTGCTGCGCCAACCCAAAATGCCGGTGATGAAAAAAGTTTAGCCGGATTTAATCACGGAAAAAAGCTTTTTTGTTGTCCGCGATCAGGAAGTCGCCCTTGCCTGTTTGACATTCTTCTTCTGTTGCGCCTTTTTCATCACCGCTGGCAAATTAACGCCGATACCATCGGCAATGCGCAGCATGAGTTCCATGGTCGGATTGCGCAATCCCCGTTCAACGAGGCTCAACATGGATTCTGATACACCCGATCGTTGCGACACTGCATAATTCGAGAGCTTGCGGCGTTTCCGCTCCTCGCGGAGCAACCGGACAATTTCCAGGCGGTGAGCTTCGTAATGTCGAATATCAGGCACGCCGGAAGCTTCGCAGAAAAAATGGCTTGACAGATACTTTGCCATAGTCAAGTATTGCCGCCGCAAATCAGGCAGGCCCGTCCGGCTGCGAAACCAAATCACGAACAAAAATATGGCTGACACGATTCTCAACAAACCAACCAACCTTTCCGGTGAAGAGGCCGTCGCCCGCGCCGTTCAATTCTTTGCCAACGAACGCTGGCGCCCGACGACGCAATCGGCCCGCACGGCCACCTTTGAAGGCCGCGTGCCCATCCCGTGGTTCATGCTCCTCCTCACCATCATCGGCTATTTTTGCTGCCTCGTGCCCGGCATCATCATGTATGTCGCCGTCATTCGGAAAATGCGGCGGTTCCAGAACCTCGTCGTTTCCACCACGCCCCTGAGCCGGGGCGTGGAAGTGACTGTGACGTGCCCCAGCCACGCGAGAGGTTTGGCGGAACGGTTCCTGAAGGCATTGCCCGATTTGGCATGAATGACCACGAAGCATGGCATACGGCGCTTCGCAGGGACACCCACGCAAGTGAGAAGAATTGGTGGGTCGTCTTTGCCCTTTCGGTCGCGCTCGGCGTGTTCGGCGGCGACCGCTTCTATCTCGGCTCGTTCGGGTTGGGCCTGCTTAAACTCGCCACCTGTGGCGGATTTTTCCTCTGGTGGCTCGCCGACCTTGTGCTTTTGTTCATCAACCAGATGCACGACGCCGATGGCGATCTTGTTCAACGACCGTTTTAACCACAACAATAAAATCAAACAACCCATGAAATCCAAAATGACCCGATTCATTGCAATTGTATTTCTTGCCGGCATGATGCTGACCGGTTCCGCCAAGGCCGACAACGGCAAATTCCCCGTGCCGTCCACTAATTTCGTGGCCCGGCTGACTTACACCAATTCCTTCAACAGTATGTGGGATGCGACCTTGAACGCCCTCGACGACAGCCGCATTGCCGTCGTCAGCACTGACAAGGGGTCGGGTATTATTGAGACCGATTATATCGGAGGCCCCGGACGATTGATCGCGGGCGGCTTTCTCGGCTCGCAGAGCACCCGCTACAAATTCAACCTGACGCTGCGGAGCCAGTCGAACGGCACGGTCCGATTGAACATCATCTGCACCATTGAAAGCTCCATCCAGGGCAGTTCGGGGAGCACACCTTACCGGGATGTCACCGCGTCGAATCTCAAGGTGGCCAAACAGTTGGAAACATGGCTTTACGAGCAAATAGAAAATAAACTCAAATCGCCGTAGCAAGATTTTTGAAGATTTTTTGAAAGATCAAGCTTTTGCATCCGTATTATCTAATGTAACGGATACTTGAAGCCGTCAGCCAGAAATTGGTTGCAAAGGCCCTGAAAAAGAAATAAAAGACGAATTATGGATTCCGTGTTGCGTGGAATCCTCGGAAGGTGATCGGACATGAAAACTTTTGTCAGTCATTTCGCGAAGGGTTTTATCCTTTCGATTCTGTTCAGCCTGTTTGTCGCCGTTGGACACGCCCAAATACCACCTTTCCCGACCGACCCATTCCTTGATTCGTGGTCATTTTACGATCCGACCAACTGGTTCAGCGACATGGGCTATGCCCCCATCGGCTTCACCAATATTATTGATGACACGTCCTGCTGGGCGTCTGATGACGGGGCTTTGAATTGCAATGGACTCATTCTCGACAGCACCAATGCGGCCTACTTGAATTACAAAGTCGTTGAGAGCGACGGCAACACAAACCTCATCTGCCCCGCCGGAGTGTTTTGGTTTTGGTTTTCACCGGATTGGAGCAGCACGAATCAGGGCGGCACCGGGCCGGGTGATTGGGGAGAATTCATTGATACAGGCGCATGGACAAGCAACGCCGATATTGGCTGGTGGAGTCTTTACACCGACCCGGCAGGCGACAATATCTACTTTTCCGGCCAGACCAACGGGGCGGGAGCAAATTATCTCACCTCTCCGATTTCATGGAGCGCCAGCTCATGGCATTTGATCGGACTGGTTTATTCGGCCAGCAATTCAACGCTGTATGTGGACGGCCAAGTGGCGACCAACGGCACCGGGGTCATCTACTGGCCGGGGCATGATGTTTTGACGAATGGATTCTGGATCGGTAGCGACGCCACAGGCACACAACAAGCTAGAGGCGAATTCGTGGACGTGGAGACATACTCGGATCAATTTTTCAGTGAGTATCCGACAAACTATTTCTCCGAGTATTACAACCAGATGCTGTCGGAATTGCCCGGCAACGGATTTACGTTGGACGATGGCGGGCCGGGATTGCCGGGCGGTGGCGATGACACCAATGATGACGACGGCACGAACGATAGCGGATATGATTTCAGCTACCCGCCACTTGATTATGGCTCGAATCTTTGGTTATACGTCGCGGGTGTGCAATCCAACGTGGCAGGCTTCTGCCTGATGAACACCGAACCTAATGTTTTATATGAGGTGCAATCTCGGACCAATTTGCTGCAAACCGATTGGGATTCCCAAGGATTTGTGGACGGGTCGGAACTGACGAACTGGACGGTGGCGAGCGTGCCGGTGGAAAAAACGGGAGACCTTTTCCTGCGGATTCGGAGCTGGCAGGACAGCACCGACACGGGCATCCCGGATTGGTGGTGGCTGCTCTACTTTGGTCAAATAACCAACGTGGATGCTAGCGCCAGCGCCGCCGGGGACGGTTTCAGCAATTTGCAGAAATTCCAGATGGGACTCAATCCGACCAATTATTACAACCCCAACCCGGTAGGCGGATTTTTCGGCTGTCTGGACGCGACTGGAACAAACGTCATTCTGGAGTGGAGCAATGCGCCGGGGCCGGTGGCAGGCTATGAGCTTGAGCGCGGCACCTACAACAGCGGCACCGGCAATTACGATTACACGTCCTTGGGCGAAGTGAGTTCCAACGCCATTTACTTTGAAGATGTCGGGGCCAACACCAACAACGCCGCGCAGAGCGACGCTTACAGCATAGTGGCGATTTATCCGGGCGGCAATGTGACGCCCACCAACACCTGGTATTGGGGCGATGGCAGCCCGACGCCGGGCAACCTTTATGCCTATGCGGATGTCACGGGAACGAACGTCCTGCTTTCATGGACGCCCGCCCAGGGGCCGGCCACCAACTATCTGGTTGAGCACGGCATCTATGACCCCACCAACGGCAATTACATTTTCGCTCCCGTCGCCACTCTGAACACCACCGCGACCAACTATGAAGTCGTCGGCGCGCTCATCAACGCCAGTAATTGGGGCGATGAATACGGAGTGGCGGCGGTATTTCCGGACGGGGGTTTGTCGCCGCTGGCACCCTCCTATTTTGGCTCCCCTGCTGTCGGCCTCTCGCCCGTCAACGTCGGCTCGACCAACGGCCCGGCTGCGCCGACCAATCTTTACGGCTACACCGATTCAACCGGCACGAATGTATATCTGAACTGGGATGTGGCATCCGGCGACGTGACCAATTATCTCCTTTACGGGGGTAACTACAATTTTGAATCTGGTTTTGAGCTTTATGGCCCGTTGGGCAAGGTCGGCGCGGGAACCAACTCCTTTGAAGTGGCGGGTGATCCCTACAGCCTTTACGCAGTGGTGGCTGCTTACACGGACGGCAGTTTGTCCCAAGCGGCCACGTGGGATGCCAGCTTGGGCACATCCGGCCCCGGTGCGGTGGTGGCGTATGTGGATTGGACAGGCACCAACATCATGCTGGCTTGGAGTCCCGTGCCGGGAGCAACGGGCTACGTCATCGGGCGGAGCGATTATTCCGGTGAGTATTATTATCAGATTGGCACGGTGAGTTCAAGCGCGACGACCTTTGAGGATGTCGGCGGCAACAACGATGGCTACGGCCTTTCCGAACTCATGTATCAAGTCCAGGCGACCTATCCTAATGGGGGCTTGTCGGCAGCAGTCTCAACCACGGTTGCCACGAACCCGCCCGCACCCAGCAATCTTTCGGCGTCGGTGAACGGGACCAACGCAGTGCTGACCTGGACGCCGGTGGTGACGCCGGGAATCAGCTACACCATTGAGCGTGGCGTCTATAATCCCTCCACCGGGGCTTACAGCTATACGCAAGTGGGCCAGACCAGCGGCACGACCTTTACCGACACCGGGGCCATAACCGGCGACAACAGTTACAACGACGTTTATGAAGTCATCGCCAATTATCCCGGCGGGCAATCATCGCTGGCCGACGAAATGGCGGTGAACGAGACCGCCCCGCCGCCGGGGCAGAGTTCCCCCGCGAACAACCTCACGCTGGCGGCGCAACTGGTGCGCAACCAGACCGGACGCTGGCAGTTGATGTTTTCGGGCCTCTCCACCAACGTGCAGACCATCGCGCTCAACTGGTATTATTGGGATTATTTTTACGACGGCGGCCCCTTTGCCGACCCCCAATTAGGCTATCCATTTTCCGTTGAGACCGACATTCCCGTCAGCAGCCTGACCAATGGCGTGTATGTGATCCCCGATTATCTGACGACCAACGCCATTCTCAACGGCGTCATCAATACCGTCATTAACGGATTCACCACTGACACCGGCCCGGTGGTAATGGTGCAGCCGATTGCGACCGACGGCACCTACGGCCAGCAAATCATGGCGGGCTTTCTGCCGGGCGATGAACCGGCCTTCGCGGACGGGCGGGAGCATCTCTGGCAAAATTTGCTGTTTGAATTGCGGGGGGCGACCATCAGCCAGTCCTATGCCTTTGCTGACACCAATTATGTGGAGAGTAGTTTCTTGCATGAGACGCAGATGGAGAAGGGATACGGTTCCTCTTTTTACCTGGATTATTTGGCGAAGGACGACCTCTGGCCGTTCACGGCCAACTACGACTTTCACCAAAGCCTGTATGACACAAATTACAGCGGCCCCTCGTCTTTTGACTGGCAGGGCAGCGTGGCGAGCATTCCCGCGCCGGCGGTGTTGGGCATCAGCGACCCGTATTGGATTTCGCAGAACGCGGGCGACCTGGCCGACGTGGGCATCACGGCGGCGTCCAATCCGACCAACAGCGTCCTGACGCAACAAAACGGCGTGGACAACCTCTTTGGCCTGGAATTTGGCACGGCCAGATTGTCCAGCGCCGATGACCTTACAAACGGCCTGCCCGACTCCGGGCCTTGGCTGTTGCCGCCCGGCACGCCCGTAACCATTGACCCCGGTGGCGCTTCCAACTTGGGCGGCCTTTACAGCCAGACCGCCGACCCCAGTTTGAGTCTGGTCAATTACTATTTCGCGCCGGTCATCACGCCGGGGACGGAAGCGCCCAATGAGAATTCTCTGACCGAACCCTGTCCGCTGCCGGCTTTGACGAACTTTGCCAGCACCAATCAAACCGGCGTGCTGATTGCATCCGTGGGCACTCCCACCGTGATTGGCGGCTGGGGACAATTCTCGCTTCAAAATTCGAGCAAATATGCTTATCTTGGACAGTATTTTGAAACCAACGCTTACTTACTGGACGCAAATGGGAACATCACGACGAACACGACCGGGGTGGTTTCTCCTTATGGGGATTTCTTCCCCACCGAACCCGGAACCGTGGCCATGATCACCATGCCGGACTACAATGACGACCCGCAAGGCACGGGTGTGGTGCGTGTGGTCGCGTTGGACGTGGACGGCAATCATGACGGCACGATGGACACCAGCTATGCCGGCCCCGACCAGACCTCGCCATCACGGCCTTTGAGATTTTGGGCCAATGACGACCAGGACGCCGGGGATGATGGCGGCAACGGCGGCATTCCGGGTGTGCAGCCATCGTCTGAGGCTGACGGCTACAATTATCAGGAACTCGATGGCAATTTGAATCCGATCTACCTGATTCATGGCACCCGCGACTTGGTGGACTTCTTCCCGGTGTATATCAACATCGGCAGCCTGTTTCAAAGCAATGCCTTGAGCGCCGGGATCGACTACACGGACACCAACTGGCAATTCGTGTTAAGCCAGGCTGACGGCGTGCTACGGTTCGTCGAGACGGACTTGACGCCGACCAATTACATGAATTTTTTGCGAGACGCCAACGAGGCGCACACCTTGGGCGGCTATGGTGGAGTGGGCTTTGATGGCGGGGCGCAATTGACTACCATCAGCAACATCGTTGATGGCGGCGCGCCATTGTCGCCGTCGTTTATTGCCGGCATTGTCACGAATAACGAGGGCATCATTCTAGTGGAGGCGGCAACCAACACCATCCAGCCGCTGGTGCTGACGATTTACCACGGCACGAACCAGATTGCACAGACTTCGCTCTATTTGAGCATCAGCGGCGTCGAACAGATGTTCAGGAGCAAAACCATTTTGTTGAATCCCGACCCGCGCACCGTCCCCGACCGGCTGACCGATGCCAGCGTGCCCAACGAGCCGGACACTACAGACAAGAATTTCGTCTTCGTTCACGGCTACAACGTCAATCCGCAGCAGGCGCGGGGCGTGGCCGCAGATGTGTTCAAGCGCATGTATTGGTCCGGTTCGCACGCCAAGTTTTGGGCGGTGACATGGGAGGGCTACGACACGCAAGGGTTGATCCCTTTGCTGCCGAATATCACAACGGATTACCAGAGCAACGTGTTCAATGCCTTCAACACCGCGCCGTTGCTGAATAATTTTCTGAATAGTTTGAGTGGCACAAACATTGTAACGGCACACAGTTTGGGCAACATGGTGGTTTTAAGCGCGCTGAATGATTACAGCAATCAGACCATTAGCACTTATTTTATGCTGGACGCGGCTGTGCCTATGGAAGCCATCGGAGGCATTGGCACGAATCAAAGTTTATACATGACGCATTCGGATTGGACGGATGGGGCGGTCAGCCAATATGGATCGAGCTACGGCACCAACCTTTGGGCCAGTTATTGGCATCTACTTTTCCCAACCAATGATTACCGCAGTCAATTGACCTGGGATGACCGGCTGGCCAATCTGCAAAACGCCAACGTCTATAATTTTTACTCCAGTGGCGAGGAAGTGTTACGAACTTATCCCGTTCGTCCAACGCCAGATTTTTCCGGGTTATCCGTTGGCGCAATTGGAGAGCTTTGGAACGGCATTCCGCTGGCTTCCTATGTGTGGAACTGGCAGGAACTGTTAAAGGGCAGGATGGACTACAACACCATATTGGGCAGCAATCATGGCGGTTGGCAGTTCAGTCTTTCATCCGCGTTTCTGGTGACCAATCAATTTGGCACGCTGGTTTTCATGTCGCCTAGCCAGGCAGCGTCGGTGTCGACGGATGAATTGAAAACGAACTCGTTCTTTAATGTGAATTCATATAACACTACTCTCCCCGATTCCGCCGTGCTGGGACAAAACGGCAGCAGCTATGCGCAGACAAATCAAAATCGGATTTTGTCCGACGCCATTCCCGCACTCACGTTGCCAGTGGGGGCAAATCCGGTGCCGAGGTTTAGCCCATCGGGGCAATCGACAAAAAATTTCGATATGCAAGCTCTTTACGAAAATGGCTGGCCAATTGATCGTCCTACAAGAACCACAGGCGCTGTGGCTGCCGGGGAATGGCACCATTCTGATTTTCAGCAAGTGGCCTATACCTTCACCTATCCACTCTTTGACGAAATAGTAACTTTAGGAAATCTCAAATAATTATGAAAACACTTATATCTCTGACTTTAACCTTGTTGGCCGTGAATTGCATGTTCGCGCAAGCCAATGTTCAGCATATGTGGAAAGTAACGCTCAAGGTCGTTGATAAAAATAATAATCCGATAGCCGGGGCTAAAGCTAGTGTCAGTTACTATGAAAATGCTGCCCCGACAAGCATAGACGGACTGACCGATACCAACGGAATTTTTGTTGCGGCACATTCTGTGGGGAAAAGCCTTGCGGGGTATCAGTTGGGGTTTGCAGCCGAAAAGGATGGATATTACTCCACGCTAGCGCAGCGCTTCTTGCCACCGACATACGATCCTGTGAAATGGAATCCGACTATTATTTTGACCCTTAAAAAAGTTGGCAAGCCAATCCCAATGTATGCGAAATCAGTCAACTTAGGGATGCCCGTTTTCGAGAAACCTGTCGGATATGACTTGATGGCCGGTGATTGGGTTGCACCCTATGGGAAAGGAGTCCACACGGACATTATTTTTATGGGGCATTTCGACAAAAAAACCAACGGAGAATCGGATTACACTTTGACTGTGAGTTTTCCAAACGTCGGTGATGGCATCCAGGAATTTAGTGCGCCAGTTCTGCTTCAAGATGCTGTGGCGGGTCAAAGTGATTTGAGGTCCTCACAGAATGCTCCGGCTGACGGTTATCAGCCTACATTTGTGCAGACAAACCGCGATCCCAATCGGAATTTTTATTTTCGCGTCCACACTGTGCTGGATGAAAATGGCAACGTGAAAAGCACGCTCTACGGGAAAATTTATGGGGACTTCATGCAGTTCAGCTACTATCTGAACCCGACGCCCAACGACCGGAACATCGAGTATGATCCTGGACACGATTTGCTGGGCGGTGTGCCGTCATTTGAACAGGTAAGGGTCCCTTGATGAAAAGAATTATCGTTTTAGTCTTAATTGCTTTGACCGGCAATTTTGTGTTTGCGCAGAAGCCGGTTAATTTTGTGCCGAGATGGAATGCTGGTGTTAGTTCAAATCAAAAGCCCAACGCCCCATGAGCTTAAATTGTGTGAAGGCATTTCTAAAAGCTGCCGTTGCGGCGTTTTTACTATGTTGCTGTTTCAACTCATCTGGTCAAACCGCTTCTAGTCCAACCGAAGATGATGTGCTTGTGGCCGCCTGTAATGCGGACGAGTTGAATAATTTCACAAACTTATTGAATGGATTTCCGCTTCAAACACCTTGCGCCTCGCTTCCAACGGAAAATCGTCTGACAAGTATTTGATGAAACAATCCGGAGCTCCGCCGACGACGGACGAACTGTGCAAGCAAATGAACGGTGAAGAAAAATAAACACGCATTACAGTCATTAGAACGAGTCAACGTGCCTTGAACTTTTACGAACTGACTAGACATGCGCGTCGGCATCCGGTGATTTTAACTGCAATAATTTAGTTTCCAATTCGCCTACTTTCTGGCTCGCAGTCAACAATTGATCAAAAAATCTATTCCGCTCTTTCTGTAGGTGCTCGATGAATTGATCCTTGGCTCGATTTGTGATCTCCAAATCCCGGACTTTGCTTTCCCAATCCTTTGTCCGATCTGAATCTGCCTCCCCGTCAGCCCGTTCCGAACTCTTCGGAACGCTTCCGATGGCTTCGGAAGGCTCGTTGATTTTCGCAACCTTGGCCTTTTCCTCGGCAACCGCCAATTCCACGCTTTCCGGCGTAATGTAATACTTCCGTTCATTCGGATCGAAATAACCGTCCAACCGTGAAATTCCCTGACGATTCGGCTGGCACCAGTTGATGATGCTCCGCTCCGTCCGGGCGACAGCCGCCGATTCAAACAGCCGGGCGACTTCACGCACCGTTAGTGTGTGGTTTTCCTTGCGTTCCGAACCCTTCGGAATGCTTCGGAAACCTTCCGCATCTTTCCGAACCGTGCGGAAAGTTTCGGAACCATTCGGAACCTTTCCGAAGCCTTCAGCATCGTTCCGTATCGTTCCGAACCCCGCCGAAGCTTGCGGAACATTATCTTGATGGTTTTGTTGGGGTTGATCCATTGAAATTTTGACCGGGGAAATTGACAGGATTTATTATACCATGTCCGGCGCAGGATGACTGTGGAAAGCCGGTAGGAAAGTGAGGTGGAATTTGATATAATAATCTGACTCCCACATGGCACCGCTCAACTTCAGTGATGACGAATTTGTTTATGTCCTGCGTCGAGCGCAGGAATTTTATCACGGCTTGGTTCGAGTTCGGTGTCCGTATTTTCAAGCTGATGTCAAGTTCAACGCACAAGGATTTGAACATCTGCGCCGTAAATCTTGGAATCGCGGCCGGGAACGGCGCGACCAGTTCATGCGGTTCAAATACCTTGTCCACGCCCCGCAAATCCTGCAATTGAGCCGCACGGTGCAAGGAATTCAGGAAACGCACGATTGGGAACGCCAGCGCAAGCATGGCCGCTGGGAAAAGTTGTTGGTGCCGGTGACGTATTATGAATTCGTGGCGGTATTGGATGGACGCCGGTTCAAGGTGATCGTCAAGCAGTTGCCCGGAGGGGAGTGGATATTTTGGAGCCTGATTCCATTCTGGCGGCAATCAGAGGCGGGCACACGGGTATTGCACGAGGGCAAACCGGCAACAGACTGAAACGGCAAAAGCCACCGGGTTTGCCGGTGGCCTCTGATAGGCACTTGTCTGCGGTTTTAACTGACCGCTGGAGGGCAAGCCCTCACAAGTGCATCCGTATCGTATCACAGGCGGGATTAAAATGCCACCCCCGGCCACTCCGCGAAACACCCCAACCACCATGTCAAATCCCAGGTTATCCACATTAGGAGAAATCCCCGCATCCGTGGGATAATTGTGTCATCTATGCAAACCATCGGTGAAATCATCAAAGAGAAAAACCTGCAATTGGACACGGCCAATCCTGTGTTGCGGGGCGGCTTTACCCAAGTCCCCAATTTCATCCTGAAAGACCCGAATATCTCCGTTGGCGCAAAAGTCGCCTACGCCATGTTTTTGAGCTACGCCTGGCACAACGATTCGTGTTTTCCGGGGCAGGACCGATTGGCGGAGGATATGGGCATGACCCGGCCGCGTGTCACGCAGTTGATCGCCGAATTGGAGGAGGCTGGTTTGGTGACAATCCAGCGCAGGGGACAGGGGAAAACGAACCTTTACACGATTCATTTTCAGGTGAAGCAGGCTGGGGATAAAACCCCCAGAGGTAAACAGGCTTACTTCAAGAGGTAAGCCCGCCGACATCTGGAGGTAAGCCGGTTGACTTCATTCTATAGAAGAATATACAGATTAAAAATATGCAGTTAAGGGAGTTTCTTTGAAACGAAAAAGGGAACATGGGGAAAACCCAAAAACGGGATCAAAAATCTTCAAAAAAGGAAAATAACACCACGCCACATTCTTTAACAGGTGTCAATAGTGCCGAGACTTAACTGGTTTTGAATTCAAACGCGCGAAGATCAGGATGCGCAGAGAGGGGATCGTGGTGTAAAAATATCAGTAGGCACAAAATTCGATTTGGAAATTCATTTTCAAACGACGGCCTAGCTGAGCCAAATTTCCATGCTATGTCGCAAAAGGAAGATTGTGCGACATTGGAAAATGGCCTGGTTGAGCTGTTCCCTGAACACAACATTAAACATTGTTCTGAGTCAAAATCGTCACATGAATTTTGCTTGCGCTTTGGGACTGAAAGCTTAATGTTTTCCATATGCCTGCATATTGGATGATTACTGATCGTGCTATTGTCAATGGTATTCCTACTGGCGATAAGGGGCCGGTGCAATACTTTATCAGCGATAAAGGCCCGCTTGACAATTTTAGCAATTGGCGACCGGTATCCGCAGGTGATTTCAAAACACTCCTCGCCGGTGCTGCTGATCAATTCCCTGCTCTCAATCAAGATGCAAACGAGCAACAAAGCCATGTTACCTTCTTAATCCATGGATACAATAATGGTTGGACGGATGCTGCCCACCTTTATCAAACAGTTTGTGATAGTCTCTACACTGGCCCGAACAGTCTTGGTGTCTGCATAAGCTTCGACTGGCCTTCCCTTGGCAGCATTCTCGACTATCTCCCTGACCGCGACCACGCGCAAGATTGTGCCGGTGATCTGGCAGCGGTTTTGAGCGAACTTTATGACTGGCTTTTGAATAAACAACAAGATGCCGCTGAAAACCCCGCTAATGCCTGTAAAGCCAAGATTTCAGTGATCGCCCACAGCATGGGCAATTACCTTATTCAAAAAGCCATGGCTGCCGTCTGGACACGCAAAAATCAGCCACTCCTAGTCAGCCTTATCAATCAACTTGTCATGGTTGCGGCGGATGTAGACAATGACCTCTTTGAACCGGGGTCGAGCGATGGCAGCGATGGCAATGCGCTTGCCAACCTCACTTATCGAATCACGGTGCTTTACAGTGGGCGCGATGCAGTCCTTGGTGCATCCGCTGGTTTGAAACATTTTGGCACCCGTCGGTTAGGACGTAGTGGGTTGGCCGTTTGTCCTCCTACCGGCAAAGACAACGTCTGGGAAGTTGATTGTTCCAGTTTTTTCCCGGCGAATGTAGGAGGATTTCAAATTCATGGAGCCTATTTTGGCACACCCGATGTCGTGAAATTAATGGGTGACATTCTGCGCGGGATTGATCGTTCTGTCCTTGATTCTCTTGGTGAAACGCAAGGCAACGCCTGGCCTCCAAAGGCAAATTGATTATAGTAGATTCCTGAATTCTTCTTCCATCAAACCGGCTTCCTGAATGACGGCGCGAATCAAATCTCGCCCAAGATCGCCGATGTGCATCGGCACACACATTTCCAAGTCTTTTGTCGGATGCGCCAAATACAAATGACCACCGCGCCACTTTACTTCTTCAATCCCCACTTTTTAATTTTTCGAGTGTTGTCAATCACCGAAAGAGTCAACAAATTAACGAAGCCACGGTTCGGGCGGCTCGTCTTCATCACGTATTTGTATGATTTTGATTTTCATAAACTTTTTTATCTAGGCGGCAAATATAGGCTATCGGGAGGAAGCTCAGCATTTACATCATTTTGGTAAGTCTGTTTCTCCTTATAGGAAAGCGGCAACGGCTTTCCTTTTGCGCGAAGAGCAGCTTTTACACCCATAACTTCTTCAAAACGTTTCAACGCATAATCATTAAAAGATTTTGTCTGTTGAGCACTGAAAATTATCACCTCACAAGCCGATTCCAAATCTCTGTAACCAGCCAGCATTGAGTTATAGTGTTCAAACCTTTCAATCCATTTTAGAATCGGACCTATTGTTGCCAAAATTGCCGCTGCGAACACACCAGCGACCCAAACTTTAGATCCGTAAAACGAGCCTGTTAAAAAAGGAAATGCACTAATAGCCGATGTAGAGGCAAACAGTGCAATTATACAATCTTTCCAAAAGATGCGACTTGAAAGATTTTGTGACTGGTCGGCATATATTTTGGACCAATATCTCGAGGTGCGCCGCACGTCGTGAACCTCCCAAAATGGATTGTCTTTATCTCTCATCTTCCTTTCAGTATTCTATACGTGGAAATGCAATTAGCAATATTTTTTAGCACACACTTCTCGTAAAAAGGACATTGTGTAACAGACTTCACTTGGTAGCACAAGTGGCTATAGATAAAAGGTTTAAAAGATTGAAATGTCCTTTATCAATACCCCTACAAACGGGTCTACATACATGGTATGTAGGGGCGCGAACCGCTCCGACAATTGATTGGCGGCTCAACCGAGCCTTACGAGTTCCCCAACGTGTCGTCGGCTACCGCGCGACTTCGCGCTTTTTCCTACGGCTATCGGGTTCGTCCCACCTAACCGGCGGCTCTCACCCAAAAGCGCGAAGTCGCCCGGCGTCGGGTTATCACCCTAGCCGACGACACGTTGGGGGGACGGGTTGATGTCCTTGACGGACAGACGAGTTTTGACGACTTCGCAAATATGCAAAACGAATCCTCGATTGAAGGAAAAAGCGCCGCGCGGTGAATTACGCTTACCCTTTCAGATACCGCTCGCGGTGCCGTTGCACTTCCATCAGCCGGTCATTCGGCACATATTTGGGGCCAAAATCGTATTGCCCGACAGCATTGACACCGAATCCAATTGCTCCTCCATAGATCGCCGTGGCAAAAAGAAGTTCAAATACTATCGGTGTTGCCGATTTTGGCATTCGATTTAAGCGATCAGTGGCACCAGTGTATTCAATGGGATATGTGCCTTTGGCTGATTTGGCGTGCATTCTCCCCCTCAAAATTTGACCGTCTTCAAAAGTGTTGTTGCATTCAATAGTTAACATCTCGTAACCATGCCACTTCGTTTTCGGAAGTCAAATTTTCCCTGATTCCCCCATCCGAACACTCGTTCACCGCCACGAATATAGCAATCCACAGACGTGTGACGACCAGCCCGTGCTAAAATAATTGTCTTCGGGTTTCGGATTCAGCCGCCACTACCCCGTTGGCTCGCACCCCATCGCGTTTGCCAATGGTCGCACGACAGCCATTGAGACGCTCCGCGCCGGTGCGCGTTTCATTTGCCAAAAGTTCCTACCACAACCGGGGAATTTTGGGCATGGCCGCGGAGTGGCGGCTGAACCTGCAACCATGAACCATGACACCATCCAAATCGGTATGCGCGAAGAATGGGGGCAACAAGTTCCCTTCGGGATTTCCCTGCCGGATTTGCGGCAGCACGTCTATGTGATCGGCAAGACGGGTTCGGGAAAAACAACCTTGTTGCGAAACATGATTGTCCAGCTCATCGTGTTCGGCCACGGTGTCGGCTTGATTGACCCGCACGGCGACTTGGCCGAGGAATTGTTGAACCACATCCCCCGCTGGCGCACCGACCATGTTGTGTATTTCAATCCGTCAGACTTGGAATATCCCGTTGCCTTAAATCTTTTGGCGAATGTTCCCAAGGATGAGCGCCATCTCGTCGCCTCTGGCATTGTGGGGGCGTTCAAGAGCATCTGGCCGGATTCGTGGGGGCCGAGGATGGAATATATCCTCTACAACGCGATTGCCGCGTTGCTCGATTGCCAGAACACTTCCCTTTTGGGCGTCAATCGGATGCTGATGGATGAAAACTACCGAGCATGGGTGATCCGGCAAATCAAAGACCCGTTCATCAAGGAATTTTGGGAGCATGAATTCGCCGAGTATGACGAGCGGTTCCGGCGCGAGGCCATCGCGCCGATTCAAAACAAGCTCGGCCAGTTTTTATTGAACCCTGTGATTCGGAACATTCTCGGCCAGGTCAAATGCAAAGTGAGCTTCCCTTTCATCATGGACAACCAACGATTGTTCATCGCCAATCTGTCCAAGGGCAAAATCGGCCATGACAAGGCGAACCTGCTTGGCTCGCTTCTCACCACGCAATTTCAACTGGCAGCGATGCGGCGGGCGAACCAGCCAGAGGAGGAACGCCGGGATTTTTACTTGTTCATTGACGAGTTCCAGAATTTCACCACGGACAGTTTTGCGGCGATTCTGGCCGAGGCCAGAAAATACCGGTTCTGCCTTGTGCTGTCGCATCAATACGTTGATCAAATTCCGCTTCCCATCCGGCAGGCGGTATTCGGCAACGTCGGCACGCTGTTTTCATTTCGCATCGGCAACACGGACGCCGAGGTGTTGCAAAAGGAATTTGCGAACCAATTTATCGCGCAGCAGTTCGTGGACTTGGAGCAGTTCCATGTTTTCAGTAAGATTTTGGAAAATGGCACGAACACGCAGCCGTTCAAAGGCGTGACGTTGCGACCGGTGGACAACAGCCGGGGCCGGGCATCAGCACACATCAGCCGCTCAAGGGAGAAGCATACGACAAAGCGCAATCACGCTGACGCAAAGCTCAATCGTTTTATGTTTTGCCTTCCCCCCAGAGGCGCGTGAGATAAAATAAATCATCAGGCCGATGCTGGCCATCGCCTGTTTTGCCTTCCCCCCAGAGGCGCGTGAGATAAAATTTGGGCGCCGGGCTTCGCGTCAACTCCCGCGTTTTGCCTTCCCCCCAGAGGCGCGTGAGATAAAATCCAGTAGCGCGGCGGCATCCCCACGAAAGCGTTTTGCCTTCCCCCCAGAGGCGCGTGAGATAAAATAGGCGAAAGCTGATGTCAAAGTGGCGGGCGGTTTTGCCTTCCCCCCAGAGGCGCGTGAGATAAAATAATCGTCAAATCG
>Ga0335074_10000623_pt1 | contig 49484 bp, 36 predicted proteins | sample Lox_Sample_23_FD_206715 | JGI IMG/M metagenome (GOLD analysis project Ga0335074, IMG submission 206715) | Soil microbial communities from Loxahatchee National Wildlife Refuge, Florida, United States - Lox_Sample_2.3 | ecosystem: Environmental > Terrestrial > Soil > Wetlands | place: USA...
GCGTGTTCACCCCTGGCGTGGCGCGTGGCTCGGCGGGTCTGGGGGCGCGGCTGCGGCTACCGCGGCTGGGACGGCTGTGGCCTGCCGGGGGCCGGTCGGCGGTGATCTGGCCGCGGGTCGGCGCGGCTCCGGTTCCCGCCGCGGTGCCGGATCCGGGCGTGCCGCAGCTGCCGCCGGGCACGGTGGCGGTGGCCGAGCGCACGCGGGGGTACCTGATCTGGAGCGGCTCGATGGAGTCGCTGCGTCAGCGCGCCCAAGCCGACGGCGGGCTGCCCGGCCCGGGCAACCAGGCCCTTGCGCTGTGGTCCAGCGAGCCGCGGGCGCTGGATGACGGCAGCTATGTGCTGGCCCTCACGATCGCGCCGGGCGCGGCACGCCGGCTGGCGGGCAGGCGGGACACCGGGCTGTGGGTTAACGCCGACGATCTGGGCCAGGTCGCGGTCCTGGACGTCACAGCGCGGGCCGGCGCCAGCCGCACCCAGGCCGACACCTTCGGAATACTGGGACGAACGCTGCGCGACCTGGCCGCCGGCCACCCCGCGGCCTGGCCGCCGCCGCACCCAGACAGCGCGATGCCCCCAGCCCGCGCGCCGGCCGCGGCCAGTACCTACCACGCCACAGCCACCCAACGGCTCAGACCGCGCCGTGCCCTGCCCCGATCACAAACCGCTCCGCCCACCCCGATCACGGCTGCGCCGGCCACCGGTATCTCCTTCCGGTCCCCACCAGACCAGGCCAGGGCCGCATGGCCGCAGGTGGTGTTCGACGGGCGCTATGTGCTGGAAACCGCCAGCCGGGACGGATCACATTTCGAGCGGAGGAAGCTGCCGTTCGAGGTCAGCGAGCGCACGTTCTTCGTCGACCTGCACAGCACCCCCTACAGCCTGCTCGCCGCCGCGCAGGCAGATTCCGGCAGCTACCGCCCCCTGAGCACCGGCCAGGCCGCCGCGGAAATCTTGCAGAACGAGCGCTACCTGCAGGCGGTGCAGCGGCACGGAGACGACCTGGAAGTGGTCCTGTTCGGCGGCCAGGCGCTGCACCTCGCCGCGCAGGTGGCCACCGGACTGGGCCGCCCGGTCTGGGCCAGCGATGGCCCGGCCATCGTGGGCCCCACCCCACTGGGCCACCGCATCGGCCTCAGACAGCGAGGTCCGCGGGAACCACGCTGGCACCGGGTTGGGCCCCCAGGACCGATTCGCAGCGTGACTGCGCCCGCCGGCGGCCCGGGCCGGCCAGAACCGGCCCCCGGGTCTTCCTCCGGCGGCCCGGACATGCCGCCGCCGGCGACAGCGCCCACTCCTGGTCAAAGCCAGCAGCCGGGGCAGCGCACGCAGCGCGAACAGCAGCACAGCGGCCAGCGCCAGGCCGTGGTGCATGCCCTGCTCCAGGACCCGGCACTGGGGCTGCTGCACCGGTTCCGCGCCCAACCCGCCGGCCTTGACGCTGTCGGTGATTTGTCACCAGACCAGCTCACCCGCCTGGGCGAGGCGCTGGCCGGGATGCCTGATGCCGGCCTGCGCAGCGTTCTCGCCGAAGCTGGCCTGGACCCGGAGGAAATCGACTGGGCGCTGGCGTGGGTCGGGGACGCCCGCGCCAGCGCAGGATGGGCCGACAGGGCGCTGCGCTCCCTAACGGGCAACCCGGACTTCGCCCTGAACAGGCACGAGAAACCACAGCTGATCAGGCTGCTGGCGGGCGCCGGCGCCAGCCTGCGCGAACTAGCCAGCGCCCTGTATGTAGTCAGATTCAGCGAAGATCCCGAGCTAGAGGCTCTGGAACAGGCCGGGATCCTCGATCTGCTGGACTCGGTGATCCCGGGCGACGGCGCGCACCGCGGGTTCCTTGACGGCCTGCGCGGATACCTGCGGGACAAGCAGGAACAGGAATTCCAGAACGTCGAGCCACCAGCGGCGTTCAACTTCGGCGTGATCAGCGCAGACTCGGCCCACCTCAGCGACCCGCGCACACTGACACCAGAACAGATCTCCCGGATCACCGAAGTACTCACCCCCGCCGCAGACGACCCCGCCCCACACGACCGCAGCATCAAACTTCTGGGAAACCTGTCAGACCCTGAACTCTTCCGCGCGGGCTGGGGGCTGAGCGGACTGCACGGCGCGATATACAGCACGGAGGCAGGCGAGGACGGCCAGCCACGCAAACCCGCGCTGGCCAGCCTCGAAAAGGTGTGGGCCTGGACGCTCCGGGAGGCCATCACCCTGGTACAGAACGCTGGGACACTGAGCGGCATCACGCTGCCCGCCCTCATCGCGCCGGTTCCAGACCAGCCGGCCACCATGACGCAGACCGCCAGCCAGCCCGGGCACCTCCCGGACCAGTTGCCAGAAGGGGCCGAAGATTTCGCGGCGGACCTGCACCGCGCGCTGCTGGCCGACATCGCCGCCCACAAGGAGCGCGCCGAGCAGATGATCGCGGCGCACGCCTGGCCGGAGCACCGGTTCGATATGGCACACATCCGGGCGATCTTGAACGAAGCCAAGAAGTGGACGGACAGGGGGTTCGGCCATATCGCCACCGGCCCGGAACTGGATCAGATAAAACTCCACGACGCACTCGAGTACCGGCTTGCCCAGATCGGCTCCATGAGCGTCGAGCGAAAACTCGACGAAGCCCGCCGCACTCTGGGCCATTTGCCGTTCATAGATAGCAATAGCGCTAAGGTCCTGCGCAGGTACAAGGAGTCCGGGCTTTTCAGCCCGGACGATGAGTCCGAGATCATGGCGGTGGTTTACGATCACCTGCTTCAAGACAAAGCCACCGTGGGCACCTTGCTGCGCATCGATGCCACCTGGTCGGGTGGGGCTGTGTACGAGACCAAGGAAATCTTGGTTGACGTTCACCGCGATGGTGACCCGGAGAAGGACCGGCAGAAACTGTGGAAAATCTTCCAGACACTTATCCACGAGTATCTGCACCTCGTCGCGCACCCCGAATGGGTGAGGTTCGTCATGGCGCAAAAAGGGCTCCTCTACTACGTGCTGGGAGAGTCAAGTATGGATGTCCTGGCCGGGATCGTCTGGGACCTCGTCGCGACATCCCTTGGCGACGAGGGGCTGCGGCAGACAATCGAAGGCAAGTTCTTCGGGCCAGATCCGCTGCCATCGACCGAAATGCCGTACTTCGCCGACGAGCAGTACACCACATACCACCTGTTCATAGCGCTTTTCAGCGTGGCGGGCATCTATACACCTTTCACGGGTCCTCTCCTGGGCGAGTGGCAGAAGATCACCGATGCGGTCACCGCGGTCACCGGCCTGAAGCCTGTCCTGCCCCCCGATGGAGTCGTCGCCGCCTGAACCCGGCCGGCGGTCCTGCCGTAGCACTACCGGGCGTCCCGCCGCAGTTAAGGAGACCCGTGGAGTCAGCTAGGGCCAGGGCATGGCGGCTGAGCTGACTGACCCGCCGGCCAGCTGGCGGGAGCACTGGTTCGACCACCGCCAGCTGCTCCAGCTCTACCAGTGCGACAGCCACTGCGCGATCTACCTGGACGCCAGCGTCAGCCACGCCGAGATCCGGTGGCTGGGGCGTTACATCAGCCGGGTCTGGCGGTACTCCAAGGCGACCTACGGCGATGCGTTCGGCCCCGACCCGCGCATTTACTCCATTCACCACGCCGGACGGCACGGCGGCGGCCATGCCGGCTATTACGGCAGCCCGCTCCACGACTACCGGAACGTCAGTGACTGCGGCACGGATACGTGGCGGGAGAGCGACAGCTACGCCCTCGACCTGCCCGCTCATGAGATAGGGCACACCGTCGAGAGCGTCAATAACGGCACTCACGGCTCCCCGGCCTTCGAAGTCTGGGGCGACAGCAAATGGGCCGAGTTCTATATGTATGACCTTTACGCCGCGCTGGGCATGCACCGGGACGCCCAGCGTGTCTATCACCGGTTCATGAGCAACACCGATGATTTTCCGCGGGCGGGCACCCGCTGGTTCCGCAACTGGTTCTACCCGCTGTGGCGGGAGTGCGGGCAATCGGCGGTCATGGTCCAGTTCTTCCGGCTGCTGGCCAGGCACTTCCCGCGCGGCCAGGACAACACGTACACCAGGCGGATGAACTGGGGTGAGTATCTTCACTTCACGAGCGGCGCCGCAGCCGCCGACCTGCGCAGCCAGGCCGCCCGGGCATTCGGCTGGCGCGGCGAGTGGACCAGCCAGCTCGAGCGCGCCCGTGACCAGTTTCCCGGCGTTACCTACTAGCCGGTGAGCTGGGAAGACGGCCCAGCGTAGTGCTTGCTATGAGACGGGCCTGGCGTGGTCAGGTGCCGTCCCTTAGGAGCGCGTCGAACGGGTGCAGGGCGTTGACCTCGCCTGGGTAATGAGCCAGCCTCCTGACGAACGGGCCACGGCTCAGGCCGCGCAGGCAGTCCTCGTCGTGCAGGTTGCGGAAGATGACGACTGCGGACGAATTTATGTATTGCGGGAGGCAGAACACGGCGCCCTTGGCGATTGCCACCGTCCGGATCCGCCCGGCCCATATATGTCGACGAAGATCCGCCTATGCATATCGCGAAGGTGGGACAGGTCGTAGCTGGCGGAAACGGGCGACTCATCCAGCAGTATCAGCGCCGCGTGCGTGATCTCCGCTCTGCGGACTCGAGTTCGGCGGCGGTGTCCAGCCCCAGCTTGTTGTGCAGGACTCCGGTAAGGGAGCAAGACACCCTCGGGCTTGCGATGCGACCCGAAGGCGACAGGTTCGGCCGCCGCGCCCTCCCGCCGGAACCGCGCGAGGATCCCGGAGAGCCGCTGCCGGACCTCCGACAGCGGGTGCACGTGGATCACTACCGGATCGGTCATGGCGTTACTGTACTAAAACTTGTACAAGTGGCCTCGCCATCCCGCCATCGGGCAACCAGCGAAAGCGGTGAGAAACCCGTCGGTGGCGTTACCTATTGACCAGCCTCAGGCTCCCGCTAACCAGCCTCAGGCTCCCGGAGATCACCAGCCTGTCGGCTACCCGTTCTCCGTCTTATTCAAGAGTTTTACTCAGCGCTTGCTGCGCGGCGGCCGCCATCCGGGTGCTGCGCTGGCTGGGCCGCTGGCGCTGGCGAGGACCGGCCTTCTTTGGGGAAACGAGCCGCGAAATACGTAGAAGCAACAGAAGCCCCTGTCGGCACGTTACCGGATGGACCCATGACCACGACGATGACCCGCGAGCAGGCGGCCGCTGCGGTGGCGGCCGCTACCGCTGAACGCGACGGAATCCAGGCGAACCTGCTCGACCTCGACGACAGCTTCGGCAAGCGGATGCTCGCCGGGGCGCCCCTGGTCGGCGAGTCGAAACGGCGCTGGGAAGCGGCCGCCGCCGACCTGGCCGTCCTGTGGGAGATTTTCCCCGCGTACGCCGCCGTCATGGACCGGGCGGCCGGGATGCTGGCCTCGCGCCGCCACCTGCATGGCGGCGAACTGGCAGAGATCACCGCCTTGCTCAGCGAGGCGTCGGTCAAGCTCACCCGCGGACCGGGGCAGCTGGAGCAGCGGGACCTCGCCGGCAGCCGCCGCGGCGACCTGACTCTCACCGCCGCCGTGCAGGAGATGAAGGGTGCCTTTGCCCGCACGGCCGAGGTGGTGGCAGCGGCCGAGAAGGTATGGAACGAGACAGCGGACGGGCTCACCGCGATCACCGCCGTGCTGCACGTCGCGCAGGAGGAGGCCGACGGACTCGGCGACGACGAGCTGATCGGGGCGGTGGACGAGTCCCAGGCCGATCTGGCCCGGCTGCGCGACGTGCTGGAGTCTGATCCGCTGGCGCTGTGGCACGGCCGGGTAGATACCAGCCCGCTGGACGTACTGCGCAAGCGAGCCAGCGAAGCCGCCTCGAGGGCAGGCGACCTCGCCCGGGTACGAGATGAAGCGCAGCAGCGGATCGATGCGGCCGCGGCCGCCGTCACGGCGGCCGCGGCCGCGCGCCAGGACGCCGCGGCCGCCCAGAACCGCGCCGAGGCACAGATCGCCGTCCCCGCCCCGCCTGCCCTGCCCGCCCAAGCCACCGACCTGGCCGAGCGGCTGGCTGGCCTGGGCGCGCTGCGGGCGGCCGGACGCTGGAGCCGGCTGGCGTCAGAGCTGGACATCATCGAGACCGAGGCATCCGCCGCCCAGCAGCGGTACCGGACGGCCGGGCAGGCGGCGACGGCGATGCTGGACTGGCGAGACGAGCTGGGCGGCCTGCTGGATGCCTACCAGGCCAAGGCAGCACAGCTGGGAGCTGCCGAGAACCCCGAGCTCGCCGCGAGCTATCAGCAGGCCCGGGACCTGATACGGACGGCGCCGTGCGACCTTCGGGCAGCGGCTACCGCCGTGACCCGGCACAAGCGGGCGATCTTGGCGCTGAGCGAGCAATCGTGGCGCTGAGCGAGCGGACGCGACCGCGATAATCCAACGAAACGGGATCACCGATGGGCCAGCCAGACTTCACCGTGGACGTCTACCAGAACGAGCACCTGCCGGAAGGAGCCCGGGACGTCAACGCGATCGTCACGGTGACGACAGCCGGGGCGCCGTCCGCTGCACCCGTCGCGCAGATGAGCAGAGCGGAGATCATCGTCATCGACTGCTCAGAGTCGATGACGGCCCCGCCTAGCAAGATCGCCGAAGCCCAGGCGGCCGCTACGGCGGCGCTGGACGTGATCCGCGATGGCGTGGACTTCGCCGTGATCGCGGGCACCGACCTGGCGGTGCCTGTCTACCCGTCCGTCGCCGGCCTGGTCGTGGCGGAGTCGCAGACCATCCAGTGGGCCAAGCGAGCCGTGGCGGACTTACTGCCAGGAGGCGGGACCGCCATGGGGCAGTGGCTGCGCCTCGCGCACGAGCTGTTCAGCTCTCACCCTTCCCATCTGCGGCACGCCACCCTGCTCACCGACGGCAAGAACGACGACGAGACCTCTGACGAGCTGGATGCGGCGATCAAGCTGTGCGAGGGTGTGTTCAGTTGCGACTGCCGCGGCGTTGGCGCCGGCTGGGAGGTGGCGCAGCTCCGGCGGATCTCCGCCGCGCTGCTCGGGACGGTCGACATCCTGCCCGGCCCGGCCACGCTCGCCGCCGATTTCTCGGCCATGATGCTTGCCGCGATGGGCCAGCAAGTAGCCGACGTAGCGCTGCGCATCTGGACGCCGCAACACGCGTCCATCCAGTTCGTCAAGCAGGTAGCACCGACCGTCGAGGACCTGACGGACCGGTGCACCCAGTCGGGCCCGCAAACGAGCGACTATCCGAGCGGTGCGTGGGGCACCGGGGAGACCCGCGACTACCACCTTCGCGTGCGGGTCGTCCCGGGTACCGTCGGGCAGGAGATGCTCGTGGCCCGGGTGAGCCTGATCACCCCGTCGCCGACCGGACCCGAGGTGCTGGGCGAAGGACGGGTGCGGGCCATCTGGACGAACGACCAAGCACTATCGGCGCCAGTGATGTGACTCATCGGCTGAGGCCCAGGTCTACCGGATGTGGCCCATGGTGTCGGTCAGGCCGTGGGCCTGCTCGGTGGTGACCTGATTTGCACTGGCGTACAGAGCACCCGTGTCCTCGAGATCCTGACCAACACTTTGCGCCATGCCCTGTGTACCCACGAGGACACCACGCACGTACTGGGTGACTCCGTCCACCTGCTCCCTGAACGCCCTGCCGGTATCATCAGTGCCCCATTGGGACGAGAAAGCGCCCACAATCCGCTCCAGATTATCGCTGATGGCGCCGCACTGTACGGCGACGTCTTGGGGGAGGCCGCCAGCCCCTATTATCTGAGGCGGATTGGCATAGAAGCCGTCAGGCATGATGATCGTCCTTTCCGTTAGCCGAAGCTCTTCCGTTGGAAGAAGCTCTTCCGTTGGCCGACGGGCGTCCCCTGACCGTGGTGCGGATCGGCATTTGACCCGGCATCAGCTCGTCGGCCTGGCGCATTGCGTCCTCGAACACCTGGTCCAGATCGGTCTTGCCGGCCATGAAGTCGCGGGCGCCCAGGTGGTCGGGCAGGAGCGGCTGGTAGGCACGCAGAAGACGCTCGCGTGACTGTGCCTGGGCCTGGCGGATCGTCTCCACGAGCACCGATCCCAATTCCGCGGGGGCCATCCGGCGGAATTTCTGCGAGTTGAACTCGATCGATTCCATGCCGCCAGACTGGTTAATGGTGACGGTGACCATCCTGTCCCTGGAGCTGACTTTGGTGACCGTACCGTCGAGCTTTTTGCGGATTGCCTTGAGACGTGTCTGCGTGCGGCGCAGATCTTTGGCCGCTTTCTCGACGATGTCGTGCATTTCGGCGCTCATCGCACCCTCCCACCTGAGTTGATCTTGTCCGTTGCTGCTGCGCGGTCGGCGCCGATGCCGATCGCATCGAACGGGCTGGGTTCGGTGTCCGGCCATCCCTGCTCGGGCTCACAGTCCGGGGCAAGGGGGGCGCCAGGGACTCCTGGCTCTGTCCCCCAGTACTCCTCGTCCTGCGGCGCGAACGCGTCCCGAACGCGCTCGGTGTTCTGCTGGGGAGCGCCCGTCATGCCCGGCGGCATTATCCCGGGCGGCATCATGCCCATCCGTCCCCCCATCAGGCCTGCCTCGGGGCCGCCCGCGGCGAACGGCCCGCCGGGGCCGAGCGGTCCGCCGTCGCCATTCGCTGCGCCCGCTCCCGGGGCGCCGGGCGTGCTGGCGCCCGGCACTCCTGGCGGGCCGCCGCCCGGCACCGCCAGCACCGGCTGCGTCCCTGGCGGGGCGCCGCCCGGCACCGCCAGCGCGGTCTGCGTGGCCCCAGCCTCGCCCGCCGACAGGGGCTGCACGCTCGGGACTGCCTGCGTGTTGAACGAGGTGACCGTTACCGTCGGTGAACCCGGACGGGCGGCAAACGTGGGGATGACCGACTGCTGCAGAACGGCACCGTTCGGGTCGCTGCCGAGAGAGGAGCCCGCTACCAGTGCCTTCGTGGTGTTCCGCACTGGAATGGTTCCGGTGATGCTGTCGGCACCGATGCTGTTCTCGGTGAGCGGGTCGGACGACTCGTCGCCCGCAGCGCCATCACGGGTAGCCGGGCGGTCCCCGGGGCGCCCGATGGCTCCGGATAGCGCGCCCAGCTGGCTGGCGGCCAGGAGTGCGTCGAGCGCACTGGCTGACCCGGTTGAACCGCGCAGCCCAGTGCCGCTGTTCGTCCCAGTCGTCCCGCCCGCGCCGTTCACGAGCAAGGCTGTCGGTATCAGCAGCCCTCCCTGCGCTGACAGTGATTGGGCAGGCACGGCGGCACCCGCCGACGCGGGCACGCCACCCGCCGCGGGCGGGGTCAGCGGTGCAACGGTCTGGGGCACAGGAAGGGCTGAGGTCGCACCGAGCGAGTTGGCGCTGACAACCGGGCCACCTGCTGATCCAGCTCCAGGCGCGCCCGGCCCGCCACCAGGCACCGTACCGCCCGGCACCGCACCACCGGGCACCGCACCGCCCGGCACACCGGACGGCCCGCCAACAGCTCCGGCCGCACCCCCCACGACGTCCGACGTCACCGCCGACAGGCCGCCTGAGCCCGTACCGCCCGGCACCGCGCCACCGGGCACACCGGACGGCCCGCCAACAGCTCCGGCCGGACCCCCCACGACGTCCGACGTCACCGCCGACCCGCCGCCTGGGCCCGTACCGCCCGGCACCGCGCCGCCCGGCACCGCGCCAACCGGAACGGCGCCACCAGGCGCCCCAGGCGCCCCAGGCGCCCCGGACGGCCCGCCACCAGCTCCGCCCGGGCTGCCAGAGTTGAGTACGCCATTACCCGTGCCCCCGGACGAGCCGGACGAATTCTCTGGATCGGTCGAATGGCCCGCCTGGGCGGGCGAGGCGCGCAGAAGCGGATCCAGGATGCCGGTCGTGGTGGCGTACTGGTTCACGAGCTGGCCGAGAGCGTTCTGGCTCAGCGGGTCAAGCCCGGAGAAGCCGCCTGACCCGCCGGTGAGCGTGCCGAGCCACAGCGCTTTCGCGGCGCTCTCCACCAGTGCCCACGCAGCGTCGGTGGTGAGGTCGCCATAGGGCGTGTTCTTCGGATCTCCACCACCGATTCCCTGCACCACCTGCACCAGCGCGCCCAGCGGCGAGTACTGCGGAACCTGCGTCCAGGAGGTGTAGGCCGACCACGAGTCGTTGAGGAATTTCGTTGCCGAGTCGCCGGCCGCCCCGATCGTGTCACTGTAGGCAACGGGGCTGGTCATCTGCTGGTACATCCCGGCCGTGATCTGCCGCAGGCGGTCCAGGACATTCGAGACCACCTCTCCCCCGCTGCCCTGGAATCCGGAGGAACCCGAACCCACATCCGCGCTGAGATTCCCGAACTCCTGCGTCTTCGCGTTCAGCAACGACGCCACCGAGGCCACCGCTTCCTGCGCCGCCGTGAAAGTCGGCGGATCCATCGGGAGCGCGCCATAGTTCCCGGCCGGCACCCCGGACAGACTCGCTGACGGCATGTTGACGAAGTTGTCCCAGGCGCCTCCGGCGGCGTACACGGCAGGGTTGAGATAGACAGTGATGGACTGCGTGGTGTTGTTGTCCTGCGAGGTCGCCGTCCAGATCTGATGCATGCCCGAGCTGGCTGGCGCATTGTGCTGGATGATCAGCCAGCTCTGGCCGGTCACCTGGGACCGGTCCGGGATTTCTATGCCCAGCACCCCGCCGAGAGTCCGCTCCCAGCCCCATCCCGCGTAGTCGTTGGCCATGGCTAGAAGCGACCTCGCCGGGACTGCCCGCTGCGCGTGCGTGCGCCGCGCTCCTCGGCTGGCTCACCGAAGGTGTCCTCTTCCTCGTCATCGATCACGTCGCGCCCGAGCACACCGACACCCACTGCCGGGTCGGTGCCCCAGACTTCCTCGTCTTCGGCCAGCCAGGTAGTGCGTTCGCGTTCCTGGCCGCCTGTGCCCATGCCGCCGCCCATGCCCATGCCGCCGCCGTACATCGGTGGGTAGAAGGGCACCCCCCCAAGGCCGCTAGAGCTGGTTCCGGTCTCCTGGGCGGCCTGGGCCGCCTCGGCCGGCGCGACGAACCTGCCGGACGAGACCGGGGGGGCGGCGGCACCCGTACTAGCAGGCAGGACAGAGCTGAAAAGCGGGCCCTGATTCAGCCGGTTGAGCAGTTCCGGAGTCCCGACCGTCGATGGCGTCTGCAGGACAGAGCTGCCGCCGGGCAGGGGCACGCGTGTGGAACTGAGCAGGCTCTGGTCCAGCGCGCTGCTGTTCGGCGGGCTGAGCAGCGCGCGGTCCAGGGCGGTGCTGTTCGGCGGGCTGAGCAGCGCGCGGTCCAGGGCGGTATTGTTCGCCGGGCTAAGCAGCGCCTGATCCAGCTGGCTGTTGGTGCCCGGCTGCCGGAGGGCCTGCTCCAGCAGGCTGTTGCCGCCCGGGTTCCGCAGCGCCTGATCGAGCACGCTGTTGCCGTTTGGGTTGGCCAGCGCCTGACCTAGCAAGCTGTTGTTGGGCGGGCTGGCCAGCGCCTGGCTCAGCGGGCTGTTGTTCGCCGGGTTCTGAAGGGCCTGGCTCAGCAGATTGCTGCTCGGCGGGCTGGCCAGCGCCTGGTTCAGCACGCTGTTGGTGGGTGGGCTCGCCAGGGTCTGGTCCAGCAGGCTGTTGCCCGATGGATTGTGCACCGCATTGCTGAGCACACTGCTGTTCGGCGGGCTGTTCACGGCCTGGCTGAGCACGCTGCTGTTCGGCGGGCTGGCCAGCGCCTGGCTGAGCACGCTGCCGGGCGACGTGCTCAGGGGCGCCTCGTTCGCCAAGCTGTTGCTGGACGGCAGGAGATTGTTCCCCTCCCCGGCCAGGCTCTTGTTCACAGCACCGAGCCCTGTGCCGAGCCCGCTGCCTACCTGGCCCAGGCCGTTATCTATGTTGTTCAGCCCAAGGCCAAGCCCGCTGTCTACATTGTTCAGGCCGCCATCAATGTTCTTCAGCCCGCCGCCCAGATTGTTCAGCCCCAGGCCAAGCCCACTGTCTACATTGTTCAGGCCACCGCCAATGTTCTTCAGCCCGCCACCCAGATTGTTCAGCCCCAGGCCAAGCCCACTGTCCACATTGTTCAGGCCACCGCCAATGTTCTTCAGCGCGCCGCCCAGCCCGCCACCCAGATTGTTCAGCCCCAGGCCAAGCCCACTGTCTACATTGTTCAGGCCACCGCCAATGTTCTTCAGCCCGTCGCCCAGATTGTTCAGCCCCAGGCCAAGCCCACTGTCTACATTGTTCAGGCCACCGCCAATGTTCTTCAGCGCGTCGCCAAGCCCGCCGCTCTCATTGTTCAGCGAGTTGGCCATCTGGCTGGTCATCTGGTCCAGTTCCTGCTGCAGGGCGTTCAGAGCGCTGCTGATGCCGGCGCCCATCTGGGCCAGTCCGTCACCTATAGGGTTCAGGTCAATGCCGCCATTGTTCAGGCCGCCGCCCACGTTGAGGTTTGTGGACGGCGCAATCACCGGCGCTAGGACGGGCGACGGGATGGGCTGAACGCTGGAGGCCGTCGAGTAGTAGCTTTGCGCCAGTGTCTGCACGGCCTGCGCGGCGTTCGGGTCGAGCATGGCGCTTATCGTGTTAAGCCAGAGACCCTTGGCGTCCTGCTCGACGCGCCCCCACGCCACATTGTCGGTAAGGTCGCCCCAGGGGCTGTGGAGCGGGTCCGGGATTGTCCAGGTCCCGTTAAGCTGAACGGCGTGCTGCTGAAGTGTCGTGAGGATCGCGCCCAGTGGCGAGTAAGGAGTATAGTCACCCCAGTTTTCGTACGACATGAGAAGCGTACCCACGAATCTCAGCAGAGCTTCGCCCGCCTGCAGTATTTGATTAGCGTAATCGCTGGTGGAGACGGGCGTTCCCATCGTCTCGGACATGCCGTTGGTCGCCGTGTACAGGTTATTGATTATCTGATAGAACGCGGCGCCGGCGTCGCCCTTGAATTGGGAGTCTTCGCCGCTGAGGTTCGACGAGAGCTGACCGAACGCCTCTGCCACGCCCCATATCATCTGTTCGACAGCCGCTACCGCCACCGCGGCGCTCCCGAAGGTGCGCGGGTCCACGGCCACGTTGGTGTAGTTACCACTAGATGCCTGGACGAGATCAGTGGACATGCCACTGAGCCAGGAGATCCATGCGCCGTTGGGGTCTTGCACATCAGGATTGAGGTAGACGATGAAGTCCTTATTGTCGCCCCAGGTGGCTTTCCAGATCTCGAGCATGCTCCCGTCGCCCTTCGTGTTGCTCACACGTAGGGTCCACGGGCCGTCGATGACCGTGGTGCGGGGCGGCAGGGTGGTCCCGAGAACGCCGTTCAGAACCTCTTCCCAGAGCCAGTTGTCGTAGTCGGTACCGGTGAGCCCGGGTGCGGCGTTGGGCGGAGTGCTATCGGGCGGGGGGTTGAGTCCTTGGAACGTGCCCGGCGCCGGAGAGGGAGTGCTGGGGTTGAAACTGTTGTTACGGGTATTAGGAGTTGGACTAGTTGGTCCGGCGTGCCCACCAGCGCTGCCACCGGCAGCGTCGGCAATCTTCACTTCCTGCGGGTCTGCGGGCAACGTTATCCCTCCTTTCATGACCCGTTGGCCCGGCGTCACCCGCGCCAGGCACGGTCTGGTTTTCGGCTGGTTCCGGCGGCCGGATTCCCGGCCTGTCCTGCGGGATGCCAGGCGAGCTCAGCGGCCTTTCCAAGCGGCGGGCTAGCACGGGGCCAATGGCGTCTTAGCCTCCGGTTTTGCCCCCGCTGCTGGTGCTGCCCCCGCCGCCTCCGCCACCGCTGCCGGTGCTGCCACCGCTGCCGGTGCTGCTCCCGCTGCCGGTGCTGCCGGAAGTGCCCGAGCCGGTCTGGGGTCCCTGCTGCAAGGTGCTGATGGTATTGGTGAAATCGTTCTGGAGCTGGGTCACGCTTTCGCCGTTCAGGGTCTCCGTCTTGCTGAAAGATTGCTCGGTGTTCTCGGTCTCGGTCTCCATGGCCTGCAGCACCTTTTGCAGCCATTGCAGCTCGGCCTGGACAGATGAACCCATACTCCCCAGGGCGGCGTTGAGCTGATTGGCGGCATCGAACCCCGCACCATTGTTGCCCAGTACCCCGGCCTTAACCTGGAGCGATCCGTTAACCGGAGAGATGTTCAGAGTCGTGCCATTGACCGGGTTAGCCTCGCTGGTCACGTCCGATTTATTCGTGTTGCCTACCCCAGCGAGCTGGGCGTTCACATCTTTGAGAATACTCTCGATCTGGCTCAAGAGGTTGTTCAGGTAGCTCTTGTCGATCTTCAGGACGTTTTGTGTCCCGGAGGTTGCCATGGTCTGCTCCCTAGCTCAGAACGTGCTCCCTGCGCCGGGGGCCGCCCGGCGGGACGAAGCCCGGAGGGCGGCCCGGCGGCTAACTCCTACGGGAGGTCCTGCCACTGCGCACCGAGGCTGTTGTCGGTCACGGCGTAGTTGACGATGATTTCGCTGAGGCATACGTGGGCCGCCTGCAGGGTCTGCTGCATTGTTGCCATATGCATATTCCACTTGTTCTGTACGGCTGTGTATTCCTCGTCCGAGATGCCCAGCCAGGTCGCCTGCAGTGGCCGGATCTCCTGAATCAGATTGGCAAGCTGGGCCTGCATCTGCTGGTCGGCCTGGGTGAGCTCTTCGAGGACGGTCTCACCGTTTCCGTAATTGACCATTATCGAATCCATTGACATTGGACTGCCCTTTCTTATAACGCGGATCGATGCCGACCCAAATTTGCGGCGCTCCGATTAAGGTAGTGTCGAGGGTAGGGAGCCTGGGTTGGAGAGAGGGGCAGTAGCAGGATTCGCGGCCAGGGTCTGCTGTACTAGCTGACTGACCAGGTCCGAATTCTTGCCCTCGTTCTGCAGGATCACTTGAAGGGTGACGCCGAGCATCTCGGACATATCCTGAAGATCCTTTATGACGTCGGCGAACTGCTCGCTCCACTGGTCGACGGCAAGGGCCCATTGATTGCCGGAGTCGCTTTGCACCGCCGTTTGCACGAGATGCATTCTCGATTCGATGACACCATTTGCGATACCTTGCAGGGCTGCCACCGTATCGTTGAAGTAGCCCTGTGCTTGCTGCGTGACCGAGAAGGTGTTCGCGGTGACGGGCGCATTTCCTGCTAGTGGCATTTTTCGTCCTTTCGGGGAATGAGACGCGATACTGAAGAGGCTCGCCAGGGGTGACGGCAGGCCACGGAACTGCCATAGGCTGTGGCGGCCTAGCGCAGGTACTGCCTCCCTTCCGGGGTGTAGCGGGCAACGGCTCTGTGGGCGGTCATGGCAGCGCCGGAGCGGTCACCCCCTGGCCTGCGCCTGGCAGCGGCGCCAGGTCGAGCGCCGGGCCGGTCGGGAGCAGCCCGAGCAGCGTGGCCGGAAGCTGCCGGGCGGCCCCAGCCTGGTAGCCCAGTGCCGTGGCGGCGCTCGCCGAGGGCAGCGGGAACTTCACCCCCAGGTCGGTGACCAGGAACAGGGAATCCCCGCCGACCCCCGGCGCGAATTGCGGCCGGACCAGCGCGCCGCTACCTGGAGTCACCGTGATCCGGTCCGCGACCTCGGGGGTCGTGGTCACGCCCAGTGCCCCGACGGCGGCCGGCGTTCCGGCCGGCGGCGTCGCGAAAACCAGCCGGGCCGGCGGCGACGCGGGGACGCCGGGGTAGTCAACGCAGAGAGCGGCCGGCGGCACCGGGGCGTCAGCGGCCGGCGGGGTGGCGGGGACATCGCTGCCGTCCGGCAGCGTTGCGTGGCTCACTGGTGCCCCGGCCATCACGGCCGGGCTCACGGCGATCAGCGCCGGGGAGGCGCCGGGGTAGGCCGCTGCCGTGGCCGGATCGGTGAGCTCCAGGGCCGCCTGGGTCCGCGTGACCGGGGCCACGCCGTCGGGCTCCACCAGGTAGAACTGCTCCGGGCTGCCCACGTTGCGCACATCGAGAACCTGGCCGACGCGGGTGGCCTGACGACCAAGGAACGGGCCCGGGTTGCCGAGGCCGGGGACTCCCAGGGGTTGCAGGTCCGGCCCGGCGGGCACAGCGTTCAGCCAGACGGGGTTCACCCCGACGACCTGGGCGCTGCCGAGGCCGAGCGCGTCGGGAATCCAGGGAGCGTCGATCCGCAGCCGGGCACCCTGCCACAGCAGGTAACTAGTCCCGGCCGCCTGCGCGAGGACCGCGTCACCGCCTGACACCGGCGTGGCCGGCGGCTGCACACCGATGGACAGGGTGACCAGGGGCGTGCCCGTATCCGAGGTGTTCGCGGGCGGCGTGCTGCAGGCCAGCCAGGCGCCGTGGCCGGCTGATGCCGACGGCAGGGAATCGGGCGCGCCCACGATGCCGAGCGGCGGTCCCTCCGGGATGCCGCTCAGCGACGAGCCCGATACCACCTGGACTTTGGGCTGGCCGCCGAGCAGGAGCAGGGCGGACGCCCAGTTCAGCACCGGCCGCAGCACCCCGCTGAGGTAGAGGTAGCGGGTACCGGTCTGGCTACTCACGATCAGCTCGCCGGGCGTGAGCGCGCTGGCCTTGCCGCCCGGGAAGATCAGCCCGAAGACCAGGAACCCTGCCACCAGGAGCGCCCCGATCATCAGGCCGCCGAACGAGCCCAGCGTCGTGCGCCGCATCGGGGTCTCGGCAGCATCCGGCTCGGCATGCACGAGCGCGCAGGTCAGCCGGCCCACCATGTAGGCGTGAGCCTGCACCTGGTCGCGCCGGGAATTCATGGCCGGGTCCGCCTTCCCTCGAGCCGGTCCTGGAGGGAGGCTTGCCGTGCCGGGGCGCCTGGCGCGGTCATATGTGCACCGCGTGGGCGAAGTCGTACAAGTTGAGCACCCACAACGTCGCTGGCAGCAGCGCCAGCGCGGCCAGCGACTCCAGCATGTCGCCCAGCCGGCCCCAGATGGGCATCAGCCTGCGGCCGGGCAGCGTCCGCTCGGCGGCCCACAGCGCTCCCGCAGCCAGCATCACGCCGGCCAGCAGCATTAGACGGGCGTGGGGGGATGCGCGCAGCCCGGCCACGGTGATGAGGACGACCGCTCCCGCCACCGCCGGGACGACCGCGGCCAGCTTGTGCCGCGCCGCCACCATCACCCTTGCATGCAGGAGCAGCAGCGCGATCGCATCGATCGCCACCAGGCGGGCCGGCCACCCGGTGGCGAAACTCAGCACGCCCAGGCAGCCGCCGGCCATGATTCCGAGCGCGCCATACAGCGTCCCCATGTAGCGGTCGGCCCACCGGGTGCGGTCCAGGACGTACTCCCCCGGAACCGGGTCAAGGTCGTCCTGGAGCTCCTCGGGGGTCGTGGGCAGGGGGTCTAGCTGCAGCCCCGCCAGCCGGAACGCCACCACGGGCACAGCGCTGCCCAGCGGCACTATCGCGACCAGCAGCGCCGCGGCGACTGCGGCACCGCTCAGCCGGGCAAAGGTCTCGAGCGCACCCGCCGCCACGGTCAGCGCGGCGAGTGTGGTCAGCGCGACAAAGACCGGGTCGCGTGCCCCGATCAGCATCGTGGCCAGCAACGCGAGCGCGGTTGCGGCGGCCCCGCCGGCCAGCAGCGCCGCGCCGGGGCCGGTGCCGCCCAGCACGGTGCGCACGCCGTTATGGAGGAACGGCACCTGCGCCCCGGCGATGGCCGCATACCCGACCGTGGCCACGCCCATGAGCCGCGCGGTGAACCGATCATCGAGCGCCCGCGAGGCGACCGCCGCGCATCCCAGCAGCAACATGGCGAACCCCGTGGCGGCGGCCACGGTGCGCGCGCCCGGGTGGCCGGCCAGCAACCCGGCCCCGGCGGCCAGCGGCACCGCGAGCAGCCCGGCCAGCAGCCGGCGGGACATCTCTGGCCGCCAGCGGTCGGGCCGTTCGGCGATGCCGGCTGCGACCCCGTCAATCAGGTCGTCGAAATCCAGTGGCGGAAGCTGCGCCGCGCGCGGTCGCAGGTGCACCACGTCTCCGTCGTGCAAGCCGAGGGCGGAGATACTCAGCTGCTCCCGCAACGGTCGCTCGCCCAGCCGCTGCAGCACCCACCCCCCGTGCTCGAGCCCGGCATCGGCCAGGTTGCCTCCCAGGTGGCCGGCCAGGGCCGGCAGCAGATCGACAACCGGAACATGAACCGGAACGGCCAGCTCGACGCTTGACTCGGGCCCGTAGATGGTCAGCCGGCACAAATCGCCGCCAGCCGACGGGGGCCGCGCGGTTTCGGCGTCCGCCTCGCTGCTGGCGAATGCCAGCTGGTCTGCCAGCGCCTCAGCAGGACCTTCAAGCCGTGCCGCCCGGCCCGGGGCTCTCCCGTTCTGGCCGTGGCGGGCTGGCTCTGTCGTGGAGTCGCTCATGCCCCCCATACGGCCCGGCCGGGCAGCGTCTTCACCACCACACCAGCCCAACACCCCCCCCACCACGCCCGCACACCGCAAATCTCACTGAGATGGCCGATGCCCCGCACGCCCCACCCAGCCACACTGACCAACAGGGGACAACGGCACAAACCGGCCAGCCAGCCAGCCAGCAGAAAGCGGAGACCACCACCGTGCGAGCCAGCAAGCCGCCCGCCCCACCCAGCACCGGCACCGGCACCGCCAGCCCGGCCAGCCCCGCCGACCCGGCCAGCCCCGCCGACCCGGTCAGCGAACTATGGCGCACCCACGGCAGCGCCCTGCTGCGCTTCGCCCAAAAACTCACCCTCGGCGACCGCCAGCGCGCCGAAGACATCGTCCAGGAAACCCTGCTCCGCGCCTGGCGCCACCCCGAAGTCCTCGGCACCGGCCGCACCCCCATCCGCCCCTGGCTATTCACCGTCGCCCGCCGCATCGCCATCGACATGTGGCGCGCCCGCGCCCGCACCGACGAAATCACCGACGGCACACAACCCGACCTGCCCGACCCCACCGACTGCATCGAACGCGCCATCACCGCCCTCGACGTCCGCGCCGCCCTGGCCACCCTCAGCCCCGCCCACCGCCAGATCATCACCGAGATCTACTACAACAACCACTCCGTCGCCGAAACCGCCGCCATCCTCGGCATCCCCCCCGGCACCGTCAAATCCCGCGCCCACTACGCCACCCGCCAGCTACGCCACGCCCTCACCCCCACCCCCACCACCAACCCCCCACAACGCCTCACCGCCTGACACCCCTGGCAAGGGGAACGAGTGGCAAAGCTCATGGCGACGTCGGCTGGGTGCGTTGCTGGCCAGTCCACGTCGCCATTGTGGTTAACTACATAATGGTCGCAGTCCCGGGATTTTCGGCCGTGATCACGGACACGAATCCGGGGTTGATGCCGACAGAAAAGAGCCGCCGAATCCTATCCGCGCAACCATCACCCGCATCTGATTCTTTCTGCCGCCGCAAGCAACCAATGGCGTAACCAGGTGAGCACGGCCCAGATCGCCTGGCTCTGGCTGGCCGTGACGGTGTAGCCGACTTCGTCGGCGAGCGCGGCCACAATCTGCAGGCCCCGCCCGTGCTCGGCCATACCGTCACCGCCCGGCCGGGCTGGGCACCAGGGCGAGGTCCCGCGATCTGTGACCTCCAGCCGCGCCCGTCCTGGCTCGTGCTCGATGGTGACGGTGAACTTTCCGCCTTCGTGCCCGCTGGGAGTGTGGCAGATGGCGTTGGTGACGAGTTCTGCCGTAATCAGTTCCAGGTCGTGGACCCGGGGTGAGCTGGCAAAGAAAGCGCGCACGAATCGGCGAACCTCTGGCACGCTGTCCGGGGTGCCAGGGTAGGTAGCGGAGGTCACGGCGGCTCCCGTGACCTTCTGCCCGACGATCATGAATCCTCCGCCCTGGCAGTCCAAGGCGCCGGGGGAGACCAGTGTCAAGCCTTCCACCGGGGCTACGCCGAAAGCCCGGGGTTGGTTCAACCGCGTGCGCATGTGGAGACTCTCCGGCACGCAGAACCTGCCACCGGCTGCCCGGCGTTCATCGGGAAGACCACCGTGCCCAAATCTCACTGAGATTGCCGATACCCCCGGGGACCATAACGGAACAAACTCGGTGAGGGGAGGCAGACAATGATAGATGATCCGGAAAGGCAGGCCGCCGCCGAGATCGAGCAGAGCAATTCCCGCTGGATGGTGATGTGGGGATGTTATTCGCGCCTGTTCTGGGCTTACCCTCTGTTCCTGGTCCCGAAGGGGACCATCGTCAGCGCCCCCGACCGTGACCAGCTGCTGGCCACTATGCACAGCGTCGAGGTCGAGGCGAGCACCGACTCGCGGGTACCGGCCCCCGAGCCGCCCGGGCTGGCCGCTCGGCTCCCCGTGCGGTCGGCGGCCCCTGCGCGGTCGGCGGCTCCTGAGCGGACGGCTCCTGAGCGGACGGCTCCTGAGCGGCCGACCCCAGGGCAGACGCAGCGCGGTGCCCTGCCGGTGGCCAACGCCCCGGTGAGTGTTTCGGGCCAGGCCCAGGCGGAAAGGGCGATGTACGACCCCTACGATTCCGGCCCGCTCCTGCCCCTCCCTTACGGCTTCGGCCCCCACAACTCTGACCGCCGCGGCTTCGGCCCCGACTACCCAGACCGTTACGGCTTCGAGCCCGATGACCCAGAGCGCCACGGCTTCGACCCCGACGACCCAGACCGCTACGGCTTCGAGCCCGACGACCCAGAGCGCCACGGCTTCGACCCCGACGACCCAGACCGCTACGGCTTCGACCCCGACGACTCCGACGCATCCGGGCAGGGGTTATGCGCTTGGCGCTGAACTCCGGGCAGTCCCGGTGCGTAGCCTTGACCGGAGGTGCGATGGACGGTAACTACATGCTCTGGCCGGCACACGGCACCCTGAGGGGCGGATTCCCGCGAGGCAGCCGAGCATCTCACCCGCCCGGGCGTGATCAGGTCCGGCGGCCTCGCCGCTCTCAGCTCGTGCTGAATCGCGTCAGCACGGTTCAGGCCCGCGCTCACTCTGCGTGATGTCTGCCGCCACCCCTCATTCCCGTACGCCCCGTTGGCCAGGGCCGTGCTGCCAGCCCCACCCGTCGCAGACCCACCCGGTACCGCGCGACGGCCGGCGGCACTGCGGTGACCTGGAGACAGTCCTGATCCGCCAGTGGGCAGACGGCACGCCTGCCCCCTCCCCAACGGTAGTGCGGGCCATCGACCGGCTCGCAGACCTGCCGTCGCACATCGCGCACCGGCTGGCTACCGAGATCCGCGGCATCTGGGTCGGGCCCGGGCCTATATCGCGACTTGACGGCCTTGGCTACTTGCGCGGCGTGCCCATAAGCCCGGACCGGCCCCGCGTCACCTGGGACCTGGTCGCCGGTGCCTTCACCGATCGCATGCTCGTGATCGGCGACATCCCGTCAGCAAGTTACGACGTAACGCTGCACGAGGTCGGTCACGCGCTCGACCAGATCGACGAGATGTCGTTTTCGGCCGAGTTCGCGGCGCTGCACTCGCTGTGCCGTCCGGCCCTCGCCAACCCGTTTTACCGTGACCGTCCAGCCGAGCTATTCGCCGAAGGTTTCACGCTGGTCATCACGAACTACCTGGCCGGGCTGGTCGCCTTGATGAACGGGAACGATGCTCGCGCCGAGGCGCTCTGGGCCTACTTCCGCCGGAACTACCAGGTCGGAGGATGGCGGTGAGAATCGTGAAGCTGCCCGACGGGCAGCTGCGTGTCCCGCTCGCCGTTTCCGATGACGATGGTGATGCCGATGGCACCGAGACCATCGGGCCGGGCGATCCTCGTTACCCTGAGTACTGGCTTATCGCCCTTACTGAAGAGGAGCACGCCGCGCGCGAGCTCGCCGATGCGACTGCCAATGCCGAGCTGCTCGTGCGCTGGAGCGTTCAATACGAAGCCCAGTACGGTCACCGGCCGCCGTGATCGCCAGTCGGCATGCATCCTGAACGGCCTTGGAGGCTGGCCGGCGGTCGCGGCAACCCCAATGCGCCGTCGGGTGGCCACGGTTACGTCGCCGGCGAGCGGGAGGCCTGCAACTGGCCGGCGGCATGCTCGACGAGCGCGACCAGCGCATCCCGGCTTGACCAGCGCTGCCGCGCGTCGCACAGGAGCACTGGCGCGCCTGGATCCAGGTCGAGCGCCTCCCGCACGTCCCGTGGGTGAAAGCGGCGCGCGCCGTCGAAGCAGTTGACCGCGACCACGAACGGCAGCCGGCGATGCTCGAAGTAGTCGACGGAGGGGAAGCAGTCGGCCAGGCGGCGGGTATCGGCCAGGACGACCGCGCCGAGTGCGCCCAGGGCCAGCTCGTCCCACATGAACCAGAAGCGTTCCTGGCCCGGCATGCCGAACAGGTACAGGACGACGTCGTCGAGGATGCTGAGGCGGCCGAAGTCGAGCGCGACCGTGGTGGTTGTCTTGCTCTCCAAGCCGGTCAGCACGTCGACACCGGCGCCGCGAGCGCTCAGCACCTCCTCGGTGTGCAACGGCCTGATCTCGCTGACCGCGCCCACCAGGGTTGTCTTGCCGACGCCAAAGCCGCCCGCAATGAGGATCTTTATAGTGGTCGGCACCTCATCGAGGACGCTCTCATCGTTATAGACGTCGGAGCCCATCGGCGACCCTCTTGAGAAGCGCGATGTCAGGCAGCTGCGCTGGTTCCACTGGCCGGTGCACCCGGACGAAGCCACGGTTCCGGAGATCGGCGAGGATGACCCTGACCACCCCGACCGGCAGCCGAAGCCCGGCAGCCAGGTCGGCGACGGATGCCGGGCAGAGGCACATCAGCTGCAGGTGCTCAGGCTCGAGGGCAGCGGGATCGGGCCTGATCCTGCGGGCGACGGTCACCATCGCGACCAGGTCGAAGTTCGCGCCGATGGCACGGGTGCGACCACCGACCAGGGCGTAGGGGCGAACCACCCGGCCGGCCTCTTCGTCGACCCACCGCTCGCCAGACGGCCCCATCTCTGCAAACCGCCCCCTCTCGCAGGCCGGCCCTATAAGGTTCACGTCACTTCGCGGTCATGTCACTTCGCCGGTCCTGGGAAAGGTCCGTGGTAGCGCGGCCAGATGATCATCGATCCGCTTGATGAGCATCGCCATCTCGTAGGCGATCAGGCCGAGATCGGGGCTGGCGGAACTGACCGCGGCCAGGCAGCTGCCCTCTCCGGCGGCGGTGATCAGCAGGAACGAGGAGTCCATCTCGACGATGATCTGGTGGACCCGTTCCGCTCCCAGGTGCCGAACCGCTCCCCGGGCCAGGCTGTGGAAGCCGGCCGCGATCGCCGCCAGCCGTTCAGCGTCCTCCCGTCCGAGCGTTGACGAGGCTCCGACCGTCAGCCCGTCGCGGGTGAGGACCAGCGCCGCCTCGATGTCGGGGACCCGGCTGACGAGGCCGTCGAGCAGCCAGCCGATTCGCGTCTCGGCTGTCATGGCGTGCCCTCCTGCTCGGATGTCCCTGGCCGAGGGGTGCCGCCGTTGTCACCAGGGCCGGGCTCCGGGCTGCCCTCGGCTGGGCTGGCCGCGGCGCCAGGCCAGCCGTCCCCGGAATCTGCGCGGCCTCGCTCCCAGCCACGCTGAAGCGCGGTGAACGCGTCCCGCGCCGCACCGGGGGAACGCTCACCGGATGGTCCGCCATCGGTGTCCACCGCGTCTTGCGGCTGCGTATCACGAAGCTGAGGCGCCAGGCTGGCCTGGCGGATCCGGCGGGGAAGATCCAGCTCGGTCTCACCCTCAGACGTCGGCTCTGGCTCCTCCCCGTTCTGCTGGCCTGCTCCCTCGTCCTGCGCGGAAGGGAAGAACGGCGGCATCGCCTCGGCGGTGACCGGCCCGCCCGGTTCCGGGAGGAACGGCTCCGCCGGGACGACTTGCTCGGGCACGATGACTGCCGGGGCGGCGCCGTGCTGCGGATCCTGCTGGTCAGGTTCGGCCAAGCTGGGCACAGGGTAGTCAGGGAAAGGAGGAACCCGTGGCTCGCTGCGCACGGCGTGCCGGCCGGTGGCCTGGATGGCCAGCTCGTTCGCCAGCCCGGCATCGGGGTCCGCGGAATAGCTTTCCTCGGAGACCACCAGATCATTCGGGATGAGAACGATTGCGGTAGTTCCGCCGAAGGGAGAGTCGCGAAGCGTGACCCGGATCCCGTGCTGCTTGGCCAGCCGCGCCGCCACGTAGAGACCGAGCTGATCGCTGGCGGCCAGGTCCATTTGCGGCGGATCGGCGAGCCTTGCGTTGAGTTCGGCCATGACTGACTCGGTGATGCCCAGGCCCCGGTCCTCAATCTCCACTGCGAAACCGCGAGCGACCAGGTCACCCATGACCCGTACCGGGGTGCTCGGGGGGGAGAACATGGTGCTGTTCTCGACGAGCTCGGCGATCAGGTGAATCACATCTGCGACCGCGCGGCCGGCCAGCGCCGCGTGGCTCTTGGTAATCACCTTGACCCGGCGGTACTCCTCCACCTCGGCGACCGCAGCCCGCAGCACGTCGGCCAGCGGGACCGGCCGGTTCCAGCCCCGTCCAGGCCGGTCTCCGGCGAGTACGACCAGGCCCTCGGCATGCCTGCGCATGCGTGTCGTCAGGTGGTCGATCTGGAAGAGTGCCTCCAGCTCCTCGGGCCTGCCCGCACGCAGTTCCAGGTCGTCAAGCATGGCGAGCTGCCGGTGCAGCAGCGACTGGCTCCGCCGGGACAGGTTCCGGAAGACGGTGGCGATGCCGGCCCGGAGCCTGGCCTGGCCGACCGCGGCCTCGATCGCCGTCCGCTGGACGGAGTTGAACGCCTGCCTGACCTGGCCGATCTCATCGCCGGTGGGGTTCGGGAACGGTACCTCCCCGTCAGCCTCGGCGACCTCTTGGCCTGAGCTCAGCCGCGCCACCACGTGCGGAAGACGCACGTCGGCAAGGTTGAGGGCGGCCTTCCTGAGGCCGCCGAGCTCGCGCACCAACCCGCGGCCGATCCAGAGCGAGACAATGACCGACACGGCGATGGCGAGCAGGCCCAGCCCGCCAGTCAGGATGAGCCGCAGGTAGGCAGGGCTGGCGACCTGGTGGCCATAGTCGGCCAGCGTGACCCCAGACGTCATCGACGCGGTGCCGAGGCTGCCGGCCACCGACCCCGAGGCCTGCTCGTAAGCCAGCACCGGCACTCGGGGGACGACGCCGGCTGGCGTGTCGATCACTGCGTTCTCGAGCGTGTAGAGAGAGGCCGTGGCGGCCGGGCTGACGTCCTGCTTGTAGTACCTCTGGTAGACCGGGTCGAGGTCCGGCATTGCCTCCGCCACGAGTCCGCGGTGCTCCCCGACCATCTGGGCAAACGTCTGGTGCGCTGAGGCAGGGAATGACCCGGTCATGACGTCACCCATGAAGAGCGCCTGCTCCTGGAGCAGGATCTCCGCACCCTCGGCGATCCTCATGACCGCCAGGGCCTGAGTCTCGAGATGCGAATTGGGCATTTCCAAAACCGTCATTACCAGGGTCTGGTAGCCTGCCGCAACAATAGCGGCGTACGCACTCTCCTCCGAGGAGATTGCGATGGTGTGCGAAGCGATCCGCTGGCGAAGCGCAGGGAGAGTGGCGGTATCCCTGAGCAAGCCCCCAAGAGCGGCCATCACCTGCGCCGACGAGTTATCCGTTGTGCCCGGGGACTTAGCCCTGGTACGGAGCACGGACAGGTAGCGGTTGGTTACAGCTTCCTGCCGGGCAAGAATCCTCAGATTCAGCGGTTTGGGATTGGCGAGATAGATGGTCGCCAGCAGCCTTTCCATCTGGATCTGAGCTTCAAAAAGACCTATCGGGTCATTGACGCTGTTCCTGATCCCTGTGGCCCGCTCCAGGGTAATGGCATCGCTGGCGGTAAGTGCGGTCGCGAAGGAATAGATGCCGATCAGTGACAGCAGCGGGATAATAACAAGAACGAGGACCCTGGAACGTATGGAACGCAAACGCATGAGTCGCCCCAGCCTGTAGTGTGAGTTTGCCTGTCCGGAGACAGCGCCGCTAAGAACGCCAGACTTAACACCTTCCTGGACCATCAAGCCAGATGGAGCGGGCCGCTCGCTGGGCGCAGCATTGGGGTCGTCGCTGGGCACAGCATGGGGGAGCCACCACCTTTGCCGTGTATACGGACGCCCCGGCGCCTGCCCTTCAGTTCGGGCGCACTTTTTTGCCGCAATATGGCCGCTGAGCGGGCCCAGAACCCGCTGTCAAGAGCCATAAAGGTGGTATCCGCAGGCAGATGCTACCCGGCGCAGATCGTCGCGGGCCAGCAGAGCACGCACCGACTCAGGCAGTTCACTCCATGCGCGAATCTCCCGGTCATCCACGCGTTCGGTAACCGAGGAATGGATCTTGCATGCGAACACCTCCTGGTCGAACAGGTCCGGGTCTAGCCCGGTGTGCTCGCCGATCCGCAGCGACGTCGCGGCCGGGTCCCTGATGATGTCCTCGTACCGAAGGCAAAGGACCGGCATGCCCGTCTCGTCGCAGGACAGGAAGCTTCCGGCAATCCGAAGCCAGTCATTGACCGCGGCACGGGTCTTGTAGCGGGGCCACGCTATTTCGTTACGTTCCCAGGCATCAAGGCTGCGCAGGACGTCGCGGGGATCGCGGACCACGTGGATCACACGTGTTCCGGGGAAGAGCCGCCGGACCGCCTGCGCCTCGGGCAGCCCGTACCGCACTTCCTTGAAGCCCCACACTTTCCGTCCCATTGCCAGTGCCGGATCACCGAACAGGGTGCTGATGAAACGCCGCCCAGCCTCGTCGACCCAGCCCGGCTCTGGCGTCACGTTGGCCATGAAACTCTGGTAGCCGCCCTGGGCGAATTCCTGCCGACCCCAGCTTCCTTCCCTGGCCGCCCATGCCTTCGTGCGGGCCGCAACGGCCAGCAGGGGTGTGAGCTGCCCGGCATGCTCCCCCCAGATGTGCACGTCCGGATGCGACGAGAGAAGACGCTGGAGCAAAGTGCTGCCGCATCGCTGTCCGGCACCGAGCACAAGCAGCGGGCCGATCCCGGTGGACATGGTGCGGAGGCTGCTGTCATCACCAGCTTGGAACACGTCGGCCTCCTGTCCGGCCAGCGAACGCGGGCAGGTACTCGCCGCGTCCCCTATCGTCGCTACGAGACCAGCGCCCGATTCGTTCATTGCAGATCATTAACGCGCTGGCCGGAGACAGCCACCACGCATAGTGCAGCGGTCAGCCGCCCCGAGAGAAGCTCACGGGTGATCCCGGGCATTCAGGTAAGCGTCGACTCCTCCAGGTTTGAACCACACCGGCCGGCTAGTTCGTAGCCGCGATCGACGGTGTGTGATAACCGGCCCGGGCCGCCCCGCCGTGGCTCGCCGGACCGAAGGAGATTGACTATGACTGACCCGGGCATAGGCGTGCTCAAGCACGCGAATGCCACCGGCCACCGCGGTCACAACCTGGGCCAGACCCCGGACTCGGCGGCCGGTGCCACGAGATCCCGGGCCGCCGGTGCCACGAGCTCCCCGGCCGCCGGTGCGACGGGCGGCTCCCCGGCCAGCGGGAACGCAGACGCCCGGGCGGGCGGTGCCACGGGCAGTTCCCTGACCGGCGGGGACATGGACCCCCGGGCGGCCGACGCTCTGGTCAGAACCTTTTACGAAGAGAACGCGCCTTTCATGATCACCTACGTCGCGGGCCTGCTCAATGACCGTCATCTGGCGGAGGACGTCGTCCAGGAAACGATGCTGCGCGCCTGGCGCCATTGCGAGGGGTTCAGCAGCGAGAAGGGCTCGGTTCGCGGCTGGCTGATCCGGGTCGCTCACAACATCGCGATGGACAAGCTCCGGATGCGCCGTTCGCGGCCCATTGAGGTAGCAGAGACTTCCGGGCCGGAACCTCAGGTGGGGGATCACGCGGAGGCGGTGGTGACGGCGCTTCATATCCAGCAGGCGCTGGCCAGGCTGAGCCCCGGCCATCGGGATGTGCTGCAGCAGGTGTACATGAACGGGCTGACCGCTGGGGAGGCGGCCGCGGTGCTGGGAATCCCGGAAGGAACAGTGTTCTCACGCGCCTACTACGGCTTGCGCATGCTGCGTCGCGAACTCGGTGTGCCGCCGAGGGGAACGGAGCGCATGAAGCGCGATGCCGGCCCGGCCACTCTAGCTGCCTAATCCATGGAGCCAGCGGCGACGGCCCGCGGGCGCTCAACGCTGCGGGCCGACGAGCGATTCGTGATTGGTTCAGGAGCAAGCGGCGATTGGCAACCGCCTGACGGTCTTGCTTGCGATCCCGTTCCGTGGGGTGGTAGCGGCCATCGGGAGCAGGTGCTCGATTTCGGGGTGCCCCCGGCTGCCTACGCGGCCCCGGCCGTCACCGTGCGAGCGGACAGCGCCCATTCCGGCGCGATGGCGCCGGAGGCGTCAGCGGCGTCTCGTGCCGGGCAGCGCCGCCGCTTCACCCGCATGCCATGGCCGATGCTCGCCGTACTCGCCGCTCAGGCAGGACTCTCGATTCGCCTCCTGTGGGTGAATACGGCATTCATGGACGAGGGGCAGTACCTGTGGACCGGCCACCTGGAGATCACGCACCTGCTCTACCACGTGCCCATCCCGCAGGCTCAGGAATTTTTGTCCGGCGCGCCAGTCCTCTATCCCATCATTGGTGCGATCGCTGACAGCTACGGCGGCCTGACCGCCGCCAGATTGCTCTCGCTCGTCTTCATGCTCGCTGCCACCACGCTGCTGTACCTCACCACGTCCCGGCTGTTCGGCCGGCGTGCGGGGGTAGCCGCCGCAGCGGTTTTCGCGGCGCTTGGCCCGGTGCAGGCCCTGGGCGTCTTCGCGACCTATGACCCAATGGCGATCTTCCTGCTGGCGCTGTCAGCCTGGCTTACCGTCCGGGCCCGCGGCCGGGCCGCCGAGCTCCTGCTGCTGGCGGCGGCGCTGGTGATGGCGTTGGCGGATGCGACCAAGTACGCGGCAGGACTGTGGGATCCGGTCATCATCAGCCTCGCAGCACTCACGTCGGGCCAGCGCGCCTTCTGGTCGGTGCTGCGCGGCCTGCGGATGACCGTCTATGTGGCCGCGCCGCTGCTGGCTGCCCTCTTCCGGCTCGGCGGACCGGCCTATATCCACGGTGTGATGGTCACCACCGTCGACCGCCAGCTTGGCGATGACACCGCCTCTGTAGCCAGCGTGGCGCACGTTACATCGAGTCTGATCGGGGTGCTGCTCATTTTCGGTGTGGTCGCGTTCCTGGTCAGCTTCACCGACACGGTCCGGACCAGGCTTCTATGCGGTGTGCTCGTCTTCGGCGGGCTGCTTGCCCCCCTCCATCAGGCGCAGATCCACGTCCTGACCAGCCTGCCAAAGCATCTCGCGTTCGGAGCTTGGTTCTGTGCCATAGCAGTCGGTTATCTGCTGGCCCGGACTGCCGGCGAGTGGCAGCCGAAAGGCTGGCGTGTTGGCGTGGGAGCGGCAGCGATCATAGCCGCCATCGGGATACCGCAGGCAGGCGCATTCTTTCAGGTCTGGCCGTCATCAGCTCGGATGATCCCGGTCATGCGGTCTCTGGTACGCGACGCAGGCTGCCCGTGCCTGGTAACACAGGAGTATGTCGTGTACTACTACCTAGCCACGCTTGTGCGTCCTGGCGAACTAACCGGCCCTTTTTACTACGCCGCCTTCGACAATCAATCCCACCGGGAGATCATTGGCACGCCCGCCTACCAATGGGCCATCCGTAACCATTACTTTCACGTGGTGGAGATTGACCCAGCGGAGAGCCCAAGCCTGGCCGCGCCGGTGGAGACCACGCTGGCCACCACCGCGGGCTACCGGCTGGCTGCGATAATCCCCATCCCCGGGTGGGACGGCGGCCGGACAGAGCTGTGGGTATACCAGCCGCGAGGCCACCGGAGCTCACGGCGCTTGCGCGCATCCCCGCCATGAGCGTGACCACCGACCCCGGGCATCGGTACCGCGGGTCGCATCGCCGCTCCGCCACCAAATCGCACACGACCACCAAACCGGTGGTACTGCCGGCACCTCCTGATGATCACGAGAAGTACCTCTACATCGGCCGCAACCTGCCCTTCCTGGCTGTCATCATGGTGGTCTGCTGCGTGACCGCAATCGGCAGCCAGATCTGGTTCGAGACCGCTTCTGGCATGTGGCCGTTCGGGATCTTCACCGCGTTCATGGTGCTGGCTTGCGGCCTGGCACTGCCGTTGTCCTTCAGCGGCCGCGGCTTCGACCTGGAGCAGCACATACGCCGCGTCGGGTCGTGGCGGCCCGGTAGTTACCCGGACGTCGACATTTATCTGCCCATCTGCGCTGAATCCATGGATGTCCTGCGCAACACCTGGGAGGCGGTGTTCGAGCTTTGCCACGCCTACCCGGGGACCGCGCGCCCCTACGTGCTTGACGACGGCGCGGACCCGGAGGCGGAGGCGCTGGCATCCGATTTCGGCTTCAACTACGCAGTGCGGCCGGATCGCGGGAAACATAAGAAGTCAGGCAATCTGCGGTACGCGTACGCGCACACCTTCGGTGAATTCTTTGTCATCCTGGACGCCGACTTCGCGCCGCGCCCTGACTTCCTGGCCGAGACTCTCCCGTACTTTGACGACCCGGACATCGCCATAGTCCAGACTCCCCAGTATTTCCGTACTCACCCTGACCAGACGTGGGTCGAGCGTGCGGCAGGCGCGATGCAGGAAATCTTCTACCGGGTGATCCAGGTTACCCGTGACCGGCTGGGCGCCGCGATCTGCGTGGGAACCTGCGCGGTCTACCGGAGCATTGCGCTGGCGCCCGGCGGCGGCCCCACCCTGATCGCCTACGCCGAAGACGTCCACACCGGGCTGGACGTACGCCGTGGTGGCTGGCAGCTGATCTACGTCCCGGTCCTGCTGGCCACCGGCACCTGCCCGAGCAGCCTGGACATGTTCGTCCGCCAGCAGTACCGGTGGTGCCGCGGAGCGACGAGTACGGTCCTCACCTCACGCATGTGGACAGTCCCGATGTCCGTGCCCGCCCGGCTCAGCTACGTGTGCGGGCTGGCCTATTATGCGCAGACCGCCTTGGCCGTATTCATGGTTCCGCTGATCCCGGTCTGTCTGCTCGCCTTCCGGCCGATCACCGTGAGCCTGGAGAGTTCCAGGCTGACTCTCATCTCTATCGTGGCCGGCGCCTTCGTTCTGCCGGTATGGACCATTAGCGGCTACGACCTGCGCGATGTCGTTCCGCTCATGGAGGTCCGCGGCTGGGCACACGCCCTGGCCTTCTGGGATTGGCTGTGCCGCAGAAATATGACGTGGACGCCCTCCGGTGGCCCGGTAAGCCAGGTGCGCAGGTTCCGGGTCGGCGCAGTTGCCTGGAATGGCAGCATAGCCGCCGCCTGGCTGGCCCTTGCTTGCTTGCGGACCACCGAGTTCCATTCGCCGCAGTTCGCGATCATCACCGGCATGGGCGTGCTCTACGCGGCCAGCGTATGCCGGCTGCTGTGGGGGCTCAGGAGCACCGGATCATGAAATTCCCGCACCCACCCTGGCCGCTGCTCATCGTCGCCACCGCTGTGCTGCTGCTGGCCGGCTGCTCGGTGCTGTCGCACGCGGCATACCCCTACCGGCCCGCCCACACGGCCAGACACCACTACCCGCCCGCCGCCCCGGCGCTGCCGGGCCCCTTGCCCCTGGGCACAGCTTCCTACTGGGGCATCTACGAGCCGGGGGCGCCCGCCTCATACGGACCGATCGAGGACTTCACGGCGCTCATGCGCGGCGAAACGCCCCGGATCGTGCTGTACTTCAGCAGCTGGGGGGAGCCGTTCCATACCGCCTTTGCCCGCACCGCGCTCGAACACAGGGCGCTGCCCCTGGTGCAGATCCAGCCGGATGACATGAGCCTGGCTGCCATCGCAGCCGGGCGCTTCGACGGCTATCTGCGTTCCTACGCACAGCAGGTACGGGCGTTCCGCGATCCGGTGATCATCGGCTTCGCGCACGAGATGAACGGGTTCTGGTATTCGTGGGGGTTCGGCCACGCCAGCCCACGAGCGTGGGTCGCGGCCTGGCGTCACGTGGTCACCGTTTTCCGGCAACAGGGCGCCGACAACGTGACCTGGCTGTGGACGGTCAACATCATGGCTCCCCCCGGCATCCCGTCGCCCCGCTCGTGGTGGCCCGGCCCGGCCTACGTCACCTGGGTCGGCATCGACGGGTACTACCTTCTGGCCCGAGACAGCTTCGAAGGCGTCTTTGGCCCGACAATCGCCGACGTGCGGCGGTTCACCGGCAAGCCGATCCTGATCGCGGAGACCGGGATCGGTACCGGGCACGTTCCCTCGGCGGTGCCGAGCCTGGTCACCGGCATACGCCAAAACCATCTGCTCGGGCTGGTGTGGTTCGACGCTCCCGGTCAGCTGAACTGGCGGTTGGAGGGTCACCCAGCCGCGCTAGCCGCCTTCCGCCAGGGAATCACCGCGATGCTCGCCTCCAGGCGGTGACGGTTCGGGGCCAGAACCGGTGAAAAGGCCTGCCCCTGCACGGCAAAGGGCCAGCCGGCTGCCGCACGGGATGAAAGGGATGAAACCAGCTAAATGCTAGGCTCGCTCGGTCCGCCTGCCCGCGGCCGTGGCCCGCACGATCGCGATGGGCCGGCTGGCCGCGCCGTCCGACATCGCGTCGGCGTGCCTGTACCTCGCCTCCCCGCTGGCCGACTACGTAACCGGCGCCGACCTGGAGGTGCATGGCGACGGCGAGGTGCCAGCGCGCCAGGGGCCGCGGTAGGGGGCCGAGCACCGACTCACATCACACCTCAGCAGCGCCCAGCATAGGCACCGTCGACGTAGGTAGTCCATGGCGACCAGTTGGTGCCGTCGCCGGAGATTATGACCGCCGCCCGGGCGTTTCCGTAGGCGCTGTAGGTGGAAAGGCTCCCGTGGTCGGGGTTGATCTGCCAGTAGCCGCGCTCCCCGAACGTCCCGGTGGCGTACTGCGACCCCCCGGACTCGGCCATGGCGACGGAGCCCGCGGTTACCTCGGCCGACGGCGCCCCGCCCGCCGCACGCCACAACGCCTCCAGGCCGCTGCAGCCGAGAGTCCCCGCCGGGGTTCCCCCGGCGTCCAGTGCGCCGGACCCGGTCGCGGACCCACTGCCGGACCCGGTCGCGGACCCACTGCCGGGAGTCTGCCACGGTCTGGCCGCACCCGCGGCGTCCACGTTCAGGCTGACGAATGACGCGGGGACGCTACGTGGGACACTCAGCACCTGGCCGGGGAAGATCAGGTTGGGGTTCCCTATCTTCCCCCGGTTCGCCTGATACAGCCAGGGCCAGGCGCGGGCCTGTCCGTAGAACCGCAAGGCGATCCCGGACAGGGTATCCCCCGGCTGAACCGTGTAGGCCCAGGCCGCCTCAGGGAGCGGGGCCCGCTGCTTTTTAGCCGGCCGCAGCCCAGCCGACCCCAGCAGCGCGGCAGCTCCGGCGGGATCGACCACCGGGCCAGGCAAGGCCTCAATCTGCGCACCCCCGGTCGCCGCCGACCGGTGCGACTGGGTAGCGACCGCCAGCACGCCCACGATGGCGACGGCGGGAACTGCCTTCCCCGCCTTCTGCGTCACCACCTTCGTGTGGCCGGGGGCGGCGTGCCGGCCAACCCTGCGGAACTTCCGCTGCTTACGATGCTGAGGCACCGGCACTCACCTCCACGCTCGATTGGCGCTCCGCTCGTGGGCCACTCGTGCCCCCTGGCCTGCCTGGTGCCCGGCCATCGAGCCTGGCCGAGACGGCTGAACCCGGCCAGTCGAGCACTAGGCGGGAGCTTTCAGGCTTCCTACGGACGGCAGCCACGGAAACCTTCATCCGCATTGACGGTGCAGCGCGTGAACCACTCCGCTGGAGGTGACGTAGCTCACGGCGTCAGGGAAACGGCGCGCTTCGCCAGCCGGCGGCTGCTTGGGGTTCGAAGGGCTGCGCCAACCATGCTTCCGGCACCGCGGCTAGGCCGAGGAGGGCACAATGAACTGGTCCAGCCAGCCAGGTGCTAGCGCAATATGCCCTGGTCTCCCCGTTCGCCGGGCGCGCCTATCCAGATCGCGCAGGCCCGGCAGAACACCCGGCGTGCCACTGGCGACGCCATTGTTCTCAGGGGATAATAGACCGCATGATGAGTCACGTGTCAACCAGGGCGATAGGTGGCGTCCGGTTGCGCTGGTACGCACCGCGAGAGGCATTCGCCCCGCCCGGCTCGTCCTCCTACCGCAGGTGGGGTTTCTCATGAGACCGGAAGGCCCAGCCTGCGAGCAGGTCAAGGTCCTGCTCGGCGTGTACGTTCTGGGCGGCCTGCGTGGCTACCAGAAAACCCGGGTCAAGACTCACCTCGCGCGCTGTTCGCGATGCCGGGCCGAGTACGAGGAACTGGCCGAGCTACCTGCACTCCTCGACATGATCACCGGCAAGGAGGCCGCCGAGGCGGGGAGGCTGGCCGGCCCGGCGGGTGTTCCCGACGGAGCCAGCCAAGGGCCGGATGCGCAGCCAGGCGCTGCGGGCGACCAGGCTGCGGCGCAGCCAGGCGGTGCCGCAGCCGAGAGACCGGCGGCGGCGCAGGCAAGCGCCGCAGGCGACTGCACCGACCGCACCGAGCGGTCGAGCCTGGTGCCGTTCCCGAGGGCGTCGACCCTGGCCGAGCCGGGATGAGGTGCCTGCCGGCGCTTCGGGCCCGGCGGGTTACTTCAGCGCCGCACCGGACGTGACGCGCTGCGGTTCGGCCATCGCATCAACGGTCAGCACCGGCTGGCTGAGGAGAAGGGCGAGCCGCGCGGCGTAGGGGCCCAGGCCCGGGCAGCCGCCGACGGCGTGTGCCTGGCTGACCAGGACGACCGGACGGCTGCTCAGGCCGAGATCACACAGCAGCAAGGCGAGATCCTCAGCGGTGACAGGCCGCTGGCCGACCCAGACTTGGCCGAGCCGGGCTTCGACGTGCACCGCGAGGAATCCGGGCGGCAGGGGCGGCGATGCGTCCGAGAGGACGGCGACGCGGATCCCGGTAACGCTGCCGCCGGCATCCTTGATCAGCCGGGTGACTCTCCGCAGGGCGGCCGGGCGGCGGGGCGTAGGAGGCGGCCAGCGGAGCCTGGCCGGGGTGACGGCCTCGTCGAGCAGCCAGGCGGGCTGGCCGGGGGCGGCGAAATCGGCGCCGAGCCAGCCGGCGGCGGCGTGGGCACGATCCAGCAGCGCCTCTGCCTCGGAAGGCAGGGCGATGTGCTCGAGAGCGCCGTCATCGGTGAACCGGAACTGGGTCACCGAGGTGACCCGGGGAACCGTCCCGGCGGCGGCAAGCTCAGCAAGCAGGGTCAAGATGGCGACCCAGGCGGCATCGGGTTCCGGGAGCGCCGCGATCACCGGGGCGACCGCGGGCAAGTGCAGATTGCCGGGCCGGGCGATGAGCTGCAGTGCGAGGGTGGCGGCGGCCCGCGCCAGGCATGCGGTCACCTGATCGTCCGTCAGCGGCAGCAGCGGGGGCGGTGGCTGTGGCTGTGCCCAGCTCAGCTCGCTGCAATAGGTGATGACCTGGTCCGCCCGCACTAGCCGCGCATCATCCAGCTCGAAGCCGAGCAGCCGGCGGGCAATGTGATGGGTGCGACCGGTCCGGTGAACCAGCGGATAGCGCAGCAGAACCCGTCGGCCGCCCACGTGGCGCTGCGACATTCGGAGCAGGCCGCCGAAGATCGCAGGCTCGGTGCCCCCGTACCTGATGCGCGCTGCTTCGCAGAGCAGCCGGATCCCCGGGTGGCGGGCGGGGGCGATGACGACGTCATTGTTCATGCCGGATCCGGCGGGCAAGACGTGCAGGGTGAAGCCGGGCACGGAGGCGGCCACGTCGGCGAACAGCCCGGACAAGGTGCCGGGCAAGGGCCGGCCGTGGGTATCAGTGCCGAACAGGTTGTCGCCGTCGGCATAGGCGCCGCCGAACCGGTATACGATGTCCAGCCGCAGCAGATCGCTCGCGCCGGCGTACCCGCGGGGAATCTGCCTGGCCATCTCGGCGGCGTACTCGGCCCCCAGCAGCATCGGATCAGATGCCTGAAATACCTCAGGAATGCTGATCAGGTGGATGCCGTGACGACGTGCCCAGGCCAGCATCCACCGGACCGGCGCGAGCGGGTCGGGCTGTCCGGCCGGCCGCGGCAGGCCGTCCCGTGCAGCGTCGAAACTGCGGCGAGGCACATCGGTCCACAACGCGAAGTCCGCCTGCCCCTGGAAACGGCGCGCCGCGTCAGCGAAGTTCCGTGCGAACCGGCCATGCACCGGGACCGGGCCGCCTAGCCAGATCCCATGCACCACACACGGGATCACCGTTTCCGTCGGCAGCAGTGGTGCGCCCGCCTTCGGTGGCTGCCCCCACCGGCGTGCCCGCGCGCCGCGGCGGGCCCGGCTGACCGGGCCCGCATCGCGATTCAGCGCCTCTGGCGCCAGCTCACCCGCGGTAGGCGGCGAGTGAGTCATGCTCAGCCGCCTCAAAAACGGGGCCACCTGCCACGGCTCGAGCTGGCCAGCGTCGACCGCGGCCAGGAACGGCGGCGGCGGCGCCGGGCGCCGCAGCCCGAACAGGTCCGGGCCCAGCCGCCGCGCGATCCGGTCCTCGTACTCCCGGGTTCCCGCCGGCAACCCAACCAGCCGCCCCAGCCACTGCGACGTCTCCGCCGCGTCAGCAGGGCGCCCGCCTGCCTCCGCCGCGGGCTCAGCGGCCATGCCTGCCGCCGTTGCTGCCCGCAGCCGCTCCAGCAACTGCGCCGACAGCTCACGGCGCCGCACCTGCGACAGCTCCAGGCACCGCCGCACGGACGGCTCCCCGGCCGTGCCGCACCTATCGGGCGCCAGCGCCCCCAGGAGTTCCGCTGCCGCCTGGTTCCCATCTTGGGCCGCATTCCCGGTGCCTTCGGCCACCGCAGCAGCCGTCAGGCGGACCGCGGCCGCCGCCCGCATCTGGCGCGCCGCGCCGCTGAGCAGTGCCACCCGGTTCGCCAGGGCCGGCCAGCATCCTGCCGACATCTCCTCGGTGATTCGGTCGGCGACCCGGCCGGCGGCCGTCTGTACGTCTCCGCCCGCGTCACCGGGTTCGGGCAGTTCCTTCTCGGCACAGCGCCGGGCACGGGCGACGCGCTGACGGACCGCCTTGATCTCTCGCTGGCTGCGCGGATCCTCGTCGAGGCGGGCAAGCCAGTCGGCCACGAACGTCGCGTGATCATGGCCACCCAGCGCGCCGTTCACCGCCAGCAGCCCGGCCACGGCCCCGGCGGCCGCGGCCACCTGCATCATCAGCAGGGCACCGGGCAGCTTCGGGCCCGCTACGCGAGCCAGCAGCAAGTAGGAACCGAAGACCCGGCCGCCGGCCGCGCGGCGGGCAGCGTCCCGGCGGGGGCCGGCGACCTCCTCCATGATCTGCGCGTCCGCCAGCAGCCTCGCGGCCAGCGGGGTGTCCAGGGCCAGAAGCAGCACGTGCCGTTCGGCCATCTGCTCACTCGCCCGCCGGTACGCCTGGCGGCCTGCTCTCACGAACCCGCGCAGATCCCGCGCCTGGGCCATCGCGTCTGCCAGCACCGACGCCACACTGGCCAGGTCCCCGCCGTCCGCGGATCCCGGTGCACCGGCCTCAGCCAGGTAGGGCAGCCGGCCTGGCCTGGCGGTGCCGGGTGCGGCCTGCTCCGGCGGGCTTGCGGCCTGATCGACCGGCAGCACCGGCTGGCCGAGCAGAGCTGCCAGCCGGGTGGCATAGCCGTGCAGGGCTGGGCAGCCGCCTGCGGATCTGGCCCGGTTGACCAGCAGGACGCGCCGCCCGGCCAGGCCGAGGTTCCAGAGCAACACGGCAAGATGCTCGGGAGGGACCGGGTAGTGACCCGCCCAGGGCTGGCCGAGGTGTCCCTCGACGTGCACCGCGAGGTATCCGGGGGGCATGGGCAGCGGCCTGGCTGCCCCGCCCGCCTGCGCGGGCCCGGCCGCCTGCGCGGGCCTGGCCGCCTGCGCGGGCCTGGCCGGCAGCCGGATCCCGGTGATGGTGCCATCAGGGCCGGTAATCAGCTCGGTGACCTCCCGCAGCGCGGCCGTGGTGTAGGGCGCAGCCGCAGGCCAGCGGAGCCTGGCCGAAGTGACGGCTTCGTCGAGGAGCCAGGCGGGCTGGCCGGGGGCGGCGAGATCGGCACCGAGCCAGCCGTCGGCGGCATAGGCGCGGTCCAGCAGCGATTCTGCCTCGGGAGGCAGGGTGACGTGCTCGGGACGGCCGTCGTCGGCCCACCGGAACTGGGTCACCGAGGTGACCCGGGGAACCAGCCGCGCCTCCGCGAGCTGGGCGAACAGGGCGAGGACAGCGATCCAGGCGGCACCGGGATCGGGCAGCGATTCGATCACCGGGGCCACCGCGGTCAGGTGCAGATCGCCCTCCCGGGAGATCATCTGCCGCGCCAGGGTAGCGACGGCACCGGCCGCGCGGGCGGTTACCTGCTCTTGGGTGAGCGGGAACGGCAACGCCGGCACCTCTGCCCGCGACCAGCTCAGCTCACTGCCAGCGGAGATAGCCTTCTCCGCGCGGACCAGCAGGCCGGCCTCCGGCGAGAACCCCAGGCGCCGCAGCGTTCCTGTCATCACCCACCCCAGACGGAACGCCACGGTGTAGCGGCGCCAACGCAGCCATGACGCGCGGCCCGCGTGACGCTGGGCCATCTGGGCAAGGCCGCCGAACAGCTGCCGCTGGCTTAGGTGATAGCTGACCCTGGCCAGTTCCATCAGCAGCCGCACAGCGGGGTGGCGGGCGGGCGCAATGACCACGTCGCCGTTGAACATCTCCGGCAGCATATGGAGCGTGAAGCCGGGCAGGGAAGCAGCGACCTCTTTGAACAGGGCGGGCAAGGTGCCCGTGAGCGGGAGGCCGTCGGCATCGGCATCGAACTGGTTGTCGCCGTCGCTGTAGGCGCCGCCGAACTGATAGATGATCTCCATCCGCAGGTGGTCACTGGCACCGCAGTAGCCGCGCGGAAGCTGCTTGGCCATCTCGGCGGTGTACTGGGCATGCAGCAGCATCGGGTGCCCGGCGTGGAACACCTCGTGGATGCTGATCAAATGGATGCCATGACGGCGTGCCCAGGCCAGCATGAGCCGGGCCGGGGCAAGCGGGTCGGGCTGCCCGGACGGCCGCGGCGCGCTGCTGTCCGCTTCCTCGAGGCAGCGGCGCGGAACATCGGTCCACACCACGAAGTCCACCTGCCGGGCGTACCGGCGGGCTGCCGCGGCGAAGTTGCGGGCGAACCGTCCGTCGGGCGGCACCGGGCCGCCGAGCCAGATCCCGTGCACCACATGCGGGATGACGGTTTCCGCGGGGAGCAGGGGGGCGCCCGCCTTCGGCGGCTGCCCCCACCGGCGTGCCTGCGCGCCGCGGCGCACCCGGGTCACCGGGCCGGGGTCGGCGTCCAGCGCGGCGGACGCCAGCTCGTCGCGGGAGGGCGCGGGGCGCGTCATGCTCAGCCGGCACAGGAACGGTGCGACCTGCGCCGGGCGCAGCGTCGCCGGATCGATCCCGGCCAGGAACGGCGGCGCAGCAGGCAGCGCCCGCAACCCGAACCAATCCGGGCCCATCCGCCGGGCAAGCTCCTGCTCGTAAGGCACGGAACCCACCGGCACCTCCAACAGCCGCCGCAGCCACCCCGCCAGTTCCGCCTCGCCGGCCGCGCTGTCACCGGCCGGGTCGCCGCCGAGCTCCTCATCGCACGCTGCCATCGCTCCGGGCGGACGCTCAGCCGCCTGGCCGTGCGCGACCCCGGCCCTCAGCGCCACGAGCAACTGGTCCAGCAGCGCCGATGCCCGCTCCAGCCGCTCCACTCGCTCTCGTTCCACGTCCCGCGCGAAAGGGGCCTGTTCCTGGGCCGCCCCGCCGTCATCGCCGGCATGGTGGCCGGGTGGCCCGCCTCGGTGGGCCTCCGCGGCTGCCTGCCTGGACCGGATCCGTCCCATTTCCGGCACGGGAACGGCCGGTTGGATTGCTGCCGTGGCAGCCTCATGGCCGGCTGGCTGTGACACGAGCGCTCCTTCTGGTGAGCAGGCGATGTGTGCCGGGTCACGTCACCGCATCCGTCAGTCGCTACGTCAGCACCCGTGCTCGCGGTTCAGCCATCACAGGCTGGCCGGCGGTCGCCGCCATGCCGGGACGGCACCTGCGTTACGGGCAACGGACGACGCCTCGCCCGCCACCTGTGCGGGCCGGCCTTTACCCGAAATGGCGCCGACGGGCTGACGCCAGCCCCGGGGCGGGCACGTATAGGTGATATCCGGGCCGACCGCACTGCGGTTACCCGCGGCTGCCGCGAACGCAACCAGCAGACACGGAGTCCCGATGAGCACTCTCGTCTACCGCCGCCCCGCCCGGCGGCCGCCACCGGAAATGCCCGGCGGGGAACTGTCTCTCCAGGAGCCGCCGGTGCTGCCGGAGGAACCCTCCGGCAACCTCTCGCTGCTGCTCACGTTCCTGCCCATGGCACTGGGATCGAGCATGATGATTCTGATCTTCGTCACGCCCGGGCACAGCAACGGCCCGTTCATCTGGCTGGCCGGCGGCTTGATGGTGGTCATGACCCTGTCGATGATGGTGGGCCAGATGGGCCGCACCACCAGCCAGCGCAAGCGGCGCACCAAGGGTGAGCGGCGCGACTACTTGCGATATCTTGCCCAGACCCGCAAGAAGGTGCGCAAGCTGACCACCCAGCAGCGTGAGTCGCTGGCCTGGAGCCACCCCGATCCGCCGTCGCTTTGCTGGGTCGCCATGAGCAGCCGGCTGTGGGAACGGCGCCCCGCTCACCGGGATTTCGCTGAGACCAGGATCGGCACCGGGCCGCAGCTGTTTGCGGTCAAGATCACCCCCTTGCAGACCAAGCCGGTGGAAGACCTCGAGCCCATGTGCGCCCGGGCCCTGCGCCGGTTCATCAAGGCCTACAGCACCCTGCCCGACCAGCCGGTCGCCGTATACCTGCGTGCCTTCGCCCAGGTCACTCTGCGCGGGGACACCAGTGCCGCGCGCGCGGCGGCGCGCGCCCTGATGACCCAGTTGTTCACCTTCCACGCCCCGGATGACCTCCGTATCGCTGTGTGCGCTGGCGAGGACACCGCCGGGGACTGGGAATGGGTCAAGTGGCTGCCGCACTGCCAGCATCTGTACCAGGTGGACGCCGCGGGACCAGTCCGGACGCTGCGTCCGAGCTTGCCCGAGGTCGTGGCCATGCTCGGTGATGAGTTCGCCGACCGTCCCCGGCACGAGCCCGGCTCGGCACCCAACCGCGACGAGCCCTATGTGGTGGTCGTCCTGGACGGCGGCGAGATCGGCGCCGAAACCCGGCTCGTCACGGGGGGATACCGCAACACGGTCCTCATCGACATCGGCGGCACTGTGCCGTGGCGGCACTCGAAGGGGATGCTGCGGCTGGACCTCACCGATGCCGGGCTGGAGATGGTGCAGGCAAACCGGTCGGGCAAGGAAATGCGGACCTTGCTGGGACGGGGGGACGAGCTGAGTATCGAGCACGCACGAGCCTGCGCGCGGATCGTCTCGCCCTACCGCCTCGGCGCCACGCAGGAAATCGCGGAGCCGCTGGCGACCGACTTCAGCCTGAGCACGCTGCTGGGCATCGACGACGTGTCCAGCTTCGATCCGCTCCCGATGTGGGCCGCCCGCTCTCAGCTCGACCGGCTCCGGGTGCCGATCGGCATCGATGAGGACGGCGACGTGGTAGAGCTGGACATCAAGGAATCGGCGCAGGGCGGCATGGGGCCGCATGGCGTGCTGATCGGCGCCACCGGCTCGGGCAAGAGCGAACTGCTGCGCACGCTCGTGCTGGCCATGGCGACCGTCCACTCCTCGGAAACCCTCAACTTCGTGCTGGTCGACTTCAAGGGCGGGGCCACCTTCCTCGGGCTCGACAAGCTCCCGCACATTTCCGCTCTCATCACCAACCTCGCGGACGAGGTCCAGCTCGTCGCCAGGATGCAAGAGTCCCTGCGGGGAGAGCTGGTCCGCCGCCAGGAGCTGCTGCGCCGGGCCGGGGGATTCAGTTCCCTCCTGGAATACGAGAAGGCACGCGCCCAGGGGGCTTCCCTCGATCCGCTGCCGACCCTGTTCGTGGTCGTCGACGAATTCAGCGAGCTGCTGTCCGCCCACCGGGAGTTCATCGACCTGTTCGTCATGATCGGGCGCCTCGGGCGTTCCCTCGGCGTTCACCTGCTCCTGGCCTCCCAGCGCATCGATGACGGCCGTATTCACCAGCTCGAGTCCCACCTGTCATACCGCGTCGGCTTGCGCACCTTTTCCGCCATGGAGTCACGCGCGGTGATCGGGGTGCCGGATGCTTATGAGCTCCCGGCCCGGCCCGGCTCGGGATATCTGCGAACCGATGTGCAAACCCTGATCAGGTTCAAGGCGGCCTACGTCTCGGGTCCGTACCGTCCGGGCAGTACCCGGCGCCAGCGGCAGGAAGCCGTGCGCCATCAGGTGGTTCCCTACCGCGCTGGCTACCTTGCGCCCCCGCCTGGGCCGGATGCTGGCAACGGCCGCCATCCGGGTGCGGACATCCCCGCGGCAGACTATGAGCCAGGCGAGCCGGATGACGCCGCAGCGGGAACGGCTACCTTCCTCCAGGCGATGGTGGAGCGGCTCACCGACAAGGGTCCAGCGGCCCACCAGGTCTGGCTTCCGCCGCTGGACCGCTCCCCTACCCTGGACGAGATCATGCCTGCCCTGGAACCGACGCCAGGCCTGGGCCTGGGCCCAGTCGACTGGGCGGGCCGGGGCGGGCTGGTCGTCCCGGTCGGCGTGGTGGACCGTCCGTTCGAGCAGATCCGTGACCTGCTGATGGCCGACCTGTCCGCCGGGGGCGGTCACGTCGGCGTCATCGGGCGCCAGCAAAGCGGCAAGAGCACGCTGCTGCGCACGCTGATCACCAGCCTCGCGCTTTCCCACACTCCCCGGCAGGCCCAGTTCTACTGCCTGGACTTCGGGGGCGGCACTCTCGCCTCGCTGGCCGGGCTGCCCCACGTCGGCGGGATCGCCACCCGCCTGGAGACGGACCTGGTGACACGCACGATCGCGGAGATCACTGCGCTCGTCACAGCGCGAGAGCGGCTCTTCGCCGAGCACGGGATCGCCACCATGACGGCCTACCGGCAGATGCGCGAGGCCGGCAAGTTCGGCGAGGACGCCTTCGGCGACGTATTCCTGGTGATCGACGGCTGGGGCACGTTCAAGCAGGAGTTCGAGGCGCAGGATGGTGCGCTGCGCCAGGTGCTGCCGCGGATGCTCAACTACGGTGTGCACCTCATCGTGGCCACCAACCGCTGGGTGGAGTTGCACAGCTCGGTCCGCGACCAGCTTGGCACCCGGCTGGAACTGCGGCTCGGCGATCCTCTCGACTCCACGATCGACATCCGTGCCGCCAGGGATGTGGCTGCGGTGCCCGGACACGGGCTTACCACCGGCAAGCTGCATTTCCTGGCGGCGCTCCCCCGCATAGATGGCAGCAGCCTCCTCGGCGATCTCGAGATTGGCGTCGCCTCGCTGGTCCAGGCCATCGACGATTACTGGGACGGCCCCAGGGCACCGCGGGTGCGGATGCTCCCAGATGTGCTGCCGGCCGACGAGTTGCCCGCCCCCGCCGGCAAGCTCAAGGTCGCGCTCGGCTGGAGCGAAACCGACCTGACCCCGGTCTGGCATGACTTCGCCGCCCTCCCGCACTTGACCGTCTTGGGTGACACCGAGAGCGGGAAGACCAATGTCCTGCGTCTCATCGCCCAGGCTGTGACCGGCTGTTACACCGCTGACGAGGCGCGTGTCATCCTCGTCGACCTGCGCCGCGAGCTGTTCGACGCGGTGGCGCCGCCGTACCAGCAGGGGTACGCGGTGTCCGCTCCGGTGGCCAAGCAGATCGTGACCGACATCACCGCTGTGCTGCGCGAGCGCATCCCAAGCCCCGACATCACCCCGGACCGGCTTCGCAGCCGCGACTGGTGGTCCGGGCCCGAGTTCTTCTTCCTCATCGATGACTACGACCTGCTGGCATCCTCGGTCAACAGCCCCTTCCAGGGTCTCGTGGAGTTCCTGCCGCAGGCGGGTGACGTCGGGCTGCACGTCATCCTGGCCCGCGGCGCAGCCGGTTCCATGCGCACGGGAATGGACCCACTGGTGCGGCGGCTGCAGGAGTCCAACACACCCGACCTGGCGCTGTCGTGCCCTCCCTCGGAAGGGCCGCTGCTGGGCAACGTCCGGCCCCGCCAGTTCCCTCCCGGACGGGCCATGCTGCTCACCCGCCGCCAGCATCTCGTCCTCCAGACCGGGTACGCAGGGCCTAGCCGGTGACGGTCTGTCACGCCACGAACCCTCCGATCGCCACCGACCCGGCTAAATGTCACTGAGTTGGCGGATGCTGCCGCCCTAGCCGTAACGGCCACAATGGCCTCAGCCGGTGCAAAGAGGAGTCCGCTCGCAACTCTGGGAGGGCGGGACATGACAGCAACCCCAGCCGAGCCGGCCGGGAGACCGGGACCGGATCTGGCTGCAGACGGCAAGCACGACGACTGGTCCGGGACCGCAGCGCGCGCCGGACAGGCCATCACCGGTCGGGAGGTGCGCGCCGCCCTCGGCCGCCTTAACGCCGAGCACCGGGAGGTCATCGTCGAGATGTACTACAACAGCCGGTCGGTCTACGAGACCGCCGATGTCCTGCAGATCCCGGTGGCAACGGTCACCTCGCGGGCTTACACCGCCGTCCGCCAGCTACAGCGCGGCATCGCCGCGACCTCGGCCGACGCCAGCCAGCAGACCGGTTCGCCGCCGCTCGGCGCTTGCCAGCGGTTAGCAGCCCTGGCTCTCAGCCGTGCGGCGGCTGTCTGAGCGCCTGGCGAATGATCTCCGCGCGGGACCGCGCGCCCAGCTTGGCCAAGATGTGCGACACATGGGTCTGCACGGTGTTACGGGACAGGAATAGCTCGGCAGCGATCTCCGGATTGGACCTCCCTTCGGCGACCAGGTAAGCGATCTTCGTCTCGGTTGGGGTAAGCGCCTCCCAGCCCTTGACCGGCTTCGGCCGCGGGCTCGCCCGCCTGCTGCGGCCGCGCCGGACCCCGTACCGGCGCAGCCGGGCATCGGCGCGGCTCACGTCCCATGCCGCGCCGAGCTCCCGGTACAGATGGACCGCGTCGGTCAACGCCCGCCGGGCGGCTGGCAGGTCGCCGCGCCCGGCCAGGAGCACGGCGGCGTCTTCCAGTGCCTGGGCGCGGTCGAACGGCCGGCCGGCGGAGTTATAGGTGGCGGCCGCCGCGAGCAGTGGACCGGGAGCGCCATTCAAGAGCCCGCGGCAGTGACCCGCGGCCGCCGTCTTGACCGGCGCTGGCTCGCGCGCTGCCTCTTGCGCCGCCGCCTGCGCGGCGGCGGCAGCGGTGTCGTTGTCGCCGACGGCCAGCGCCAGCCGGGTCAGCAGCGGCAGCAGCAGGTAGCGATGCCGCATCTGAGCTGCGGCCCCGGGGTCAAGGATCTGTGCGAGCACGGCCACCGCCTCGTCCAGCCGCCCCGCCCGCTCGGCGGCCAGCGCACGCGCCCGGAGGAGATAAGAGGAGGCCGCCTGCTTGCCGAATCGCCCGCTCGCCTCAGCCTGCGCCGCCGCGAGGTGCTCGTCGGCCGTTACCCGGTCGTCGCGGTGTCCAGCGATCAGGGCGATCAGCCCATGTGCCCGGGCCCGGGAGTCTGGACCGAGGCGCCTGGCGGCGGGCTTCAGTTCAGCCAGCGCATCGTCCCACTGGCCCGCCTCGAAGTAGTCTTCCGCGGCCGAGGTCAAAGTACCGCCGCCCGAAAACCTGGCCCGCGCCTGCCCGGGGTCAGGCCTGCGGTCTGACCCCGGCATGGAGGCAGCCGCCGACGGAGAGAGTCCCGCCGGAACTCATTCTGATGGCTGTGCCTGCCGCAGGGGATGATGCCGCGGGTCATGATCGTTTCTCACCTCAGCCAAACCTTTCCAGAGATGAGTCTGCGCGCTCGGAAGCCGCAGGGCCTGACATGCCCGGCACGGTAGCGCGGGCAATTGTGACTACGCCGGGAGTCCTCGACGGGTTCGACTGGCGTCTATCACCATTGCCAAGCCAATCCACGACGTCGCCGCCAATGGAGGTACAACCGAATTTTGGCCAGCGCTCAGCCTTGGCCCGGCGCATTGATCCTGGGACCCGGATTGGCTGAACCCGTCCCACGCCCCTGTCGTAGCCGTAGGCAAAGGTGTCCGGTCCAGGCTCGATCTCCATGCGGGCAGGCACGCAGTTCCGGCGCGTCCGGCGATATGAATATCGTTCACGGAAGTGGAAATGAAGCAGCGATCCCCGCGGCGATCTGGAAGGCATTCTCTGTGCGGCCGGGCCACCATGGCCCCGGCAACTGCGGCCCCGAGGACAGGCGCGGACGGGGTCCTTCAGGAGCCGGGCGGAGCGTGAGACGCTGTGGTCTGGATCTTGTCCGGCGGCCCGCTCGGCGTCACCGGAATAATAGCCGGGATCCGCTATGGGTTCTGGTTCGCTGCTCGGGTTAGGTACAAGCCCGCGCATAGCACTTCCTCCCGGCCAGCGCGCGCCATGGACTCACGGCCGGCGCGCGCGATGGAGTCACGGCCGGCCCGGCCGACCGCGGTACCGGTTCCAGCCGGCGTATCGGAATCCCTGGCCAGGCTGGCTGGCGGCGCACCCTTCCCGACGCCTCAGTGGACAGCGCCGCTGGCGACGGAATTTGAGATGGCGGCCCAGACAGGCGAGGGCGACCCCAGGTTCCCCGGCGCAAGGATCCCCCACGTTGGCGGTGCCGAGTTCTGGCCAGAAGACGCCGCGGCGACAGACACGGATTCCGGTCTGGGGGAGGCGATAGACACGGATTCGGGTCTAGGGGAGCTGCGTACCGCCGTCATGACGCTGTCGGCCCAGCTCGCCGAGATGCGGGCGCTGTCGGAGCAGACCTGGCCATCCCGGCGAAGCTTGGCCCAAGGCCAGCGGGCTGGCCGGGCATAAGGCCAGCGCCTGGTCCCGATGCCGGTGGCGCATCCAGCGGACGGCGTGAAGCACGCCGGGGTTCACAGGCCGGCGGCCAAGGTGGAGATCCGGTCCCTGAGCCACTGGTGCGGCGGGTCGTGATCCATCCGGGGATGCCAGTACATGGTTTCAGTGATGACGCCCAGGTCGACTGGCATCTCGAGGAGCCGGGCCGCAGCTTCCGGTGCCAATTCGAGCGCCATTCTCTCGTGCACGATGGCCAGCAGGCGAGTGCCGCGAACGAAAAGCGGGCCCACCACAAAATTCTGAGTCATAATCTCGACGTTGCGGTGGATGCCGAGCTGCCGCAGCCGAGTCTCGGGCATGCCCCCGAATTGGCCCAGATGAGGGAGCCGACAGAACTCCTCGAGTGTCAGGGTGTCGCCAATCTCGGGGTTGCCCTCCCACGCCACGCAGACGAAGCGATCCTCAAACAGCCGACCGTGCCGGAACCGCCGCAGGCTCGGGTCGAACTCGGCGGGCATGATCAAAAGGTCCGCCTCGCCGCGCTGGATGATCTCCGGGAGGCCCTTGAAGCCCATGGGCAGGGGCCGTATCCGGATCGTGACCTTGGGCGCCTCGGCGTAGAGGGCGGGCACGAGGTGCCGCAACAGGATGAAAGTGACATAGTCACTGCCCACGATCGTAAAAGTGTGGGTGTCCGAGGCGGGGTCGAAGCCGAGCCGCAGCGCGAGGACGCTCTCGATGTCGCCGAGAACCGCCTCGGTGGGCTGGACCAGCGACTGGGCGAGCGGCGTCAGGGCGAAGGCGCGACCGCTGCGGACCAGCAGCGGGTCGTCGAAGACACGGCGAAGGCGGGCCAGCGAGGCGCTCATCGCCGGCTGGCCGACGCGCAGCCGTGCGGCAGCCTTCGTGACATTGCGCTCGGTGAGTAGCGCATCGAGTGCGACGAGCAGGTTGAGGTCCACCAGTTCGCGTTTCATGGCCGGGCACCCCAGCTACTGCCCACCGTTTCGCTGACGGTGCGCGTCTCTCGCGGTGGTATCGATGCTGTCGATGTTACTCATCGCATATCTGGCCATGGTCCTCGCCAGGCAAGCTTCGTACGTTTGCGTGACACGGGCAGCGTGATCGCCAGCGCATCACCAGGTCGCTGGGTCCGGCCCGTTCCGCTACCCCTGAGAGATCTCATGTCTGAGCGCCCCGTCAAGATCAGCGACGACGAAACGTCTCAATCACGAGGCCCGTCCGCAGCGGACATGAGCCCGGCCGGTGCCGCCCCGGCCGCGGGCGCGGGTGGCCACGGCTTTGTGGGCCGGGCTGACGAACTGGCGCGGGTGCGAGATTCGATATCCGGGATGGCCGCCGGGGCAGGCGGAATGTTGTTGGTGACTGGGGAGCAGGGGGTGGGCAAGTCTGCGTTGTTGCGGGAGGGCCTGGCGGGGGCGGAGGCATTGGGGTGGCGGGTGTGCTGGCAAGCAGCGGATGAGCTGGAGATGGGGATTCCGTTGCGGTTGATGGCGCGATGCCTGGGGACGGAGGGCTGGCGGGCGGTCGCGGAGATTGAGGCCGCCTGGGCGCAGGAGGCAGGTCTGGACAGGGGGGAGGGCTGGCCGCGGCCGGCGGACGATCTGGTGCTGGTTGGGGTGGAGCGGTTGGTGGGGGTGGTGGACCGGTGGTGTGCGGTGTCGCCGGTGGTGGTGGTGGTTGAGGATTTGCAGTGGGCGGATGAGGCGAGTCTGCTGGTGTGGCGGCAGCTGGGGCGGGCGGTGGGGCAGTTGCCGTTGCTGGTGGTGGGGTCGTTGCGGCCGGGGCCGGCGCAGGCGGAGGTGGAGATGGGGCGGCTGCACTCGGAAGCGGCGGCGGCCGGTGAGGTGGCGGAACTCGGGCCGTTCGCTCCGCGGGACGTGGCGGAGCTGGCGGCGGAGCTGCTGGGGGGGCGGCCGGGGCGGCGGCTGATGACGGTGCTGGAACGGGCGGGCGGGAATCCGTTGTATGTGCGGGAGCTGCTGGACGTGCTGGTGCGTGATGGGCGGGTGGATGTGGGCGGGGGGGTGGCGGAGCTGGCGGGGGAGGCGGGGGCGGTGCGGGTGCCGGTGTCGCTGGCGGCGGCGATCGGGGAGCGGCTGGCGGTGCTGCCGCCGGCGGCGGTGGGGGTGTTGCGGTGGGCGGCGGTGCTGGGGGGTGAGTTTTCGGTTGCTGATATGCGGCTGGTGACGGGGTGGTCGGTGGGGGAGCTGGCGGAGGTGCTGGGGGATGCGGTGGCGGGCGGGGTGGTGGCGGAGGTGGGGCCGGGGCGGCTGGGGTTTCGGCATGGGCTGATCCGGCAGGTGTTGTATGAGGGGATTCCGGGGCCGGTGCGGGAGGCGTTGCATGTGCAGGCGGCGCGGGCGCTGGCGGGGGCGGGGGCGGCGGTTGAGCGGGTGGCGGCGCAGTTGGTGGCGGCGCCGGAGGCGGGCGGGGAGTGGGTGTGGGCGTGGCTGGCCGGCGCGGCGCCGGTGCTGGCTTACCGGGCTCCGCAGGTGGCGGCGCTGTTGCTGCGCCGGGCTCTGGGTGAGGTGCCCGAGGCCGACCCGCGGCGGGAAGTGCTGGAAGCCGCCCT
>Ga0335074_10000624_pt1 | contig 49480 bp, 53 predicted proteins | sample Lox_Sample_23_FD_206715 | JGI IMG/M metagenome (GOLD analysis project Ga0335074, IMG submission 206715) | Soil microbial communities from Loxahatchee National Wildlife Refuge, Florida, United States - Lox_Sample_2.3 | ecosystem: Environmental > Terrestrial > Soil > Wetlands | place: USA...
TTCGTAGCCGTAGCTTTCGCCACCGGCGAGGATGGACAGCAACAATGGTTTCGATGACGCGGCCACCAGGTCTTTCGTAAGCATGGCAGTCTTATACATTGAACTGCAAGATATGTCAACTGAAAAAATAAGTTTCCCGGTTGATGTCCGGTCACGCGCAATCCGCCGGTGGGACCAGCCATGTGCCGCCAAGGTCATTATCGAATGTTGCCAGCTCACGTTGAGTTGATTCATCGCGTCTTTGTGCCGTCGGCATGGCACGCAACGCAAGGCGTTCCCCAAAGTGGCTGGGTTTCATTCGACCCTCCCCGGCTGGTTTTGACTGTCCGCCGACATGAAAAGGCAAAAGCTGAAACGCCGAGGTGCCCAAACGCTGAATGTTGCCGCAAAAAATGCAGGCTTTACAGCAAACAGCGAAACGGGGAGCATGAACTTGGAATCAAAGCCATATGAAGCATATCCTTAAATTTCTCGCCGTCACGGCCATGTTTCTGACAGCGGCCGGCACCGCGTTTTGTGACACGGCGCAGGATTACGTCAACAGCGGCGTTGACAAGGATGTCGCCCAGAACTATGACGGCGCCATCGCAGACTACACCAAATACCTCGAACTTTACGCCGGTTCAAAGTATCTCTTCGCCGGCGACAAGACCGCCGCCAGGGATCTTTTTACAAAATGCGTGGCCACCGGCCAAAACGACCTGGATGAATACGACAGCGCAGCGGCCGAATTGAAGTTATTGCCGGCGGAAACGCCTTCACCGTCGCCTTCGAAATAACCGGCCCGTTTAATCGAAACGAATCATCCTGCCACCCCCGCGCAGATTTTCAAACAGGCGGAATTTATTCTTTGAACTGCCAAGACACCGAGGCGCAAAGAACTTCAACCGCGAATGCACGTCCGCGAGCATGACAGAAGTGTCGCCGTTTGCCAATGCCCGGACCGACGGGCAACGATCCCCAGTTGTGCGAGCGCGTCGCAAAACAAGTTCTCTGCGCCTTGCTCCTCAGTTTTGGCGTGCCAAAATCGCTGGACCGGAATGACGTCACCTGCTTTACGATGAACCCGGAGGAGTTCGACGCCAAAGGGAACCGCCCGAATGCGGAGACGATGAAATTGTTCCAGCAGGCCCTTGCTGATCTGAACAGCGGGTGGCAAAGGCACAAGGCACGGCTCAAGGCGATGCAGTAAGTTTGGACGGTCAGAATTACGGATGTGATTACAACAAACCGGGTGAAGGCATGGTCTTTTTGACACGGATTTGCGTTCTTTTCCGCCAAAAGATTCGTTCGCGTCAATTCGTGAAATTTGTGTCAAAGATTTTGCGCTCTTTGCGCCTCCGCGTCTTTGCGTTAAATTTGCGTCAGGCAAAGGCCCAAGGCACGAAGTTCACGCCGATGGCCCTGATAACAGGTGAAAACCTGAACATCGGAGGAACCTAAATGCACAGATCTGTCTGCCACCAGAGCCGCTCTAATATATTCCAATTCCAATTTTTTTCCACATTTCCGGCCACAGGCCGAACACGACACCGCACTTCGCGCGGCTTTTGCCGAGGTCTCGAATTATACGCTTTGATCGGTATCCGGCCTGCGTTATGCTTAAGTCACTCTCAATTATGCCGATGGAACACTGAAGCATTGTCAGATGAGCCAGGTTGTCAACAGAGCGTTCGATCCGGTTGCTGTCCGGCCGCAGTCACACCAGAAGTTCTCGCCTCCGGTCTGCGGCCGGGTTGTTGTGTGCCCCGGCTTCGCAAAAACTCAAATTTGCCGGCTGTTGTTTGGCTGCCTGCTGTTGCTGCCCTGCCTCGCCGCCGCGGCCGATTCCGCAAACTCCCCCTGGATCGCCCGCGTCTGGCAATCAGATGATGGTTTGCCGAACAACAATATCACCGGACTGGCGCAAACACCGGATGGTTATTTGTGGATTGCCACGCCGACGTCCCACCTGACGCGCTTTGACGGCGTGAAGTTCGACTTGATTCCGTCCCGGGAAGTCATGCGCGGATACGAGGGACACATCACAAGGGTGTTGGCAAGCCGCGACGGCAGTTTGTGGCTGGCGATGGACCATGGGCCGGTCGCCTGTTTGAAGGACGGGAAGGTGCGGGTTTTCTCCAACAACGTGCCGGACGCGGTTACCGAGACGATGGTGGAAGACGACGCGGGGGCAATCTGGGTGACTTATCATGGCGGGTTTGGCTACCGGATTGCAGACGGCAAAGGCGCATTGTTCCCGACTGACACGGCACCCGGCACGGTGGGGTTTGGTTCGCTCGCGGGCGACGGCAAGGGCCATCTGTGGTGCGCCAGCTCAACGCAACTGGGGATGCTGCGCGACGGGCATTTTTATGTGACGAACGCGCAACCCGGCGGCGTGCGCACGTGCGTGGCAAGCGCGCGGAGCGGCGGCCTTTGGGTCTGCTGGCGTTCCCAACTGGCAAAATTTGACGGCGAAAAGATGACCGTCGTGGGCGCCTACACGCCCCAAAACCCGGAGGCGGCCCCGACGGTGTTGTTGGAGGACCGCCAGGGCGGCGTGTGGGTGGGCACCTCCGACAGCGGCTTGTTCTACTTCAACGGCTCCAGCTTTGAAAGTGTTCACACTTCATATCCTGCAATCTCAAGTCTGCTGGAAGACGCCGAAGGCAACATCTGGGTTGGCACCAGCGGCGGCGGGTTGGATCGAATCCAACCCCGCACGGTGAGGCTGGAAGGAACGGAATCCGGCCTGCCGTTCGTAGCCCTGGAATCCATTTGCGAGGACGCCAAAGGCGCGCTTTGGGGCGTAACGCAGAATCATTTGCTCGTGACCCGGACCAACGGCCGGTGGAGCACGATTTCCACCAACGAAGGCTGGATTGGCGACGGCGACGCCAGTTGCGTGGCTGCGGATCGGACCGGGGCGATATGGATCGGCACAGTGAACGGCAAGCTGTATCGCTGGAGCGACGGGCAATGCACAACCTTTGGCGCGACCAACGGACTCATGAGCCGCCACATCATCCACGCCCTGCTGGTCAGCAGCACGGGCGACGTGTGGATGGGCTCGAGCCAGCCCGGGGCCTTGCAATGCCTGCGCGCGGGGCGGTTCATCCAGTTCGACCTGCCGCCGGACATCGGGACCATCCGAGCCATGTGCGAGGATGCTTCTGGAAACATCTGGGTCGGCACGACGAAACGGGCGTTGCTGCGGATCCAAGACGATAAAGTCAGCGACATGAGCACAAATTTTTCCGGCACCGCGATTTCCATCCGCACCTTATACGCCACGCCGGATGGAAGTCTGTGGATAGGTTACGCGGGTTCCGGCCTGGGCCGGTTAAAGAACGGCGTGCTCACGAGGGTGACGACGCAACAGGGGTTGTTTGACGACAACATTTCACAAATCAACGCCGACGGCCAGGGATGGCTTTGGATCGGCGCCGACCACGGGATTTTCAAAATCCGCGAGCAGGATTTTGACGATCTGGCCGCAGGCCGCGCGACCCAGTTGCATCAGGTTCATTACGGGGAAAGCGTCGGGCTGTCGAGTTTGCAGGCGAATTACGATTACACGCCGGGTTCGGTGCGCAGCCGCGACGGCCGCATCTGGATGCCGATGCTTTCGGCACTGGCCGTCGTCAATCCGAACCGGGTGATCGAAGAAGCCAAGGCGCCGACGGTGCTGGTGACGCAGGTGTTGGTTGATGACCGGACGGTGGCTTTATATGGCGGGGTGCTGCCCGTCGGGGCGGCGGCGGCCACGCAAGCGCCGCAAACGCGGCTGCGGATTCCGCCTGGACATTCGCACCTGGAATTTGATTTCACGGCGTTGAGTTTCCGCGCGCCGGAGAACATGGAGTTTCGCTATCAACTCAAAGGCTACGATAACAACTGGATTGACGCCGGCACGGAACGAAGCGCGAGTTATTCGCGGCTGCCCGTGGGCGACTACAGTTTTCAGGTGATAGCCTGCAACAGCGATGGCGTGTGGAACGAGAGCGGCGCGTCGTTTGCGTTCCGGGTGATGCCGTTCTTCTGGCAGACTTGGTGGTTTCGGCTCGTGAGCCTTGCGCTGTTCGCCGGCATCCTGCTGGTGACGGCGCGCATCATCATGGGCCGGCGGATGCGGCTGCATTTGCGGCAGGCGGCGCTCGACAAGGTGCGCATGGCCGAGATGGAAGAAATCGTCACCAGCCGGACGCATGACCTGCAACTGGCAAATGAAAAGCTCAAGGCCGAAATGGCGGAACGGGCGCAGACGGAGGAGGCGTTGCGCCAGTCCCAGAAGATGCAGGCTTTCGGCCAACTGGCGGCCGGCGTGGCGCATGACTTCAACAACATTCTGACGGTAATTCAAGGAAACCTGGCGTTGTTGCAAGCCGGGCTGCTTTCAAAAGAAGAACAACCTTCAGCCCTTGAGCAAACGATGGCCTCCGCCGAACGCGCCGCGAACCTGACGCGGCAATTGCTCACCTTCGGGCGGCGGCAGTTGATGCGGCACGTTGATCTGGACCTGAACAAGGTCGTGGCCGATGCAGCCAAGATGTTGAAACGCATGGTCGGCGAACAGATCACATTGGAGACCCGCTGCGCGCCGGACAGCGCCATGGTTCACGCGGATTCGGGAATGATGGAACAAGCGCTGATGAACCTGGCCATCAACTCGCGTGATGCCATGCCCAAGGGCGGACGGCTGGTGATCCAGACGATGGCGACCGTCGTCAGCGAAGACGAGGTGCGGTTCAAACCCAAGGCGCGGCCCGGCCAATTTATCCGCCTGAGCGTGAGCGATACCGGTTGCGGAATCGCCCCGAAAAATTTGCCCCATATCTTTGAACCGTTCTTCACCACCAAGGAGATTGGCAAAGGAACCGGTCTGGGCCTAGCCACCGTGTTTGGCATCATCGAACAGCACCAGGGCTGGATTGAGGTGCAAACCGAACAAAACAAGGGCACCACTTTTCATATGTTTCTGCCGCGGGTCATGCTCCGTTAGATTGCGCTGTCGGGCGATATTACGAATAGTCGGGAAACACCCCATATCCAAAGCTGGTTGACAGTTGCAAATTATTGCTGACATTCGGGGTCTAATTTTGAGCACGATGAACCAAAATGGATTCCGTTTTTGCCGAACCAGGAAAGAAATACCCAGCGAAATGGCCAGAATTGAACCTTTTTGCGGGATTATGCACTTCACAAAGGAAAGGCTAAAAACGGGCGGAATTTGACCGGCGCGCAGATTTTTACTTTTTGCGCTTGGCGGACTTCTTTGGCTTCGACGGTTTGATGAGCGAAATTTTCCGCATCATGTCGTCAAACCGCGACGGCTGTTTTGGGTGCTGCGTTTTCACGTTATTGATTTGCTTGTTTTAATTGAAACGTCAAAACAATGGCATCTTCAACATCTTGAGATGTCGCTGCGTGTTTTTTTGCTTCAATGGCTGTTTGCAAAATCTTTTGTTCCATTTCCGATTCCCAAGCATTTATTTGATTTGTGACTTGCTGCCGCCGGTCAACACTGAAATCCGTCGCTTCAAGACATTCTGCAATTTGTTGTGCCGTCCTTTTTTTCAAAAATTGAATGTCTCTGTCAACAATAGCCGAACTTTCTTGATGTGTTTGCATTTCATTGTCCAGCCAATCTGAATTTGTCATATCTGATTCGCTGTCCTCTTGAATGGCGACAATTACATCCTCGACCCGAAAATTCGTTTCGCTGCGTGGGTTCACGGCATCTTCATAATTTCTTTTGGCGATTTGGATTTGCTCCGCTTGATGGCGGTTAATCAAAACGATGGCCGCGCCGATTGCCAGAATAGCAATAATCAATACCGCCATGTTGCGGAGTGTTTTCACTTTACTTGACGGGAATTTACCACTTTTCTTTCCACATCAAAAGATCAAAGTCAAAATGACCCGAAATGTGGATTCGCAATAAAGGCTCGCCCCAAAAACCGAACTGGCAACTTGTGGAAAGTCGCCGGGCTTCTGGCGAAAAACACCCAAAACAGAAAGTCATCTGTCATTTGGGACGATTCAATAATTTGGACGACTTAATAAAGTTTTGGGAATTGCTGGCGAGGGATGCGAGAACGGCGCAGAGACATCATATATCAATAGCTCGGCGTGATTCAAAATATCACCTCTTAAAAAAATGCGCGCCGGGACTTTCCTTAAAGGAAATTAACGTGAAATTGAACAAGTTCCGCCAATGCGCCGAACGCTATAAATTTCACCTTCAATCAAAAAAACGTTTTGAAGAATTATTCAGGTTAAAACGGGAGCGGGATTTTCAAAAATTGGAAAAAAATAAATATCGCGCGGTATATCTGGCGCTCTGTGACTTGGCATTCCTGGTTTCAAAGACGCGGCGCGATTTAAGCGTGAAAGAATGGCCTGACTATATTCGAAAATCTTTCAAAGAAAAAATAAAAGAAATGTTCGATTTTTCCAATACCATTTAACATTGGGCACTACATTTTAATTTACTTGTTTCACCACATCTTAAATTGTCCATTGTTTTCAGTGTGTTTTCGATTTTTAGTTGGATGGGCACTACAGTCGGTTGACTTGGAATAGAAGGTTGAGGGGTTGAAAGCCCCGGGACTAACCGAAAAATTATTTAGCCAAGTCCGCTGATACCGCAAGGACAGCACCTATCCCCTAGGCTTTCAGGACTTGGCGCATTTTTTAACACCAATGTAAAACGAAATGGCAGTCTAAAATCGGAAGGGCGACTCTGGCGAGCCGCCCTTAAAACCGATGCGCTGGAAACCCAGCTACCGGCGTTGCTACAAACCCACGGTAGTCAACTTCCCCCGGCGCGTCAACAAAAAATTCTAAGATTCCGAAAGGCATTTTATGAAAGCGAAGTTGTATTGCGCCCTGCGGCCAAAAAATCCGGCGCTGATTCTGTTTCCCGTAAAACGGAAACATTGTCCGCCGGTAAATAAGCCGTCAATTCGCAGGGACATCGGGCGGTGTCCCTTGCGGCGATAATTCGCCGCCAACTGCCCCGCTGGAGAAATCCGGCGGGGCTATTTTCTTCAAACGCGCGGCCTCGCGGCGTTTCTGCATTAAGCGGGAATTGCAAATCGCGTCTGGCCGCTGGAGGAAATTGTCGCCCTTTCAGATTCTTGAAACAACACTTTGGCAAAATATGTTGGAGATTTGACAATATCGGTGTAGCCGCTTTGGTTGGATTTTTGAGACTATTTTTCTGTGGCGGAAATTATTGAATCCAAAAAGAAAGAGAGGAAGGCTGAACTGCCTCCCGTTGGCCAGAAAGTATTGGTTCAATGTGAAGGCTTCAGGGGTTTGGCCTATCGTGACATCAGGGGGGTCTGGAAAAGAGCGGTTGGCAACCAGACATTGCCAATGGTCATTGAGTTTTTTCCAATCTGATTAGCAGCTTTCTTTTTGGGGTGGAGAATCGGAGGGTCGAACGAAAGTTCAGCTCTCTTTTTTCATGTTCTCAAATCCAAACTACCACTACCTGAGCGAGGCTTTCCTTGCTGCCGCTGCTGGCAACGGTTAAAACTAGCCGCGTGAGTTCTGGAGCGCGTGAATCCTGGTGGCGTGAATGGCCGCTCGCCCTCGCCGTGGTCGCCCTGGCGGCGGCGTTGCTCGACCACGACTGGATGGCCAGCGCCCTGAACCAGCCGGTGTTGTTGGTCGCCTTGCTCGCGGGCATTTGCGGCGTTATTTTGGTGGCGGCCATCGCCATTGTCCGCCATGCGGATGAACTGGCGCACCGCCTGGGCGAGCCGGCGGGCACACTGCTCCTGACGCTGGCCATCACCGGTTTGGAGGTGACGATGGTGGCGTTCGTGATGTCCACGGGCGCGCCCAAGCCCACGCTGGCACGCGACACGATGTTTGCGGTGGTGATGCTGGTGTTGAACGGTTTCCTGGGGCTGGCCCTGTTGCTCGGTGGCCTGCGCCATCACGAGCAGCGCTACAATTTGCAGAGCGCGAACGCGTTTCTGGTGATGATCCTGCCGCTCACGGTGCTGGGCCTCATCCTGCCGGATTTCACGCAGTCCACGGTGGGGCCGACGCTCTCGAAATTTCAGATGGCGTTTCTCTCCATCATGTCGGTGGGCATCTACGGCGTTTTCCTGTTTGTGCAGAACCGGCGGCATCGCGGTTTTTTCATGATGCCGGAGGAGGCGGAGGAGGAAAAGGCCCCGGAACTGGCGCATTATCCCACAGCGTATTCGACGGTTTATCACGCGGTGATGCTGGGACTTTACGGGCTGCCGCTGGTGCTGCTGGCCAAGCAGATGGCCGCGCCGCTGGACGCCATCGTGTTCAAGCTCGGCGCTCCGCCCGCGCTGGGCGGGTTTGTGATGGCGCTGCTGGTGTTGACGCCGGAATCCATCGCGGCCATCCGCGCGGCGCTGGCCAACCATCTGCAGCGTTCGGTGAACGTGCTGCTCGGCTCGGTGCTGGCATCCATCGGGCTGACCATCCCACTGGTCATCACGGTGTCGCTCGTTACCGGCCGGACGTTGATATTGGGAGTTGACCCGGCGGGCATCGTGATGCTGGTGCTCACGCTGCTCACCAGCATTCTGACCTTTTCCCTGCCGCGCACCAACGTGCTGCTCGGCTGCGTCCACCTGTTGCTCTTCGGCGCGTATTTCATGCTGATGTTTGATTGAAGGGGAGTTACGCTCGTCCTCACCCCGGCTCTCTTGTAACTGCCTTTCCCTTGCGGGCTTTTATCTTTCGATAAAAAATCTTGGCAATTTTGAGTGAAGGGTATAAAACCCGGAAAGCAAGCGGGGCAGTTCCGAGACAAATATAAAGAGGCAATTGTTTTCCAATAAAACAACCACGGCGGTCTTATGATAACACCACAACTGATGTCGCTGGGGAAACGTCTCGTGCATCCGGCCAAGATGGCGGCGGCGGCGGCGCTGGCGTTGCTGGCGGCCAAAGTTGTGGGCTTGCCGGAAATATTTTGGGCGCCGATTGCCGCCTTGATTGTTGTGCAATCGGCCTACAACGCAATGATGGCCACTTCCTGGCTGCTCTTGCTGGGAACCGCTTTGGGTGCGGCTGCGGGTGCTTTGCTGGCGAAACAAATTGGACCGGGAATGATTGCTCTTGCGCTTGGCGTGTTTGGCGTCGGCCTATTGTCGGCAATTTTGCGGCTCGACCAGCGCGTGAACCATTTCGCCGCGATTGCGCTTCTGATCGTTATGCTGAGAGGGCCTGCCAACGAAGCCTGGGACAGAGCACTCCACCGATTCGAGGAGTTTGCGACGGGAATTGTCGTGGGGCTGCTCATCAGTGCGCTATGGCGTGAAGGAAAAACAAGCCCGGCTGAATCCGCCGTCAAAGGCACTCAACCCCAAAAACCAACAAACCCACAAAGGAAACAGGATAGCCATGAACAACAAAAAAGCAGCTGACGTGCCCGTTGACACCCTGATGGTGGCGGGCATGAAGAACATCCATAAAGAGTTGTTTCAATTACATCTGGGAACCAAAGGAAAAACAAAATGAATATCTCAGTTTTAGGTTTGGGAATCATCGGGAGCGCCTGGGCGAAAAATCTCATCGCCGACGGCCACACGGTGCGGTGCTGGAACCGGACTCCAAAGGATTTTCCCAACTTCACCCCGTCCATCCAGGAAGCCATGAACGAGGCGGAGGTCATTTTCATCATTGTGTATGACCCGCCGGCGGTGCAGTCCGTCCTCAATCAGATTCAATCCAGGCTCGGGCCGGGACAACTGGTGATCCAGTCGAGCACGATTTCCGCAAAATGGACGCAGCTCTTTGCCGGGGAAGTGCAGAAAACGGGCGCGTGGTTTCTGGAGGCCCCCTTCACGGGAAGCAAAACTGCGGCGGAACAGCGCCAGACGATTTATTATTTGGGCGGCGACCCGGAAACAGTTGAAAAGGCGCGCCCCATTCTCGAACCACTCTCGAGCGTCATCCTGCACATCGGGCCGCTGGGTTCGGCCTCCACGTTGAAGCTTGCCATGAATCTCAACATTGCCGGAATTGCCCAGACCCTGTGCGAAAGTCTCATGTTGTCCCGGAAGGCCGGAATTCCGGACGACATCTATTTCAGCGCCCTGACGCCCAATGTCGCACGTTCGGGTGTCTCCGATTTTAAAGGACCCAAATTGCGCCAGCACGATTACAGTGCGCAGTTTTCCCTCAAGAACATGGCGAAAGATCTCCGTCTGGCACTGGAAACCGCCGCGGAACTCTCGCTGCCACTCGAACAAACCGGGCATCTCAAAGGCATCTACGATCAGGGAATAGCCGCCGGCTGGTCGAATGATGATTTCATCGGACTCATGCGGCTTCTGGAGAAAAAAAAGGACAGCCATGAACAACAAAAAAGTAGCTGACGTGCTCGTTGACACACTGGTGGCGGCGGGCGTGAAAAACATCTATGGCCTGGCGGGAGATTCCCTCAACGGCATCACCGACTCCATCCGCACGCGCGACAACATCAAATGGATTCCATGCGGCACGAGGAAACCGCCGCGTTTGCGGCGGGAGCGGAAGCGCATCTCACCGGGCATCTCGCGGTTTGCGCCGGAAGCTGCGGGCCGGGCAATTTGCATTTGATCAACGGACTTTACGACTGCCATCGCAGCCGTGTCCCTGTCGTGGCGATTGCGGCGCATATTCCGAGCAATGAAATCGGCAGCAATTATTTTCAGGAGACGCGCCCGGAAAGCCTGTTCCGCGAGTGCAGCCATTATTGCGAATTAATTTCGCAGGCGGAGCAGATGCCGAGAGTTTTGGAGATTGCCATGCAAACGGCAATCTCGCGGCGCGGGGTTGCCGTCGTGGTGCTGCCTGGCAACATTGGGTTTAGCGAAGCGGTCCATCTGACCCCTCGGCTTAAATTTCCCGAACCGCAACCAACCGTTCGTCCATCGGACGAGGAAATCGTCCGCTTGTCCAGCCTGTTAAACCAATCACGAAAAGTGACCATCCTCGGCGGCGCCGGCTGCGCGGGCGCGCACAGCGAATTGGTAAAAGTCGCGGCTCTGTTGAAAGCGCCGATTGTTCACGCGCTGCGGGGAAAGGAATTCATCGAATATGACAATCCGTTCGACGTGGGTATGACCGGGCTGCTCGGATTTTCCTCCGGTTATCACGCCATGATGAACTGCGACACTTTGCTCATGTTGGGCACGGATTTTCCTTATCAACAATTCTATCCGGAGAAAGCCACCATCGTTCAGGTGGACATCCGGGGCGAACAAATTGGACGCCGGACGAAGGTGGATTTGGGTTTGGTGGGAGACGTGAAGGCAACACTTCAAGCGCTTCTTCCCGTTCTCAAAGAAAAGGCCGACCGTTCGCATCTGGACAAATCCATCGAACATTATCGAACGGCGCGGAAGGGGTTGGATGACTTGGCGACCGGTTCGCCCGGTGTCAAACCCATCCATCCGCAATATGTCGCCAAAGTGCTCGACGAAGTGGCGGCATCGGACACGATTTTTTCCTGCGACGTCGGCACGCCCGTCATTTGGGCCGCGCGCTATCTCAGGATGAATGGCAAGCGGCGGTTGCTTGGTTCATTTTCCCACGGTTCAATGGCGAATGCCTTGCCGCAGGCCATCGGCGCGCAAGTCTCACACCCGGATCGTCAAGTCGTCACCCTGTCGGGCGACGGTGGCATCGCCATGCTCCTGGGCGATTTACTGACACTGCGCCAGCTCCGTTTGCCGGTGAAGATTGTAGTTTTCAACAACGGCTCGTTCGGCTTCGTGGAACTGGAAATGAAAGCGGCAGGCATTCTGGATTTTGCCACCGACCTGCATAACCCTGATTTCGCGAAAATTGCGGAAGCCGCTGACGTGCTGGGTTTGAAGGCCGAAACGCCGGAGCAGGTGCGTCCCATGCTGGTCGAGGCGCTCACGCATGACGGCCCGGCGCTGGTGGAGGTCATTGTCAACCGCCAGGAGCTTTCGATGCCGCCCACGATTCAGGTGGACCAGATGATGGGCTTCAGCCTCTACATGATCAAGGCGGTGCTGGACGGACGCGGCACGGAAATTCTGGATTTGGCAAAAACCAATCTGTTCCGCAATTTGTAAACAAGAATAATTGCATGAAACACGCCATTTTAGGAGCGGGAGCAATCGGAGGCTTGGTCGGTACTGCACTGGCATCGGTTGGAGAGGACGTCACAGTAGTCGTTCGACCGGAGAAGCTGGCGGACTATCCCAAGAGCCTGGTGCTGGAACGTCCACAAGGCCCGATCCGGGCGCCGGCGAAAGCCGCCGCCGCGCTGACGGAGGCGGTTGACGTGCTGTGGATCGCGACCAAAACCTATCAACTGCAAACTGCGCTGGAGGCGGTGCATTCGTTGCCCGCCTGCGTTGTTCCATTGCTGAACGGAGTGGATCACGTGGAAATTCTCCGCGCGCGTTTTGGCCGTGATCGCGTGGTACCGGCAACCATCGCGGTTGAAGCGGAGAAAATTGCCCCCGGGCGATTTCTCCAGCGCTCCCCGGTCGTGCGCCTCAATCTGGCAGCCAGCGGAGAGCTGCTTCTGGGAGTCGTCGTCGGATGCCTGAGCGATCTTGGCTTCACCTGGCAGTTCGTTCCAAACGAGCAGACTCTGCTATGGAGCAAGCTCTGTTTTCTGGCGCCCTTCGCTCTGGTGACATCCGCATCCGGCATGAACAAGGGAGAGATTCTCGCGCACGCTGAGTGGAAACACAAACTGGCTTCTGCCATTGCCGAGGCCTGCGCCGTGGCGAGAGCAAGCGGCGCAGAAGTTGACCCGCCTCAGCCGCAGGCCATCTTCGACAACATGCCGCCTGATATGCGCAGTTCCATGCAGAAAGATCTTGCAGCCGGGCGCCAGTTCGAATTGGATGCCATTGCCGGTCCCATCGTGCGCGGCGGGGAACGTTACGGCATTGATGTCTCCACCACGGTCGGGTTGGTTGCTGCCATTCGGGCTGAAGATTGCGCCTTGAAATCCGAGAAGTTCAGCCCCAATCTCTCCTGAACGGCGGCCATAAAACATTCAACCAATAGTCACCATTGAAAGGACAAAACCAATGAAAAAAACCACCCCTGTAAGCAAAGAAGAACCCACCCTGTATGAAACGATGAACGATCTGCCCAAACCGGCCCGGATCGCGCTGAACCAGTTGATGAACCAGCGCCTGGCCGACGCGGTTGATTTGCAATCGCAGGTCAAGCAGGCGCATTGGAATGTGAAGGGGCCGAGCTTCATCGCTCTCCACGAACTTTTTGACGAGGTGGACGAGGCAGTGGAGTCCTATGTGGACCTGATTGCCGAACGCATCGTGCAACTGGGCGGCATTGCCGAAGGCACGGTGCGGGTGGCCGCGTCGCGCACGCGACTCCCGGAATATCCTCTCGATATCGCGGACGGCGCGGCTCATGTCGAGGCGCTGGCCCGCGCACTTTCCACCTTCGGACAAACTGCCCGCGCCACGATTGATGAGACGGGCGCTTTGGACGACGCTGATACCGCCGACATCTTCACCGAGATTTCCCGTGGGATAGACAAATGGCTGTGGTTTGTTGAAGCCCATTCCCAAGCAATGAAATAAAGACGCACACCGCCAGAAACTTTCGATGCCGCCCACAATTCAGGTGGATCAGATGATGGGCTTCAGCCTCTACATGATCAAGGCGGGGCTGGACGGACGCAGCCTGAATAAAAATTTGGACGCCGTTCGCGAGCATTCGCTTTATGCGAAGGAGATAACTCCGTTATTTAATTACCACGCACGTTGGTATTGGACGGGAATGGCCAGCGCTTCTTTCCGCTTCAAAACATTGGCCGCGCGCAACGGCCAATATGGGTCGCGCAAATATTCGCGCGCCAGCAAAACAATGTCCGCGCGCCCGTTGCGGATGATTTCCTCGGCGTGAGTCGGCTCGGTGATTTGGCCCACCGCTGCCGTCGCGATGTTTGCCTCGCGCCGGATGCGTTCGGCGAACGGCACTTGATAACCCGCGCCCACAAGGATTTTAGCGTGCGGCACGGTCCCGCCGGAACTGCAATCAATCAAATCCACGCCTTCCGTTTTCAATTGTTTCGCCAGCGCGATGCTGTCCTCGATTTCCCAGCCGCCGGGCATCCAGTCAATCGTCGAGAGCCGCACAGCGAGCGGAAATTTATCCGGCCAGACGGCGCGGACGGCGCGCGTGGTTTCCAAAAGAAAGCGGCAGCGGTTTTCAAAACTGCCGCCGTATTTGTCCGCGCGCCGGTTGGTGAGCGGCGAAAGAAATTCGTGGCTCAAATAACCGTGCGCGGAATGGATTTCCAGCCATTCAACGCCCGCCGTGAACGCGCGTGTGGCGGCGGCGACGAAATCGTTCTGCACTTTGCGGATGTCGGCCTCGGTCATTTCGCGTGGAACCTTGTTCAAGTCGCCGCCAAAGGGCAGGGGACTGGGCGCGACGGTTTGCCAACCGCCCTGCTCATCCGGCAAATGCGCGCCGCCTTCCCACGGTCGGGCGGCGGAGGCTTTGCGGCCCGCGTGCGCGAGCTGCATTCCCGGCACGGCGCCATGTAGCTTGATGAAACGATTGATGCGCGCCATCGGTTCGATGTGTTTGTCCGCCCAGATGCCGGCGTCTCCGGGTGTGATGCGGCCTTCCGGCGAAACGGCCGTGGCCTCGGCGATGACGAGTCCCGCGCCGCCGACCGCGCGCGAGCCGAGATGCACCAGATGCCAGTCCGTCGCCACGCCGTCCTCCGACGAATACTCACACATGGGTGAGACGCCGATGCGATTTCGCAGTGTCACGGATTTGATGGTCAGCGGTTGAAAAAGATGCGGTTGATTGTTTTCGCTCATAGCCAATGATTATAGCAGCAGAGCGATTGCCTGGCTATGGTGGCGCTGCTCATGAATGAAATGTTTTGCAGGAGTCGGGATCAGAAAACTCCGACTAAAAATCCGCAACAAAATTTCAAACTGGACGCCCGGCGCGCAATCAAGCAGCTTTTGAAACCCGCATGAAAACTTTCCGAAACCCGCTGCCGTTATTTTCCGCCGCCATTTTGCTGGCCGCTGTGCCGGCGCGCGCGGCAGAAACCAACGCTTCACCGTTCACGATGATCGGCTGGCAGTTGCACGATTACAACATGCCGAAGCTCGAAGAGGCGGTGAATCGCGCGCCGGATTACGGCGTGAACTTTTTCATTTTCTCGCATGAATTTTTTCGCTCAGTCGAGGGCTTTCTCGCGTCCACCGACGACGCGAACCCAACGAACCCGCCGGCATGGGTCAACGATTTGCAAACGGGAGAATATTTCCACATCATTCCGCACTGGCAATCAGACTTGCGACGCATCGGCAATTTGGCGACGGCGAAGGGCATTCCGTATTATTTGTGGGTCCATGAATTTGACGACGTGCCGAAACAATTTCTCAAGGAGAACACGACGCCGGGCGTGGTTGATCCCGGCTTCACCACCGCGCCCAAGCGCACGATGCGCGTGGACATGGACAACCCGGAGCTTTACACGTATCTGGATCGGCGTTATGAGCGGTTGCTGGCGGCGGTGCCGAATTGCGCGGGCTTTGTCCTGACGTTGCACGAGAGCGACTACAAGTTGTTCAGCGACGGCGATGTCATTTCCACGGACGATGTACCGACGCGCATCCGCAAGGTGACGATGGTGATTTACAACGTGCTCAAGCAGCACCACAAGCAACTCATCCTGCGCAACTTTTTCTACGAGCCGTGGGAAATGAACGACTTCAAGAAGGCGCTCGATGGTCTGCCGGACGACATCATTGTGATGAGCAAGGACACGACGCACGAGTTCGATCCGTTTTATCCGTGGGACCCGCTGCACGGCGAGACCGGCAAGAAACGGCAAATCATGGAAATGGATTTGGGTGTGGAGAAGGCGTTGAGTTCGCAGGGCGCCTACGCGCAGACCGATTACATCCGCCGCGCGATTTTTCGCGCGCGGGACAAGGGACTCGTCGGCGTGGTCGGTCGCGCGCGGCTGATTTGGGATCATCCGTTTGAAGATGTGCATGAGGTGAATTTGTATGCGTTCGCGCGCTTCATGCAAAATCCCGATTTCCCGGTGGACACGGTGCTGGATGATTGGGCGGCGAAACGGTATCCGGCGGAGGCGGTGCCTTACATCGTGTCCGCGCTCAAGCGCACCGAGTTCATCAATCATGCCGGACGCTGGCCGCTCGGCGAATGGCTCACGAAGGGCATCGGCGAAGAATGGGGCAATTATCCTTATTACTTCAGCCGCGTGGTGATTCGTTCGCGTTACAAATGGACGCACGACCCCGCGGACCAGGTGCTGGACGAACAAATGTATCATCCGAGCGAGGCGACGTTCCAGAAACTCGTCGCGGAAAAGGATGAAGTCATCGCGCAAGTGCGCGCGTCGCAAAGTGATTTGCGGCAAGCGGCACGTTATCTCACGCCCGAACAGCTTGCGCCGTTGCAGGAGGATTTCAGTTTTCTCCTCGATGCGACGCAACTGGAGCGCGAATGGGTGCGCGCGTATTTCGCGCAGCGGATGTTCATGGACAAGCCGACGGAAGAGTCGCAGATGATTGTCGAGGACGCGCTGGCGAAGATGGACAAAATCGAGCACACGCCCGGCGTCACCTACGGACTGGACCCGGCGACGGGCAGCCGTTATCACATTGACGAGTTTGAGCAGGAGATGCGCTGGCGCATGGCCAACCGCACCCGCGCGCTGGCCGAGGACGCCCGCATTTTGCAGCAGGCCCGTGAAGTTGGAAGCCCGAATAATTGAAGGCGGCTTGAAATCGCCGTCAGCCCAAAGCCCGGTGAACCCGCAGGCGAGGATGTCTGCGCTACAACGCGTGTGTCTGATAATTTCCTCGTTCGTTTTTCTTCGCGTCCTTCGCGCGACATTTAGCCGCCAAAAGTTGGCTTGCTTCGACGGCGGACAAGCGTTCAAATAACCCCGACCATGAAAACGCATCTCACAAGACCCCCGCTGTTCCTCGCGCTCATCGCCGCCTGCGCCCTCTGCGGCTGCGTCACCCCGAAGAAACATTCCGCCGCGGCCTCTGCCAAAGGCGCGACGGCGCCGGTTACGGTCACGCTTGACCCGAACCACCCCGGCCCGGCCATTCCGGCGGGTTTCAGTGGATTGAGCTTTGAAATTTCCCAATTGCTGCCCAACGCGGACGGCGTCTATTATTTCCGTCCGGACAACCAGCCGCTCATCGCCCTGTTTCAAACGCTCGGCATCAAAAGCCTTCGCATCGGCGGCAACTCCTCCGACCGCGACGCGCATGAATTGCCCAGCGACGCCGACCTCGACAGTTTCTTCGCCTTCGCCAGGGCCGCGGACGTAAAAGTCATTTACTGCCTGCGTCTGCGCCACGGCGATCCGCAGGCGGACGCACAGACCGTGAAATACATCATGGACCATTACGCGGATGAAATGGATTGTTTTTCCATCGGGCAGGAGCCGAGCGCTTATCCGAAGACGACCAATTCCGTGACCGGGACGGTGGTGAAATTCACTTATTCCGATTATGCCGCCGACTGGAAGAAATTTGCCGACGCCATCGTCGCCGCCGTGCCCAACGTGAAATTCTGCGGGCCGAGCGTCCACAACAACGGCGAGTGGGCCGACGAGTTCATGCGGAACTTCGGCCATTCCAACCACGTCGTGCTCGTCACCGAGCATTTGTATCCGGGCGGTTCCGGTTCCAAAGTGCCGTCGCCGGAAATCGGCATTGACCGGATGCTCGCGGGGGAAAATTCGGACGTGACCAATCCTTTCCCGCAGGTATATCAAAGACTTTACGACAGCTTCGTGCCGGAGTGCGTCTCCAACGGCCTGCCGTATCGCCTCGAGGAAGTGAACAATTATTTCAACGGCGGCGCGGCGAAGGTGAGCGACACGTTCGCCTCCGCGCTCTGGGGTTTGGACTTCATGCACTGGTGGGCGGCGCATGGCTCGGCGGGGCTGAATTTCCACACGGGCGACAAGGTGTCCGCGAATTACGCCATGCAGGCGTCGAAATACACCGCGTTTTTTACAACGACGAACGGCTATTACGTCCGGCCGCTCGGCTACGGCATCGCGGCATTTGAACAGGGCAGCCACGGCACCAATTTGCCGGTCACGATTTCTAATCCCGCCCAACTCAACTTGAGCGCCTATGCCGTCGCCGGCGGCGGCGGAAATCTTTACCTCACCTTCATCAACAAGGAACACGGCCCGGGCGCGCGCGCCGCGGAAATCACCATCAACCTCGGCGCGACCGATTACAAATACGCCGAAATGATTTCGCTCGCCGCGCCGGGCGGCAACGTCGCCGCCACGTCCGGCGTGACCCTCGGTGGTGCGCCCATCAAACCTGACGGCACCTGGAGCGGCACTTGGATCCAGCTCGCCAAGCCCGTGCTCGACGATTTGCGGCAAGGCTCGTTCCAACTGAAAGTTCCCGCCGCCAGCGCCGTCGTCCTGCTCTGCACGAAACCGAATTACGCCGAGTCCGAGGTCGGCGCCTTTACCTTGCCCGACCCGCTCATCATGCAAAACGGAAATCCCGTGCGCACGACCAGCGAATGGCTCAACTACCGCCGCCCGGAAATCCTGCGCCTTTACCAGAACGACATTTACGGCCGCAGCCCGGCCAACTGGATCGTGCGCTACGAAGTGCGCGAATCGGACGCCCACGCGCTCGGCGGCAAGGCCGTCCGCAAGCAGGTGGACTTGGAATTCTTCAATCCGCCTGCCACGAATTCGGTCGTCTTCCACGTCCTGCTTTACACGCCCGCCGGCGCGAAGAAACCCGTGCCGACTTTTCTCTGCCTTTCCTTCTCCGGCAATTACGCGACCATTAAAGACACCAACGTCATCGTTTATCCCGTCTGGGACAAGAAAACCGACACACTCATGATGCCGACGAACGTCGTGCGCGGCTCCTCGCACAGTTGGCCGGTCGGTGAAATCCTTGCACGCGGCTACGGCATCGCCCTTGTGGATTACAACGACATCGAACCGGACTTTGCCGACGGCAGCGGCTGGCGTTACGGCGTCCGCTCGCTATACCTGCGGCCGGATGCGCCCGATCACACCGCCCATGATTGGGGCGCGATTTCCGCGTGGGCGTGGGGCGCGAGCCGCATTTTGGATTATCTGCAAACCGACCCCGACGTGGATCCGCAGCGCGTCATCATGCTCGGCCATTCGCGACTCGGCAAAACCGCGCTGTGGGCGGGCGCGCAGGACCAGCGCTTTGCGATGGTCATCGCCAGTTGCTCCGGCGAAATGGGCGCTTCGCTATCCCGCCGCGACTACGGTGAAACCGTCACCAGCATGAGCAAAAGCTTTCCGTATCAATTTTGCGGCAACTTTCTGACTTACAGCAACCGCATTGACCACATGCCGGTGGATGCGCACATGCTCGTCTCGCTCATCGCGCCGCGCCCGCTCTATTTGAACACCGGCAGCCTCGACCGCTGGAGCGATCCGCGCGGCGAATGGGAGGCCGCCATCGCCGCCGCGCCCGTGTATCGCCTGTTCGGCGAGGAAAGCGTCGTGACCAACCTGCCGCCGGCGCCGGCCAACGGCGGCAGCGGCGCGGTGCTGAAATCCAGCGTGCTCGAAAGCTACCCGCCGCCGCCGCTCGACGTGCCGGTCTTCCACGACATCGGCTACCAGACGCACACCGGCAAGCACGACATTTTGCCGGAAGATTGGGAACGGCTTCTGGACTTTGCTGATTTGCACTTCTACGGCAAGCCGCCGCATACCTATCCCGGCGACAAATAAAGCGCATTGCTGCTGCCGGCAGCCGGTGGCAATGCAGCCATCCTTGGCTGCGAAACGCCACCTTGACCCCGCAGGCGGGGACACCCGCGCTACGAACTCGTCCACACGGTCGGCGGATTGCGATACACGACGAAAAATTCCCGTAACATGGCCAGCGGATTGAGATACCCGACATATAATTCCGGTAATATGCCCGGCGGATGCGTTCACAGGGCCAGCGGATTGCGTCACTTGAGCAGCGGAAGGCGCTTTTCAATATATTTTCATTCAAATCATGCTGAAAAACAGCCACTTGCGATTGATGATGAAAATTTTTTGAAAGATTGGCCCGTTTCGCCCGTAATCTCTGCTATGCGAGTACCATTTGTCCGGGCCACGGACAAATTCACCCGCTGGATATAATCAAGCTGGATTTACGCGATTCATGCGGCAATCCCAATCATCCCGAAGATTGGTATTTTGAACCGTTATGTCCATGGGAATTCATCCGCCGCGAGGATAAAAGTTGCCTTCCGAAAATTGCAGATACACCTGCAACACTTTGGTTCGATGGGCAGCTTGATTCGGTTCATGCCAATTACGTCGGCCAAATGAAACCAAAACCATCCAGCATTTGTCTGATCCAGGCACCCGGAAATTTGGATTTCTGCTTTCAGAAGAAAGCGGTCCCCGATGATCGCAACCCGGGCCAGACAAAACCCAAATATGTCCGCGACCTCTCATTTTATCACGCAGGCCATTACCACGAATTTTCGGTCACGGACCCGGACTTTATGAGGCGCCACAAAATTTGGGACCGGATCCAAGAGGTGACGCAACATTTGCGTCTGGCAGATGCCGGACACATTTTCCTTTGTTTGAGCCTCGGCTTGGAATTTCGCGGGCGTTGTTACAAGATTTGTGCGACAATTTTTGAGCCGTGACGCCAGAACTTTTTACCATCGGCCACTCGACGCATTCATTGGAAAAATTCCTTGAGTTGCTCCGGCTGCATCGCATCGAAGCGGTGGCGGATGTGCGCTCTTCGCCTTTCAGCCAATATAATCCGCAGTTCAACCGGGAACCGCTCCAGCGGGCGTTGCGCGAACAGGGCATCTCCTATGTGTTTCTTGGCGGAGAGCTGGGCGCGCGCAGATCCGAACCGGAGTGCTATGTGAATGGCCGGGCGGATTACGCGTTGATCGCGCAAACGCCGGCGTTCGCCCGTGGCTTTGACCGGATCGTTCAGGGGGCGGCGAAAATGCGGATTGCTATCATGTGCGCCGAAAAGGACCCGCTGGATTGCCACCGCTGCATTTTGGTATCGCCGCGATTGTCCGGGAAAGGAATCAAGGTTCAGCATATTCACAGTGATGGTTCGCTGGAAAGCCAGGAACAGGCGGAACGACGGCTGGTGGAAATGTTCGATCTTGCCGAACGCGAGTTGTTCCGTTCGTCCAACGAAATTGTCGCGGAGGCATACCGCCTTCAAGGGGAACGAATCGCATATCAGGAGCAGGAGGACGCCCTGGCGCTCCGGGAAAAACCGCCAAAGTATGGAGCTTAAACTTTTTACCATCGGTTTTACGCAGACCTCCGCCCGGGAATTTTTCACCGCGCTGAATCAGGCGGGCGTGAGGCGGATCGTTGACGTCCGGCTGAACAACAATTCCCAACTGGCCGGATTCTCAAAAAAGGAAGACCTCGCCTATTTTTTGAAGGAGATCGGCGGAATTGATTATGTGCATCTGCCCGAATTGGCGCCAACCCAGGACATTCTGGACGCATACAAGAGGCACAAAGGGGACTGGCGCGTTTATGAGGAGAAGTTTCTCGGTTTAATGGCGCAACGCCAAATTGAAAAGACGCTCAAGCCGGAACTGCTTCAACAAGGCTGCCTGCTCTGTAGTGAACACTTGCCTCATCATTGCCATCGCCGGCTGGTGGCTGAATATCTCAATGCCAAATGGGGCGGGATTGAGACCAAACATTTGACCTGACAGCAAGTTGAATGAGCGCCAATTCAAAAATCGAATGGACGGATGCGCGATGCGAGGGTTTTTCCCGACGCGAGCGTTGATCTTGATCCATGACCGTTCCCCAGCCCTTCCAATATCAAGGCAGCCAGCGGGCGCTGGCACCGCTGATTCTGCGGTATTTGAAGATTTTAAAATTTATCTTGCCAAGCTTTTCCTGCGCGCCAAACCTTTGCGAAATCCCATGAAAAAGATTTCACCCGTTGTTTTCGGCCTTTTGGCCGCCATCCTGTTCGCCGGCTGGTCCGCCACAAAAGCCGATACGAATTCAATCGCATCGGCCGTGCCCCCGCCGGTGACCGTTTCGACCAACGCGCCGGATTTTACAACGCAGGCGTTGCAGGATGAAATGACCATCAAAACCGCGCTCGACCAGTTCGAGATGGACAACGGATTTTATCCCAGGAGCCTTCAAGACTTCTTCAAGCAGCCGGCGGGCGCCACCCACTGGAGCGGGCCGTATCTTGATCCGCCTAGGTTGCCGGTGGATCCGTGGGGCCACGAATACGTTTACGAGTGTCCTGGCACGCATAACACGAACAGCTATGATTTGTTTTCCGCCGGGCCGGACGGCAAGCCGGGAACCGACGACGACATTGGCAACTGGACAAAGTGAATTTGGATCCGCCGGGCGGCCGGCGCACGGCGCGGAGCGCATTTGCCGGAAGGAGCCTTCTCCTGTCGGCTGCTGCAAAATAGCTTTGTGCCTTGGAGTCTTGGTGGTTAAAACAGTTTCCGCAGTGCCTTCAGCACATTTCCATTTGATATAATTCGCGTCAATCGCCTGCCGCCATTGACAGGAAAAAAACCGCCTTAAATCGCGGTCATTTCGGGAGCGCGCCGGCCCCGGCCGTGGTTCATGTTGATGAACTGTTTCGTTTCGGGGAAATAGCCTACGATACTGAACTGGCCCACTGGTGTTTGTTTGGCAATTTGAAAAGCTGCCCCAGTGGCTCCAAAATCTTTGCCGCGGCCGGCATTTTTCGTCCATTGACTGTCGCTGGTGAGATATTCCAGCTTCTCCGCGTCTTCGACAAGGGTTTTCATAACGGACAGATTGACAGATTGGCCCGGACAACACGCATACAATCGGCGGGTATTTTCCGCCCCGGCTTGCGGGGCTTCGGGCCGGGGTGAGGACGGTCGTCCAATCCATTTAATTTTTGTTTAACGTCCGCCCTCACCTGTGTCCTCTTACCCGGGAGAGGATGTTGGCTGGCACGGTCCCGGCAAATTGACCGGCTGTCCGTCAAGTCCCGCTGTGAATTTCAGCCGTCAAGACACGGAGATACCAAGTTTGGATTGGGAACTTTGTTTTGTGCTTTGGAGCCTTGGTGGTTGAAACAAGTTTCCGCAGCGTCTTCAGCGCATGGCGGGCAGTTTATTGATAGTGTTGCATCGCCCACGGGATCATCGCCATGCTGGCCATGTCGAAGAATCCATGCGCAATGACGGCCGGCCAGATGGAACGATGGAAGACCATGATTAATCCCAAACCAACGCCGAGGAACCCGGCGTTGACAACGCCAATCAAGCCCAGCGGCAAATGGGCGAAAGCGAAAAATATCGCGACGACGAAGACGGCGCCGACCTGACCGAGCCGGGAATCGAAGTATTGCGGCCAGAGCGCCTTCAGGCCGGCGAGAAAGGCGGAGCGCCAAAGTTCCTCCCGCAATCCAGCCACGAGAAAGCTGACAAGCGTGAGGGTCAGCCAATAATAGGCCAGGTTGTGGCTCATCGCGGTCACGTCCAACAGGGTTTCCACGTCCGGACGGTTGGTCTTAACATAAGCTTGAAGTGAATCCGGCGTCACCAGGTGTGTGAGCATCAGCGCCGTCGTTGCCATTATGAAAATTATTGCGATGACCAGGCGGAAGGCGAGGGAATAGCCGACACCCAGCAGCACCGGCTTGAATTTTCCGCGCCAGCGCAACCGCAAATCGTCGCGGGTGGCGCGCGAGGCGTAACACGCCAGCCCGAAAACACACCCGAAGACCAGCAATTCCATGGCGCACACGAACAGCAGCCCGCCGACGGTGTGGGTGAGTGCCGGAGTTTGTGATTTCACGCGTCTTAGCCCCACCACCCCCGCGACGAGCACATAAGCACCGAGGAGAATCAAATGAATCCACCAACGGCGGCGGTTGACGGGCGGTTCAATCAGCGGTGGAATGGCGTTCATGTTTCAGCAGCGTTAGGCGTCCTTGAAATTTGCCGGCATCGGCGGGAGCGTAACAGGCAGGCCGGGTGCGGGCAATAGCGGGCGCGCGGCGTCAGTCGTTAAAGTAAAAGCTGCAACGCCGGAATCCGATTCCAAACATTGTTGTTTTTTATAATTGTTACCCGGCGCAGAAAAGTTAAGCTCATAATCGTTATGAAGAAACTCGCTATCATCATCGGGGTCTTGGTGGTATTGGGCATTCTGGTTTTAGCAGTGGGCGGGAGTTACAACCGCCTGGTCACCTTGTCGCAGGGGGTGGACAGCCAATGGGCGCAGGTGCAAAACGTCTATCAACGCCGGGCCGATCTCATTCCCAATCTGGTCGCCACCGTGTCTGGGGCGGCCAATTTCGAGAAATCCACGCTGACGGAAGTCACTGCGGCACGGGCTTCGGTGGGCCAGGTGAAGATTGACCCCAACAGCGCGCCGACCGATCCGGCCAAACTCGCGGCCTTTGACCAGGCGCAGGGCCAGCTTTCATCGGCCTTGTCCCGCCTGCTGGTGGTGGTGGAGCGGTATCCGGATTTGAAGGCGACGGAAAACTTCCAGGAATTGCAGGCGCAACTGGAAGGCACGGAGAACCGCATTGCCGTCGAGCGCCGCGATTTCAACACGGCGGTGCAGGCTTACGACACGGCCATCAAATCATTTCCGGCGGTTTTTTACGCCTCGGCTTTTGGCTTCCAATACAAGCCCTATTTCAGCGCCACACCGGGAGCGGAGACGCCGCCCAAGGTCCAGTTTGATTTCAGCAACGCGGCCACCAACCAATGAACCATGAGACGCTTCTGCGCCATTGTGGTTTTACTTTTCGGCTTCCGCTTGTTCGCGGATGAAGTCATTCCACCCGCGCCCACGGCCTACTTCAACGACTACGCCCACGTCGTTTCTGCTGGCACGGCGGCGCAGTTGAACCAGACGCTTGAAAATTTTGAGCGCCAAAGCTCGGATCAAATTCTCGTCGCGATTTACCCGAAGATGCAATCGGACTCGTCCATTGACGATTACACCGTGCGCGTGGCGCGGTCGTGGCAGGTGGGACAAAAAGGCAAAAACAACGGGGCGGTGCTCTTCGTTTTTGTGCAGGACCACAAAATGTTTCTGGAGGTAGGCTACGGATTGGAAGGCGTCCTGCCGGATGCATTGTGCAAGCGAATCATTGATGAGCAGATTACCCCGCGTTTCAAGGCGGGCGATTTTGACGGCGGCCTGACGGCGGGCGTGCAGGCAATCTTGGCGGCGGCCAAGGGCGAATACACAGGGAACGGGACGACGGTGGCTGAACAACAAACATACTCAGCAGACTCAGCAGATACTATTATCCGGCCGTTTGCGATATTGTTTTTAATCCTTGTCTTTGTTGTTTTTTTGCGGGGCGGGAGGCTCTTCTCAGGTTTTTCGGTCTGGACAATTGGAAGTTTTGGCTCGTTTGGCGGTTGGGGTGGCGGCGGATATTCCGGCAGCGGATTCGGCGGTGGTGGCGGCTTTGGCGGCGGCGGATTTTCGGGAGGTGGCGGCAGCTTTGGCGGCGGCGGCGCAGGAGGGAGCTGGTAAATTATGCACCCCAAAAAATTTGCCAAGCATTTGCACCACGACAGCGTTGTCGCGGCGATTCATGATGCCGAACACAAGACCACTGGAAAAATCCTGGTGAGCATCAGTCCCAGGCATGTTGACGATCCGGTCGCCACCGCGCAGGCGGAATTTCTGCGCCTGGGCATGAACAAGTCCCCGGAGCGAAATGGCGTCCTGATTTTTATAGCGCCGCGAGCGCACAAATTTGCGGTGATTGGCGATGAGGGCGTCCATAAAAAATGCGGGGATGAATTTTGGCGGGAACTGGCGGACGCCATGTCCGGTTATTTTCGCAAATCCGAATTCACGCCCGGCATCATCCACGGGGTGCAAAAGGCTGGCGAACAGCTGGCCGCGCATTTTCCGAAGAATAAAAGTGCTTAATTCTCCGGACACCCGCCGCCCGGACAATGACAATACCTCGTTGACCATGACGTGCTCGGAGGTGACGCCCTCGTCATTAATGTCAATTGCTACACCCACACCATCATCGAAACCATACCTGACGGCGGTTCGATGGTATTAATGTTGGGTTTTAGTTTATTGGGTTTGTTCCTTGGCCTGCGGAATCTCAAGCGGGGGTGAACGTTTCGCCCTCTCCCCGGAGGAGTATGAGGAGGATTTCAATTGCGGCAAGACCGTTTGCCGATATAATTTTCGACGGCTGTGGCGGAAAACCAGCCGGAAAACAAACACCGCATGAACAAAGAACTTTCCAATTTCGCCGCGCGCTTGCGCGAAACAATTTGCACTGTATCGCGCGAAGGTCGCGAAGCCGGCGAAGGCAAAAAGGTTCCTTCGCATCTTCCACGCGACCTTCCGGAACGGCAATTTTCCGAACTCGCCCTCGAGCTTTTTGCGCTCCAATTCAAATATAATTCCGCCTACCGGAAAATTTGCGAGGCGCGAAAGCTCACGCCGCAAGCCGTCGAGCATTGGACGCAGATTCCCTTCGTGCCGACAAGCGCGTTCAAGGAATTGGAACTTACCTCGCTCGCGCCGCCTGAACGCGCCGCCATTTTTTATTCCAGCGGCACGACGGAACAAAAACCGAGCCGGCATTTTCATTGCGCGAAATCGTTTGAGCTTTACGAAGTGTCGCTTTGGAATTGGTTTGAGCAAAACATCTTTGTGAATTCAGAGTTCAGAATTCGGAATGCAGAATTGGTTTGCCTCACTCCGCCGCCGGCACAAGCGCCAAATTCTTCATTGGTCCACATGTTCGAAACGATTCGCAAGGAACTCGACGCGGCGGAATCAGTGTTTGTCGGCAGACTCGCCAGCGACGGCTCGTGGGTTTTGGATTTTGACGCCGTGCTTGCCGCGCTCAACTCGTCACTTGTCACTCGTCACGCGTCACTGCTTTTGGGCACTGCCTTTTCGTTCGTCCATCTGCTCGATTTCTTGGCGGAGAAAAAATTGCGATTCCAGTTGCCGGAAAATTCACGCGTCATGGAAACTGGCGGCTATAAGAACCGTTCGCGCTCGATGCCTAAAGCGGAATTGCATGCACTCATCACAAAATTTCTCGGCGTTTCGCGCGAAAACATCGTTTGTGAATACGGCATGAGCGAATTGAGTTCGCAGGCTTATGCAATTTCCGGCGGCAAATATCAGTTTCCGCCGTGGGCGCGCGTGCAAATCATTTCGCCGGAAACGGGATGTGAAGTTGCCGACGGAGCAACCGGATTGATTCGCATTTTCGATCTGGCCAATGTTTTTTCCGTTGCGGCGGTTCAGACGGAAGACTTGGGTATCCGCCGCGACGATGGCTTTGAATTGATTGGTCGCACGAAATCGGCCGAGCCGCGCGGCTGTTCCTTGATGGCCGCATAAATCGCAAATGAACCTGCCCAATTACTTTCTCGCCGATTTGCCGCCGGAAGCGGCGCTCTCGCCGGGGATGATTTCCGAGGCGTGCCAGACGTTGAAACGCAACCGCGAACAATATCTGGCGAATCGCTCCACGCAAAGCTTGGTGAATCTTTTAAGCGACCTCGCCGCAAACTGGCTTGAGCCGGAATTTTCCTTCCGCAAATATGCCTTGGAAAATGCCGGGGCGATTGGTTTTTCCCGTCAAACGTTGGAGCGCGGTCTGGACAATTTTTTCAAACAACTCGCGCGCGAACGTTTCCACTCGCTGCTGGTTCAGGAATTTGGCGACGCAAAACGCCTCGATGAAATGTGCGCAACCAGCATTGAAGAAAAATCCTCGCGCGCGGCCATTGCCCGCGCGCCGGAATTTCAGGTTCATATTTGCGCGGGCAACGTTCCGAATCCGACGCTGACGAGCATTGTTTTTGGATTGTTGCTGCGTTCGGCGCAATTTGTGAAATGCGCCAGCGGCAGTTCCGTTTTGCCGCGATTGTTCGCCCATTCGATTTATGACGCCGATCCAAAACTCGGCGCGTGTCTGGAAATCGCCGAATGGCGCGGCGGAAATCTGGAATTGGAAAACGCGCTCTTCGCCGAGGCCGACTGTGTCACGGCAACGGGCAGCGATGAAACGCTCGACGTAATCCGCAAACGGCTCCCGTTGAAAACCCGTTTTCTCGGTTACGGCCACCGCGTCAGTTTTGGATTTGCGACGGCTGAAGTTCTGCACGGCGCGCGTGGCAAAAAAATTATCGCGGCGGCGGCGGACGATGTGATTGCGTGGAACCAGCTCGGCTGTCTTTCGCCGCACGTCATTTATGTCGAGTCCGGCGGCGGAATTTCGCCGGAACATTTTGCGCAATTGCTCGCGGAAGAATTGGAGCGGCGCGAGCTAACCGAGCCGCGCGGTGAATTGCCGGCGGAACACGCGGCGGCGATTGCTTCGCGCCGCGCGTTTTATGAAGTGCGCGCCGCACATTCGCCGGAGCACACGCAGCATTGGTGCAGCAAGGATTCGACCGCGTGGACGGTGGTTTTTGAGGCGGACGCGCGCTTCCAACTTTCGTGCCTGAACCGTTTTATTTACGTCAAGCCCGTCACTGATTTGAAAACGGCGTTGGAAAATGCCGACAGCGTTCGCGGAAAAGTTTCGACGGTCGGCCTTGCTGCGCCAGAGGAGAAAATTCACGACCTTGCGACGCAACTGGCGCGCTGGGGCGCAACGCGGGTTTGTCCACTCGGCCAGATGCAAAATCCCCCTCTGACGTGGCGGCACGACGGGCGTCCAGCGCTCGGAGATTTGGTGACGTGGACGGATTTGGAATTATGAAAATGGAATTACGAAAAACATTTCAGTTTGAAGCCGCGCATTTGCTGCCGCATTTGCCGAAGCCGCACAAATGCCGGCGGTTGCACGGTCACAGTTTCAAAGTGGAAATCGTCGTGGCGGGCGAGTGTGACGAGAAGCTCGGCTGGCTGATGGATTACGCCGACATTTCGGCGGCGTTCAAACCAATTTGGGATAAGCTGGATCACAATTATCTCAACAAAATTCCCGGCCTCGAAAATCCGACGAGCGAAAACGTCACAGTTTGGATCTGGAAAAAGTTGAAGCCGAAGCTGCCACTGCTCACGGAAATTGTCGTGGCCGAGACCTGTACGGCACGTTGTGTTTATCGTGGCGAGAACGGTTGATTTTCCTTACGGATAACGGAGCACATTGAGCACCCGATGCCCGGAATTCCAGAGGTCTTCGAGAAATTCATCCACCGCGTCGCCGGTGATTCGAACCACGCACACCGGCACATTTTCCTGCTGCGACGAAATCAGGCTGGCAACGCGCAAATTCCGGCGGCGAGTTTCCCGGCTGATCCAGCCGAACACGTCTTCACCGCTGGAAATGTCGAAAGTGATTCGCGCGCTGCATTGGGGCGACGCGAAAAAACTGGCGAATGCCCGGAAAATATCCGATTCGGTAATCAGCCCGACCAGCTTTCCCGCGCGCACCACCGGCAACGCGCCGATTTTTCTTTCCGCCATCAATTCGGCGGCCGTTTCGATGGGAGCATCGGGTTCGATGGTTTGCGGGTGGCGGGTCATGATGTGTTCCACCGTGACGGGTGCCGTGCCCAGCGGCGGCGCCAGCACCGCGAACGGATTCACGTCCGGCGGAAAGGCATGGAGGATGTCGCGCGCCGAAATGATGCCGACGATTTGGTGTCCGTCCACCACCGGCAACCGCCGAATGCGCCTGACAGCCATCAATTCCGCCGCCTCGCCGACGGGCGTGTGCGGCTGAACCGTCACCACGTCCCGCGTCATCCACATGCTGACAATTATCAGTCTTCTCCGTTGGTTGAAATGATTTCCCGTATCACCGGCGCGCCGTCTGGTGCAAACTCAAATTTCCGCCGGTGAACGGGTCTTGCGGAATGGCTTTAAGATAATCCGGCACCAAATCGGAAACGCTGGCTGGCGGTTTGCCTTTGTCCAGTTCGTAGGCGCGCGCGGCGAGATCGAGAACCAATTGCCGCGTCTTCAATTGCTGCGCCTTGAATTTCCGTTCGCATGCTTGATAAACCTTTTCGAGGCCTTTGCGCATCATAATTCTGGACAAGTCGTTCTTGATTCCCGGAAAAGTCCTCTCGGACCAGTCTTGTTCCCGCGCCAGCACCTCATCCCAGGTTTGTTGCTGGGCATCCAGGGCTTCCAAAGCGGCGGCATCTTCGCGGCTGGCGCCGGCGTTGAGCTGGTCCGCGAGTTTTTGCAGCGATTCCATTCCCACGTCATTTATGGCGATGCCGACGAGCTCATCAATCACCACCCCGCCGCGATCCGATTCGTTTCCGAGGTGAAAGTCTTCCAAATAATCTTTGGCCGCTGCCTCCGGGCGGTTTGCCATTTCGTCCAGCCGGCCTTCGGCAACGAAAGCCTGTGCCAGCCGTTTGAGCGCAGCGAGGTCCTTGAAATGATTGGTCGTGTAAGCCTGTGTAAATTGGAGCGGTACCTGGCACCGATTGGTCAAGCCGGCGCGCACCAACGACAAGGCGGCGGCGTCTGCCGAGACGAGTTCACGCAATTGTTGTTCGTTCATTTTGTCGCAATCCCAAACGTCGCTGGGGACCATTTTCGCCGCTTTCATAAAATCATCGTAGCCATTTGGATTTGGCAGCGGCGGCAACGGCGGCGGCGCCAGCACGTCGGAGATTAAGAAACCGAGAAAAATGAGAAACGGAAGCGCCAAAATACCGAATGCAATCAGCCAGTTGCCGGTTTTCTTCGTCATGCGATTTCCGGCAGTTTGGCACGATTTCCGGCAGCGTCAATCATTCACAGTTGACGAAACGCACTGGCTGTTTTTTGAGCAGCCGGCAGAGCGTTTAAGGAAGAGTTGATTAAAGTAGAATTCCTGCAATTGTCGCCGTCATGTAACTGGCGAGCACGCCGCCGATCATCGCGCGGATGCCAAGCTTGGCCATGTCGCCGCGGCGTTCGGGCGCAAGCGAGCCGATGCCGCCGACTTGAATGGCGATGCTCGAAAAATTCGCAAAACCACACAGCGCGTAGGTGGCGATGATGAAACTGCGGTCATCCAGATGCGTCGCCGGGTTCGTGAGATCGAGGTAGCCGATGAATTCGTTGAGCACGATGCGGTCGCCGAGAATCCGGCCGACGGCGAGGCAGTCATGCACGGGCACGCCCATGAGCCACGCGAACGGCGCGTTGGCCCAGCCAAAAACAATTTGCAGCGGCTTGTCCGTGTGAACGCCAATGCCACCGAGCGCGTAGCTGATCAAATAGTTCGCCATGGCTACGATGGCGATGAACGCGATGAGCATGGCGATGACGTTGATGGAAAGCATCATGCCGTCGCTGGCGCCGCGGCAGATGGCGTCAATTGAATTGGCGGTCGTGCGCGGCACGGTGGCGGGGGCGCTGCCGGCGGTTTCGCTTTTCTCGGTTTCCGGCAACATCACTTTTGAAATGAGCAGCGCGGCGGGCGCGCTCAAGACGGACGCCGTGAGCAAATGGCCGGGCATGTCCGAGTGGCCGGCGTCAATGCCGAGCTTGGCATAAACTGCGGCCACGCCGCCGGCGATGGTTGCCATGCCGCCGGTCATCATGCAGAGCAGTTCGCTGCGCGTCATGCGCGGGATGTAAGGCTTGATGAGCAGCGGTGCTTCGGTTTGTCCCATGAAGATGTTCGCGGCGGCAGAAAGGGTTTCGCTGCCGCTGGTGCGCATCGCCTTGCGCATGATCCAGGCGACGGCGTGGACGACTTTTTGCAAAATGCCCCAGTGATAAAACAACGACGACAACGATGCGACGATGATGATGGTGCCGACGACGAGGATGGCGAAAATCAAATTGTTTTCCGGGCCGAATTGTTTGGACAGCAAATCGCTGTCCGCCAGCGGGCCGAAAACGAATTTGCAGCCTTCGTTGGAAAATTGGATGAGCTTTTGAATCGCGCGGCCGGTAAGATCAAAAACTTCGTGGCCGGCCTTGGTCTTTAAAATCAGCAGCGCGAAGGCAAATTGCAGCCCGACGCCCCAGAGCACCGCGCGCCACGGGAACAATTTCCGCTTTTCGGAAATCGCCCAGGCCGTCGCCACCATCACGACGAGGCCGAGCAGGCTGATGAGTTTGAGCTCCATTTTAATTTTCCAACGCCGGGAATGTTTTTCCGATCTTCCTTTAACACCGCGGCTTCAGCCGGATGATTGATGTCCCCCCAGTGCCCCACCGCGCCAAACCGCTGAAATTGTTGAGACGACATCTGCTTTGTGCATTCCCTTGACTCCGAAGACAAGGTTAAAACTTTGCTTCCAAAGTTAATACCACCGGCATCCATATCAGAATGCCCGTAAATTTGCAACATGCAGGCAGCTAAATTGTCCCGCAATAAAGCTTGCGCTCACCGGCTGCTTGTGAAACATTTCACAAACATTTTATGCCACACGTCAAACTACATATTCCCGGTCCCGTCGAGGTCAGCGAAAAAACCTTCAAAGCCTTTTGTTCGCCAATGATCGGCCATCGCGGCCAGGGCTTCAAAGACCTTTACGCGAAAATCCAGCCGCAACTCCAGCAACTGCTTTCCACGAAGCAACTGGTCTACATTTCCACATCCAGCGCGTGGGGCGTGATGGAAGGCGCGATCCGCAATCTCGTCTCCAAAAAAGTCCTGAACTGCATGTGCGGTGCGTTTTCGGACAAATGGTTCGACGTTTCCAAAAAATGCGGGAAGCAGGCCGAGGCGCTCCAGGTCGAATGGGGCTCACCGATTCGCGCCGAGGCGATTGACAAAAAACTGGCGACCGGCGAATTCGATGCGCTCACGGTCATTCACAATGAAACCTCCACCGGCACCATGTCGCCGATCGCGGAAATCGCCGCGCTCAAGCAAAAATATCCGGACGTGATGTTCATCGTGGACTCGGTCAGTTCGATGAGTGCCGTGCCGTTAAAATTTGACGAACTGGGCATTGACGTTTTGCTTGCCGGAACACAGAAGGCTTTTGCCTTGCCGCCCGGCACGGCCATTTTCACTTGCTCGAAGGCGGCGCTGGCCAAGGCAGCGACGATCAAAGACCGCGGCTATTATTTCGATTTCGTCGAGTTCCAGAAAAATGCCGAGCAAAGCATGACGCCCAGCACGCCGAGCATCGGGCACGTTTACGCGATGAGTTCCAAGCTGGACGAATTTTTTGCCGAAGGTCTCGAGAACCGCTACACGCGCCACAAGCAGACGAATCAAATGGTCCGCGACTGGGCGGCCAAACACGGCTTCAATTTGTTTCCTGAAAAAGGTTTCGAATCGCTCACGCTCACCTGTGTCAACAACGGCGCGAAGCCCGGCGGACGAACCGTGGACGTGCCGAAACTGCAAAAGCTGACGAAGGATCAGGGTTTCTTGATTGACGGCGGCTACGGAAAAATCAAGGGCACGACCTTCCGCATTTCCAACATGGGCGACGAAACGGAAGCCAGCATGACTCCGCTCATCGCCGCGCTGGACAACGCGATGAAGCAGTTGTAATTCACAGGGACGGCGGGTGTCGTCCCGTTATTTCCGCTTTCAACCGGCGCATTTTCCTTCCATAGTCTTAGTATGAACGTCCTCGTTACTGGCGGCGCGGGTTATATCGGTTCGGTTTGCGCCGAAGAACTCCTCAACGCGGGCCACACGGTCACGGTTTATGACAACCTCACCGAAGGCCATCGTTCAGCCGTGGACTCGCGCGCAAAATTCATTTTCGGAGAACCGGAGACCGAAGGCGACATTCTTAACGCCGTCAAGTCCGCGAAGCCCGACGCCATCCTGCACTTCGCCGCCAACGCGCTCGTCGGCGAATCCATGACCAACCCCAAAAAATATTTCCACAACAATTTCGTCAACGCCCTCAAACTCGCCGACGCCGCCGTGGAATGCGGCGTGAAAAAATTCGTCTTCAGCTCCACCTGCGCGACCTACGGCCCGCCGGACAAAATTCCGATGACCGAAGATTTGCCGCAGCGCCCCATCAATCCTTACGGCGAGGCGAAGCTGATGTTTGAAAAGGCGCTCGTCTGGTATCAGCGGATTTACGGGCTGGAATTCATCGCCTTCCGCTATTTCAACGCCGCCGGCGCGAGCGAAAAATTCGGCGAACATCACCGCATCGAGACGCATTTGATTCCGAACGTCCTCTTCGTCGCGCTCGGCAAAAGGCCGCAGTGCGAAATCTACGGCACGGATTATTCCACGCCCGACGGCACCTGCATCCGCGATTACATCCACATCAAGGATTTGGCGCAGGCGCACATCCTCGGCCTTGCGCCGGGCAAAACCGGATTTTACAACCTCGGCAACGGTGATGGCTATTCCGTGAAACAGGTCATTTCCATGTGCGAAAAAGTCACCGGCCAAAAAATTCCGGCGCTTGAAAAACCGCGCCGCCCCGGCGACCCGCCCCGGCTTGTCGCCTCCGCTGAAAAAGCCGTCCGCGAACTCGGCTGGCAGCCGGAATTCCCCAAACTCGAAGACATCGTGAATACCGCCTGGGCGTGGCACAAAAAACATCCGGACGGCTATCCGGATTAAATGCTTCCATGCAAACCATCCTCTTCGTCGAAGACAATCCGTTGATAATTCTGGCCTACCGGAGAGTTTTGGAGCGCGCGGGATTTCGCGTGACTGCGGCGGAGGACGGCCTCGAGGCGGCGAAAATGCTGGCGGCCTCGAAACCCGACCTCGTGGTGCTGGACCTGGTGATGCCCAAGTTCAGCGGTACGGATTTGCTCAAATACATCCGCGCCACGCCGGCCTTGAGATCCACGCCGGTCATCATTCTTTCGGAGGTGAGCATCGCCGACGTGGCGCAGGAAGCCATCTCCATCGGCGCGGAACGCGTCTTTTTGAAATCGCGCTGCACGCCCGCCGTGCTGGTTGGCGCAATCAAGCAGCTTCTTGTTGACGACGAGCCGGCTGTTTCCAGCCCATCGCCGCCCCCATGAAATTTTGCTTGCCAAAGCTGCCGGTTCGCAGGCATTTTCCGACATGGCAGCGACGCGCAATTCTTCACCCGACAATCCGTTTTACCAACCGGCGGAAAAGTTTTTTCCAGCCAACAGCAAAATCGGCCTGACGTTCGACGACATCACGCTCGCGACGCTTTATTCTGAAATTCTCCCGCGCGACACGCAGCTCGACACGACGCTCGCGGAAAACCTGCGCCTGAACATCCCCGCCATTTCGTCAGACATGGACACCGTGACCGAATCACGCATGGCAATCGCCATGGCGCTGAACGGCGGCCTCGGCCTGATTCATTACAATCTGCCGGAGCGCGAACAGCTGTCCGAAGTCAGCCGCGTGAAGAACCACGTTCACGGCTTGATTCAGGAGCCGATCAAAGTTTCGCCGGAGCAATTCATCGGCGATGTGCTGGCGCTCATCGAACAAAAAAAATTCGGCTTCAGCACCTTTCCGGTCGTGGACGAAAAGGGAAAATTTGTCGGGCTTTTGTCCGGCCACGTCGTCAAGCCGCGCTACGCGAAAATGAAAATTTCCGAGGCGCTCACGCCGCGCTCACAAGTCCACACCATCGCCCAGAAGGAACTCGGCAAGGACCCAATTGCCCGCGCCGACAAATTTTTCACCGAGCATCTTGGCATCCACAAACTGCTCGTCGTGGACGACAAGGATTATTTGCGCGGCCTCATCACGTTGAGCGACGTGGAGCGCATCACGCAGGAACGTGCCGCGCAATTCAAGCCCGCGCGCGATTCGCATTTCCGGCTGGTTTGCGGCGCGGCGGTTTCGGCCACGCGGAATGCGTTTGGCGAACTGGACAAGAAAAGAATTCTCGAACACGTCGGCGGACTCGTGGAACGCGGCGTGGACACCATCGCCGTTTCCACCGCGCACGGCCACACCAAAGGTGTCGGCGACACCGTGCGTGTTTTGCGCGACGCATTTCCGAAATTGCCCCTTATCGCCGGCAATGTGACGAGCGCGGCGGGCGTGGAATTTCTCGCGGATTGTGGCGCGGATGCCATCAAGGTCGGGCAGGGGCCGGGCTCGATCTGCACCACGCGAATTGTCGCCGGCGTGGGCATTCCTCAAATGACGGCGCTTTACGTTTGCTCGCGCGCGGCGGCGAAGAAAAAGGTCACCCTTCTCGCCGACGGCGGCATCACAAAATCCGGCGACATTGTGAAGGCGCTGACACTTTCGCAGGCGGTGATTTGCGGCGGGATATTTGCCGGTTGCAATGAAGCACCTGGCGAGGTCGTGGAAATCAGCGGCAAACTTTACAAGCAATATCGCGGCATGGGCAGTTTTGCGGCGATGAAGGCCGGCTCGGCGGCGCGTTACGGCCACGATAAAAATCCAGCGCAGAAGGTCGCGCCCGAAGGTGTCGAAGCGCTCAAGGAAGCTTGCGGCTCGGTGGACCGCGTGCTGGCGCAGCTTATCGGCGGCATCCAGAGTGGCATGGGTTATCTCGGCGCGAAAAATCTGGAACAGCTTCGCGCAAAAGCGCGTTACATTCGTGTCAGCCCGGCCGGAATGCGCGAAGCCGCGCCGCATGACGTGGTGGAACTCAAAACCGGAAATTAAAACACAATCGGCTCGTTCAGTTTGCCGCATTGTGTGCAGCGCGAACGATCCACGTCCGGGTCGTCGGTATAAACGAATCCGCATTTCACGCAGCGAAAAATTCGGTCTTCATTGTGCGCCGGCCCGAAACGGCGGCGGCGCATTTCCGAAAAAATCCACAGTCCAATCAACGTGCCCAGCAGCACGGCCACATAGATAGTGATGAGCAGGGTCGCGGACATTCAAGGTGGCGAAGCTGCCGCGTTGGTTGCGGCCAGCGGCACGGTATGCCAGTTGAAAATAATTATACCGAAAGTCAATTGCGATGCCGGCGCAAATCGCAGTTGACGGGCAAGTTCGAGCGCGTGTTGATCGGCCGGGTCATAGCGGCCGGCGGCTTCCAGGCTGCTTTCTGGTGGCAACACAACGGCAGAAACGACGCTGCCCGCCGCGTCCACGAGCACCCGCACGACCGTTGGCGCAATCACGTCGTTGTTTGGCAGCGATGGCAGATTGATTTCGCTGAGCAACTTTCGCCGCGCGAGTCCGCCTTCGATTTGCAGCGTGGAATTTTGCGCGAACGCGGGTTCAACCGGCAACGCAGGCACGCTCAATCTCGCCGGCGGCTTGAAGTCGGGCGGGATGCCAGCAACAAAATTCAATTGCACGAACTGGCTGAGCGTTGTGCCCAACGAGTCGGCTGGCAACGGCAAGGAGCGAGGCGGTTCCGACCAACGGAACGACGGTTGTTCCACAGCGGGCGTTTTCTGCCAGACAGCGGCGGCAAAGCCTTCCGGGTTGGGCAGCGCGAAGAGTGCCGGATTGTTGAGCGCGGGCAGATTGCCGGAATCGTCCGCAAATTTCAGCGCGGGGACGTTGGCGACGGCACGGGGAGCGATTGGCTTTTTTGAGCCGAACAAAAAAATCAGAGCGACGTGCGCGGTAAAAATAAGCGCGATGACCAGCAGCCACCGCCGGAGCGGCCAGCCTTCGTCGCGCTTTGGCTCGGCAAATCCGGGTGTTGCCAAATCTGCGGGCGCGTCGTTCATTGCGGAGAAGATTTATTTCCAACCACGCGCGGCAGCGTGGCGAGCAGCGCGTTTTGGATTCCGGCGTCGCGCGCGAGCAGCGTCAAATGGACGAGTTGATCGTAAGTCACCGACTTGTCCGCGTGAATGACAAGCGTGAGCGGCGCGCGTGAATTTTTCACAGCGTTGCTTAAACTGGATTTAAGTTGTGCCTCGCCGACGATTTGGTTCCCAAAATAATACCGCCCGTAGGAGTCAACGGCCACGGCGACGGACGGCTGGTCAATGCCGGGCAAATCGCTGGCAGTCGGCGGCTGCAATCGGAATGGAATTCCCGGCACCGGCAACAGCGCGCCGAGCAGCATGAAAATCACGAGCAGAAAAAAAACCGCCGCGAACGGCGCCACTTCGAATGGGCTGCGCAGGATTTTGACGTTGCGCGGAAATTTCATTGGCCTTGGCCGTTTTCAGTGACGATATTGACGATTTCGCCGGCGGCGCGTTCCATGTCGAGCACGATTTTGTTGATGCGGCTCACGAGGTAATTATATCCGGCATGAGCCGGAATGGCCACGGCGATGCCCGCCGCCGCGCAAATGAGTGCGTGCCAGATGCCGGGTGTCAACAGTTCAATGTTTGAATACAGGCCTTCTTTGCCGACGGCTTTGAAGACATCCATGAAGCCGAGAATTGTCCCAAGCAAACCGAGCAGCGGTGCAATTTGCGCAATGGTCGCCAGCAGGTTCAATTTGTCTTCGAGCAGCGGCACTTCGGTCAGGCCGGCTTCTTCAACGGCCTCGCGCACACGCTCGCGGCCCTTGTCGCGGTTCAAAATCGCGGCCTTGACGACGCGCGCGACCGGTCCTGGCGTGGCGTCGCAAATGGAAATCGCCTCGACGACATTGTCGCGCTTGAGCACGTTGCGCACGCCGTTGAGAAATTCAATGGAATTGATCTGCGCGCGGTGGCAGTGCAGCGCGCGCTCGATGAACACGGCGATGGCGACGGCGGCGGCGATTAAAATCAACCAAATCATCGGTCCGCCGTTGACTAAAAGCGTTGGCATGGGGGGTTTATAGGCTTTCGCGTGCAAAGTGTAAAGTTAGGAGATGGAAACCGGAAATTGGACGTTGGCATGAAAACCAAAAATTCTAAATTCTGGATTCCAACTTCCAATTCCGTTATTCTCGGCCCATGGAAAAGCCCGATCAGCTCCGCGAATTGTTTCGAATGCAAAAAAGTTTGAACGAACGCATCGGTGTCAAAACCGACGGCATGAGCGAGGAGGAAAAAACGAAATGGATTTTGAATTACTGCCGCGCCATGTCGCAGGAAATCGCCGAACTCACCGATTCCGTGCCATGGAAATGGTGGGCGAAGTATCAGAAATTCGACGAGCAAAACGCGCGTGTCGAAGTCGTTGACCTGTTTCATTTTTTGATTTCGCTCGCGCAAGTGCTTGGCATGAGCGCCGATGACGTGTTCGCCGCCTACGTCAAAAAGAACGAGGTGAATTTCAAACGGCAGGAAAGTGGTTACGCGGTCAAGGACGAGAACGACAACAAGCACATTTGATTTTCGCATGAGTTGGATTTTCAAAGACACTCAGGGCCGGCCTGCGACGGATCCCAAATCCGCGCGGACGAAGGCGGCGCTTTTTTCGCTGCCATTTGCGATGATGGGGTTAATCGCTTTGATTCTATTGCTGCATGACGGTTTGCTCGGCGGATTGAGCAAGGAAATGGCGATCAAATTGGGGAGCGTCATCGTCGTGGCCGGTGGATTTGTCGTGCTCATTTTCGGCATCACCGCCAAAAAAAGTTCGACCGCCGCACAACTCAAATCGTCACTTTCCGATGATTCCGAAAAATCCTGGCTCAAACGCGCGGATTGGGCCGCCGGCCGCATTAAATCCACGGGCATCCCGGACGCCAAATCGTATTGGATCATGGGCGTGGCGCTTTGCATCCTCGGCGGGCTCGTCACCGTGCTTGTTCTCCCGGGCGCGGTGCGCGACAAAAATTACAGCGAATTGATCGTGCTCGTTTTTCCGTTGGTGGGAATCGGTTTATTGGCGGTAGCCGTTCGGAAAATTCTCGCGCACCGGCGTTTCGGCGACTGCTTTTTTGAAATGGCGCAAACCCCCGCGCCGCTTGGCGGCACACTCGAAGGCGAGATTCAAACCAGCGCGCCGCTGAAATTAGAAAACGAATTACGTCTTGAACTATTTTGTGTTCGTAGAATTACTTCCGGCGCGGGACAAAACCGCCGGACAAATGAAAAAATCCTCTGGCAGGATGGGAAAAATTTCATGGTCAATTTCCCCGAACTTGAAGCCGGGAAAATTCCGGTTCAGTTTGATTTGCCGCCCGGCCAGCCGCAATGTTCCGAACGCGGAAACCAGGCGATTTGCTGGCGGCTCGAAGCAAAAATGCCCGGCGCAGATTTTCACGCAACGTTTGACGTGCCGGTTTTCAAAATCGCCAATGTCCCCGCCGCCAATGCAAATGACGCCGCTTAAAAGCTTGTGACCAGACTCAAAACTCAAAACTCAAAAAACAGCGCCGCCGCGAACTGGCGCCGGGAAGTCGAGCGTGTCTTGATCACGGAGGAACAAATCGCGCGGCGGGTCAAAGTTCTTGCGCGCGAAATCGAGCAGGACTTTCGTGGACGCGAAACCGTCGTCGTCTCACTGCTCAGCGGCACGGTGATGTTTCTCGCGGATTTGATGCGGCATTTGAATCTGCCGCTGCGCCTCGATTTCATCGGCGTTTCCAGCTACGGCCTCGGCACGGAATCCGGTGAACTCGTTTTCACCAAGGAATTGCGCCTCGACGTTCGCGGGCGCGACGTGCTGCTGATTGACGACATTTTGGACACGGGCAAGACCATAAGCCGCGTCCTGCCAAAAATCCGCGCGCTCAAGCCGCGGCGAATTAAAATTTGCGTCTTCCTCGACAAGCTCGAGCGCCGTGTTGAAAAAGTGAAAGCCGACTACGTCGGTTTTGAAATCCCCGATTCTTTTGTCGTCGGCTATGGATTGGATTTTGCCGAACGTTACCGCAACCTGCCATTCGTCGGCGTGCTGCACCCGCACATTTACAAGGCGGCCTGCAAACAGGTTTGCCGCAAATGACGCCTGTTTTTCCGTTTTCGAACCCCCTTTTCGCAAATTTCCAACGCTTGTTTTCGTCGTTGCCCGATTGTGCGGTTGGCGTTTAACATGGGGGCGCTATGGCTGAATTCATCCGCGCCGACGGGCGCGCCGCAAATCAACTTCGCCCGCTGCGCTTCCAAAATCACATCGCGCCGCACGCCGCCGGCTCCACGCTCGTCGAATGGGGCAACACGCGGGTCATTTGCGGCGTCACCGTCGAGGAAACTGTGCCGCGCTGGATGAAGGAGCAAAAAGTAACTGGCGGCTGGCTCACCGCCGAATACGCCATGCTGCCTTACTCAACGCTGCAACGCAAACCGCGCGACATCACGAAAGGAAGATTGGACGGGCGTTCGTCGGAAATCCAGCGGCTCATCGGCCGTGCCATGCGCGCGGCAATCGATCTGGAAAAGGCTGGCGAGCGGACGATTTGCATAGATTGCGACGTGTTGCAGGCCGACGGTGGCACGCGCACCGCCGCCATCACCGGCGCCTTTGTCGCGCTATCGCTCGCGGCGAAAAAATTGCTGGCCGAAGGAAAGCTAGTCGAAAATCCAATTTTGAAATCCGTTGCCGCCGTCAGCGTCGGCATTGTGGACGGCCGAGCGCTGCTCGATCTGTGCTACACCGAGGACGCGGCGGCGACCGTAGACATGAATCTGGTGATGAATTCCGCCGGCGAATTCATCGAATTGCAAGGCAGCGGCGAAGAGGCGACGTTCACCGAAGCGCAACTCGCCAGTTTGCTCGCGCTGGGCAAGGCTGGGATTTTGCAATTGCTCGAAGCGCAAAAAAGCGCGCTCGCGCAAATTTAACCATGTCGGCCAAACCCACGCGTCTGCTGCTCGTCCGCCACGCTGAAGTCGAAGACAGCTATCACAAGATTTTCGGCGGCACCATTGACATGAACCTTTCGCCACGTGGCCGCGAGCAGGCGGCGACGCTGGCGAAGTGTTTGCATCGCAAAAAAATTGACGCGATTTACGCCAGCCCTATGAAGCGGGTCCAGCAAACGCTCGCGCCGTTTCTGGCCAATGGCTCGCCGCCGCAAACGATTGTGCCTGCGTTGCGCGAGGTCAATTTCGGCGATTGGACGGGCTTGAACTGGGAAAAGGTCTGCGAAAAATTCGGCCTCGACACAACCGAATGGCTCGACCACATCGAGCGCGGTCTCGCGCCGAACGGCGAGAGCGGCCCGCAGTTCCGCGCGCGTGTCGAGCCGTGCGTACGCGAAATCATCCGCCAGCATTCCGGCCAGACGGTCGGCGTTTTTTGCCACGGCGGTGTGATTCGCATGGTGCTTTCGGTTTTGCTCGAATTGCCGTTGCCCAAAACCAACGCCTTTGAAATTGAATACGCAAGCGTCACGCAAATCGCGCTGCATCCGCGCCTCGCCGAGGTGGAGTTGCTCAACTTCACGCCGTGGCGGGATTTATGAATCATCCTCATCCTCATCGTCAAAAATGAAAATGAGGATGACGATGAAAAAGAGGGGGAAATGAAATCGCTCTGGAAAATTTCCGTTGCCACGACGCCCGAAGCCGAGGACGCCATCGCAGAATTTCTAGAAGCGATTTTTGGCGGAGGGGTTTCAGCTTATTTTGACGTTGAAACACAAATCAGCATCATTTCAGTTTATTTCTCGGATGGGAAGTTTTTGTCACACGAAGTCCATGAAGACATTTGCGAGGGTTTGCAGCGAATAAAAAGCTGCGGGCTTCAAATCGGTTTGGGAAGGTTTTCCATTTCAAAAATCCGCCGCGAGGATTGGGCGGAATCGTGGAAACGGCATTTCAAACCGATTGAAATCGGCCGTTCGCTGCTCGTTAAACCGAGTTGGAGCAAAAAACGCCCGCGCAAAGGCCAGGCGGTCGTTATGCTTGACCCCGGCTTGAGCTTTGGCACGGGACAGCATCCGACAACGCTATTCTGCCTGCGCGAAATTACGCGCTGTCGAAAAATTGGAATGCATCAATCATTTTTGGACATCGGCGCCGGTTCGGGAATCTTGGCGATTGCGGCAGTCAAGCTCGGCTACGCGCCGGTTTGCGCGATTGATTTTGACAACGAAGCCGTCCGCGTCGCCCGGACAAACGCCCGCGCCAACGGCGTTTTGAGGAAAATAAAAATCGCTCGCGGCGACGTTGCAAAATTGCCGAAAGAACCAAAACAGCGGTTTGATTTGGTCTGCGCAAATCTGATTTCCAATTTGTTGATCGTAGAACGCAGAAAAATCGCGGCGCAATTGAAGCCCGGCGGTGTATTAACCTTGGCGGGAATTTTGAAATTTGAATTTGCCGAAGTGCAAAGGGCATTTGAAGCGTTGGGATTGAAATTGATTGTTGCAAAGGGTGAGGGCGAATGGCGTTCCGGTTCCTTTTGCCTCTCGTAAAAATTTTTTGAACGAATGGACGGAAGCGTCAGTCTCATTTGTGGCGTTGATGTTAAAATTATGCGACACGCGAGTAGCATTTGGCATTATTTACGCTATCTTTTGAAGTGAAAGGAATCGAGGTATGATGAAAACATTGGAAGCAATCGGGGAAGCAGTTCGCAACCCGAAACATCCGTTCCGCAAAACGGAACATCAACCTAAAAAAGCGATGAAAAATCGCTATGAACGCAGGAAAATCAAAGAGTATCTCCACATGAGCGAGTGGCTGGCCGAAGAAATGGCCTAAGGCCGGTTTTTTTCAGGCTGCAAAAAAAACGCCAGTTGTCCGCGAAGGACGGCTGGTTTTAAAGGAGAAGTCACCGCTGACATGCCGGACAGATTCCAAAAAATTCGAGCTTGTGCGTCACTGATTTGAAACGATTTTTCGCGGCGATCCGCTTCTCAATTCTTTCCGGAAAGCATTCCTCGATTTCGACGACTTCATTGCATTTCGTGCAGACCAGATGATGATGGTGACCATCATCGTTTTCGCCGACAAGTTCAAACCGCGCCACACCGTCGCCGAAATCAAACCGCTTCACCATGCCCATTTTTTCGAGCAGGTGCATTGAGCGGTAAATGGTGGCCAGATCACACCGGTGTTGGGGCATCTCAGAGAAAATTTCCCGGTTCGTGAGCGGATGCGGATGGGCACGCAAAATTTCCAAGATGGCCGCGCGCGGGCCGGTGAATTTGCGCGCCTGCCCGCGCAGCCGGTTTTTGAGCGCGGACATTTCCTGCCGCTTGTGGGAATGAGAATGGGCGCGCGGTTTCATTGCATGATAAAAATCGCACCGGCAATTTCTAAAATCAACGGAAAACGGTGAAGCGTTAATACAGGTTTAGCTTCAACGCAAAACTACTTCATCAGCAGCATCTGACGCGCGCGTTTGATGGCACTCGTCAGCCGGCGCTGGTAGTGCGCGGGCATGCCGGTGTATTTGCGCGGCAGGATGCGGCCTTGGTCGGTCACGTATTGCCGGAGCAGATTGGTGTTCTTAAAATCGAGCGCGTCCACGGTGAAATCAATCTTGGGTTTCGGGCGCGGCGTGCGGTTTTCCATCGGGCGGCGGTTGCCGCGCTTGTCCTTCTCGGTGTTCGTTTTGCGGGGCATAATTATTTGATTTCCTTGTGCAGCGTGTGACGGCGCAGCGCGGGATTGTATTTTTTCACTTCGAGCTTTTCCGTCTGCAACTTCTTGTTGCGCGTGGTGGTGTAGCGCGAAGGCGATTTGCCCTCCTTGCGCGCCTCGGTGCATTCGATGGTGATGACTTCGCGTGGCATAAATTATTCCTTCTCGGTTTTGGCGGCCTTGGGTTCCTCGGCGCCTTCCTCGACTTCCTCGCCCTCGATTTCCGTCACGCCGGCGCTGTCAATCGTGCCGAGCGTGCCGAGCCGCCGCTGGCGCAGCGCGCCCTCGCGTTCCAACTGCGCCTGCGCCTCGACGGTGAAACGCGTCCAGGGAATCGCCTCCAGCCGCGCGCGCGGAATGTTTTTTCCGGTCAGTTCGCAGACGCCGTAGGTTTTTTTCTCGATGCGCTTGAGCGCCTCCTCGATTTCATAAACGGCGTCCTGATCCGACGACAACAGGCTCAAGGCGAAATCGCGGTCGAAATTGTCCGTGCCCGAATCAGCCATGTGCAGGCTGTAACCGGGCAATTCCTGGGCCGATTCCTTGGCCAAACCGTTCATCTGGTGGAGCAACTGCTCGCGCAATTCGAGCAAATGCAGGTAATATTTCTGCCACTCCGGCTTGACTTTTTTGGCATCGGCGGGAGCGGCGCTGGCTTTGGTCATGGGCCGGCCAAGGATGGCCGACGACGTGGCAGACGCCGGCGCTTTGCCGTGCGGCGTGGATTTCTTTGTTTCTTTTTTTGCTGTCACAAAATCAAAATAATTTCAATCAAACAATTGCCGGCAAAATACCGGTTCCATTCAGGGCGCGGGAATGTAGCAGACAAAACGAAATGCGCCATAAAAATTTTCAAAAATTTTCGGTGCGCTTAAATCCGCTGGACAAGGCGGCGGAAAAAGGCGCAAGGTTGAAACCGTGAATACAGCGCACCTTTACCGAATCATTCTGCCCGTCAACAACATCGAGCGTGCGGCGGCATTTTACAGCACTGTTCTTGGCACCTCCGGCCGGCGCGTTTCGCCCGGACGCCACTATTTCAATTGCGGCGGCACTATTTTGGCTTGTTACGATCCGATTGCGGACGGCGATGGCAAACAAGGCGAATGGAATTTCCATCCGTTGCAATATATTTACTTTGCAGTTTCCGATCTTGAAGCTGCAAGAGAGCGAGTCCAAAACGCCGGCGGAACAATTGAAGGCGACATCAAGAAGATGCCTTGGGGCGAGCGCATGTTTTACGCCCGCGATCCATTTGGCAGCCGCATCAGTTTCGTAGACGAGCAGACACTTTTTACCGGCAAATAATCACCCTTTCTCAATGCACGCATAGGCATTGTGGTTGTGGATGCTTTCGAAATTTTCCGCCTCGACCCGATACCAAGTCACACGCGCGTCGGCGTTAAGCCTCACCGCCACGTTGCGCACCAAATCCTCGACGAACACCGGATTTTCATACGCGCGCTCGGTCACAAGTTTTTCGTCCTGCCGCTTGAGCAGCGCGTAAAGCTCCGAACTCGCCGATCTTTCAATCATCGCAATCAAATCCTCAATCCACACCGATTTTTTCATGCGGATTTGCACCGTCACCTCGCCGCGCTGGTTGTGCGCGCCGTATTTGGCAATCGCCTTTGAGCACGGGCACAGCGTCGTTACGCGTGCCTTCACGGTCAGGACAAAATCTTTTTCGCCGTTCGTCGCCGAGGCGTTGAAGCGCGCCATGTAATCCATCAGGCTTTTCTGCCGCGACACCGGCGATTTCTTGGACATGAAATATGGAAACTCGATTTCCAGATGCGCCGTCACCGCGTTCAGTTTCTTCTGCATCGCGCGCAAAATGTCGCTGATGTTTTCGACATGGATGACGTTGCCGTGCGCGTTGAGCACTTCGATGAAACGGCTCATGTGCGTGCCTTTGAAATGGTGCGGCAAATCCACAAACATGCTGATGGTGGCGATGGTGTTCTGGAACGCGCGCGCCTTGTCGCGCACTTGAATAGGAAATTTCAGTCCGCGCACGCCGACCTTGTCAATGCGCAGTTGGCGGAAGTCGCGCTCGTTTTGTTTGTCGTGCAAAAGTTCCGCCGCCTGGCGTTTGCCGGTTCGAGACATGGCAGAAGCGTAGCAGCTTTGCGGCATTTGGCAAAAAATGTTCTCTTGAAAAGTGAACGCCGTCTGACAATTTCTTTGTTGTGAAATTCAGAATATTTGCCGCGCTGGCAATTTTCAGCGCAATGGGTTCCAGTTCATTCGCTGAAACTCTCCGTGTCGCCACTTACAACGTCGAAAATTATCTGGACCAGCCGACCGAATCGCGCCATTTCGTTAAATCCGCCGGGGCTAAAGCCAAAATCCGCGAAAGCATCGAGACCGCGAAGCCCGACGTGCTCGCGCTCGAAGAAATGGGAACCACCACCGCTCTCATGGAATTACGCGCGTCGCTCAAGGCTGAAGGACAGAATTTCCCATTCTGGGGTTTTGTCGAAGGGACGGACACGAACATCCACGTCGCCGTGTTGAGCAAATTTCCCATCGTCGCGCGGCATCCGCACACAAACGACGAATTTCTTCTGGACGGAAAGCGTTTTCGCGTCGAGCGCGGATTTGCGGAAGTGGAAATTCAGGCCGCAACAAATTTCACCTTCACACTCATCGCCGCGCATTTGAAATCGCAACTTGCCGTGCCCGACGCCGATCAGGCTGAGGAACGGCTTGGCGAAGCAACTGTTCTGCGCAAAATCATTGATGAACATTTCAAAGAAAATCCAGATGCGAAGCTCATCGTTCTCGGCGACTTCAACGACACGAAAGACTCCGACGCGCTGAAGGAAATCATCGGGCGCGGCAAATTCAAGCTCACCGACACGCGCCCCGCCGAGCGCAACGGCGACGACGCGCCCGCGCAGCCGCCGTATTTCGAGCCACGTAACGTCGTATGGACGTATTTCTACGGCGCGGACGACATTTATTCGCGCATTGATTACATTCTGTTGAGTCCCGCGATGGCGCGCAATTGGACGACGAATGAAACGGACATTCCAACAATTCCCAACTGGGGCGTCGGTTCCGACCACCGGCTCATCGTGGCGGCGTTCACGGCAAATTGAACCTCTTTCATTGCCTCGCCGCTTTGCTTCGGTAAATTGTCCGCGTGAAATCCAGAGGCGCGGTTTATCTTGTCGGCGCCGGGCCGGGCGACGCGGGCTTGCTCACGTTGCGCGGCGCGGAATTGCTCCGGCGCGCGGACGTCGTCGTTTATGATTTGCTCGTCAATCCGGCTTTGCTCAAGCTCGCGCGCGACGGCGCGGAACTCATTTCGCGGGGTAAACGAAAGGATTTTCCGCAGGAGAAAATCAACGAGCTGATGATTTCCAAGGCGCGCGAAGGCAAATGCGTCGTGCGACTCAAGGGCGGCGATCCCTTCATCTTTGGTCGCGGCGGCGAGGAAGCCGAGACGCTCGCGGCGGCGAAAGTTCATTTTGAAATTGTTCCCGGCATTTCCTCGATTGTCGCCGCGCCGGCTTACGCGGGCATTCCGCTCACGCACCGAGATTTCTGCTCCAGCTTCACCGTGTTCACCGGGCACGAAAATTCGGCGGATGAAAAAATCAATCTGCGCTACGACCAAATTGCCAAAATCCCCGGCACCAAGGTCGCGCTCATGGGCACGGACAAATTGGACGCGTGGACCAAATCGCTCATCGCGCACGGCCTGCCGCCGGAAACGCCCGCCGCCGTCATCGAACAAGGCACGCTGGGAAAACAAAAATCCGTCGCCGGCACGCTCGCGACCATTGCCAAACTCGCCGCGGAGAAAAAAATCTCGCCGCCCGCGCTGACCATTCTCGGCGACGTGGTGAAGCTGCGCGAAAAATTAAACTGGTTTGAAAACCTGCCGCTATTCGGCCGGCGAATCGTCGTCACCCGCTCGCGGCTGCAAATGCAGAAATTCTCGCGCAAGCTCGCCGAACTCGGTGCGGAGGTTTTGGGAATTCCCGCCGTCAAGGGCGTTGATCCCGACAACAAGCAAGATTTCGTTGACGCGCTGCTGGCGCTGAATTCCTACGACTGGCTCGTGTTCACCAGTCCGAGCGGTGTGTCTGTGTTTTTCAATTTGTTCTTCCGGCAATTTCATGACCTGCGTGATTTGGGCGGCGCGAAAATCGCCGCCGTCGGCCCGGCCACCGCCGCCAAGCTGCGCGAGTTCCATTTGCAGGTGGACTTGATGCCGGAGGAATTTGTCGGGCGCGAAATCGCCGGGGCGTTTGCGAAACACGGCAGCGTTGAAAATTTGAAAATCTGCCTGCTGCGCGCGCAAAATGCCAACCGGGAGTTGCCCGACGCGCTCGAGGAAATGGGCGCGATCGTGGACGACATCGGCCTCTACAAAACCGTCGCCGAGACGGAGGATTTTTTCGGCGCTGCGGCGGATTTTCTGGAACGCGGCGCGGACTGGGTGACGTTCACGAGCGGCTCGACCGTGCAATTTTTCCACGCGCGGTTTGACTTGCCGAAGCTGCTGAAAAGATTTCCACAGATGAAAATCGCGTCCATCGGCCCGGAGACGAGCAAGGTCATCCGCGCGTTGAAGCTGGAGCCGGCGCTGGAAGCAAAAGAGCACACGACGGACGGTTTGCTGGTGGGCCTGGTGACGGTGAGAGCATAAGAAACTTGGTAAACGAACGGAAATTGCAGGAATCGAGGTAACAAGAGTTTACATTTCGGAAAATAAAATTTCATTTCCTCCAAGTCTCGAAGGGACAAACAAAATAGCCCACAGTTTCATCTGTGCTTGAAGGCCGACAAAATGGTCGAGCAAAGTGTTTTTTAAGAAGGTCAAATCCATTATGTCAAAAAACCAAACAAGCCAAAGACCTAGTTCTCGCGCCTGTTAGAGCTTCAGGATGCGGTTAAAGCAATTATCCGTCGGCAGCTTCGACCAGAACGCATAATTGCAAAACTTTTCGCGCAAAGACCGGCCTTCGGGAGTTCGGGCATGAACAAGGATTGCATCGAGTAAAACACCCCAGCAGCTAGATTATGAAATTAATGAAGATTTTTTGAAAGATTGCCCGGTTTCATCCGTATTTACTATTGGAGGGCGAGTGTGCTTGTGCGCGGTCGTCTATCAAAAATTAAAGAATAAGAACAGTTGGCCAGAACGGCTGATTTTCCGTCACC
>Ga0335074_10000625_pt1 | contig 49462 bp, 41 predicted proteins | sample Lox_Sample_23_FD_206715 | JGI IMG/M metagenome (GOLD analysis project Ga0335074, IMG submission 206715) | Soil microbial communities from Loxahatchee National Wildlife Refuge, Florida, United States - Lox_Sample_2.3 | ecosystem: Environmental > Terrestrial > Soil > Wetlands | place: USA...
CCTTCGTGATCGCCGCCGTCAGCGTGGTCTTGCCATGATCGATATGCCCGATCGTGCCCACATTGCAGTGCGGCTTATTCCGCTCAAATTTCTCTTTCGCCATCTGCTTCTAGCTCCTCTGCCTCTTAAATCCCATCCGCTCCTTCTTGACCGGCCTTTTCGGCTCGTAGTCGAGAACCGCAGTCGAGAAATAATCCCACTTCAGCAACATCAGTACGCCAGTTTCGCCAACCCTAACTTGTTTCTTCGATCCCAGGTGAATCCAAGCGCCAAGCTCATCGACTGACTCAACGAAGGCGGAAACCGTCTGCCTTTCGAACAGTCCCTTCAGAGCAATCTTGCCCTCAGGGGAGAGGCGAAAGCGGATCAATCTTCCGTCGAGAATCATTGCAGACTTCCCAGCAAATCCTTTCGGCCCAGCGCCTCCAGAATGATCACCCTCAACCGCTCCAAGTCCTGAACGACGCCAGAATCAATAATGTCATCCGCCAAGTCCATCGGAATGGCAACGCTTCTCGACTCGCGCGGGGTATCGATTCTAGCAACCCACCGAAATTTCACGCCTTCTCTGATCAGGGCCTCGAGCCGATATGGATCCCCTAAACCTTCCAGTATCTCTTCGATTCTTTTTCCCAGCGTTCGGCCGCGCTCCAGTTGCGTCTTCTCCCCGTACTGCCCTACTAGCACGCCTCTCGCGTATTCCTCTTCAGAAATACCCATCTTGCGGGCAACTTCTCGCTGCTCTTCATTCAGCTTTGGAAGCTCAGTCTTCGGCGCGTTCATCGCCTTCTGCCAGTCCTCAACCGAACTGGTCACGCCTGAAACAAAAACATTGAAATGCGGAGCTGCCATAACTATTTCGCCGTCCCCTGCACCTTGGCGATGATTTCCTCCGCGACCGAGCGCGGAGCCTCCTCATAGCGCGCAAAGTGCATCGAGTACTCGGCCCGGCCCTGCGTCGACGAACGCATGTGGGTCGCGTAACCAAACATTTCCGCCAGCGGAACGATGGCCTTGATCACCTGCGATCCGGCGCGGTGTTCCATGCCCTCAATCCGTCCGCGGCGCGAACTCAGGTCGCCCATGATCACGCCGGCATAATCTTCCGGCGTCACCACTTCGACCGCCATCACCGGCTCCAGCAGCACCGGAGAAGCCTTGCGCGCCGCCTCTTTGAACGCCATCGATCCGGCAATCTTGAACGCCATTTCGTTGGAGTCGACGTCGTGATAGCTGCCGTCGTAAAGCGTCGCCTTCACATCGACCATGGGATAGCCCGCCAACACTCCGCCTTCGAGCGCTTCCTGAATGCCCTGATCGATCGGCTTAATGAACTCTTTCGGCACGGAACCGCCGACGATTTCGTTGACGAATTCGTAGCCCGTGCCCGGCGGTTGCGGATCGAGATAAATCTTGGCGTGCCCGTACTGGCCGCGTCCGCCCGTCTGCCGAATATACTTGCCCTCGGCTTCAGCATGCTTGCGGATCGTCTCGCGATACGCCACCTGCGGCTTGCCGACATTGGCCTCGACTTTGTACTCCCGCATCATGCGGTCGACGATGATTTCCAAGTGCAACTCGCCCATGCCGCTGATGATGGTCTGTCCGCTGTCGGGATCGGTATGAACCTTGAAGGTGGGGTCTTCCTGGGCGAGGCGGCCGAGCGCCATGCCCATCTTTTCCTGGTCGGCCTTGGTCTTCGGTTCGACCGCAACTGAAATGACCGGCGCGGCAAACTGAATCGATTCGAGCGCGATGGGATGATCTTCGTTGCAGATCGTGTCGCCGGTTGAAACATTCTTGAGACCCACGGCGGCGCAAATATCACCCGCCAGAATCTCGTTGATCTCTTCGCGCTTGTTGGCGTGCATCTTGAGCAAACGCCCGATGCGTTCGGTTTTCGTCGTGCGCACGTTCAGCACCGAATCGCCGGTCTTGAGCTGCCCGGAGTACACGCGAATAAATGTGAGCTGGCCGACGAACGGATCGGCCATGATCTTGAACGCCAGCGCCGAAAACGGCTCTTTGTCATCCGGCTTGCGCGTAACCGGGTTCCCGTTATCGGGATTGTGGCCATGCGTCTCGCCCACATCCAGCGGCGAAGGCAGATAGTCGACGACCGCGTCCAGCAGCGGCTGTACACCCTTGTTCTTGAATGCCGTACCCACCACCACGGGAAATACCTTCAAGGCGATGGTCGATTTGCGCAGCGACGCCCGCAGCTCGTCGGCGGTAATCTCTTCGCCTTCGAGGAACTTGTGCAGAATCTCGTCGTCGTTCTCGGCAATGCTCTCCACCAACTGCGCGTGGAAGGCTTCCGCTTTCTTCTTCAGATCGGCGGGAATTTCTTCGGTCTCGTACTCGGCGCCCATGGTGTCGTCTTTCCACACGATGGCCTTCATCCCGATCAGATCGATGACGCCTTTGAATTTATCTTCCTGACCGATGGGAATCTGAATCGCGACGGGCTTGGCACTGAGGCGCTTGCGGATGGTATCGACGGCGTGCTCGAAGTCGGCACCCATCTTGTCAATTTTGTTGATAAAGCAAATTCTGGGCACGCCGTATTTGTCCGCCTGCCGCCAGACTTTTTCCGACTGCGGCTGCACCCCGTGCACCGCGTCAAACACCGCTACCGCGCCGTCGAGCACGCGCAGCGAACGCTCGACCTCGGCCGTGAAATCGACGTGGCCGGGAGTATCGATAATGTTGATGCGAATGTCGCGCCAGGTGCAGGTCGTGGCCGCGGAGGTAATCGTGATGCCGCGCTCCTGCTCCTGCTCCATCCAGTCCATGGTCGCAGTGCCCTCGTGCACCTCTCCGATGCGATGCGTCCGTCCCGTATAAAACAGGATGCGCTCGGTCGTAGTGGTCTTGCCGGCATCGATGTGGGCCATGATGCCGATATTTCTGCACCGCTCTAATGGAACTGTTCTGGGCACGACGTTCTAACTCTTTCTGGGCTCTCTAAAATCAGCTGTCAGCTTTTAGCCGTCAGCTCTCAGCTAAAACTCTTTGTCATCCTGAGCGGCGTCGTTTGCCGCGAAGGATCCATGCAACTTCTTACCATCGATAATGCGCGAACGCCTTGTTGGCTTCCGCCATCCGATGCACATCTTCCTTTTTCTTGATGGCCGCGCCTTTTCCCGTGGCGGCATCCAGCAACTCATTGCTCAACTTGTCGATCATTCCCTTTTCGCCACGCCCGCGCGCATAGGTAATAATCCAGCGGATGGCGAGCGACGTGCGCCGGTCGGCATTCACCTCGACCGGAACCTGATAGTTTGCACCGCCCACGCGGCGAGTCTTCACTTCGAGCAGCGGCTTGGCATTCTCGACCGCCTTCTTGAACAGCTTCAAAGCCTCATCGCCGCCCTTGGACTCGACCCGCTTCAGCGCCTCATAAAAAATTCCCTCGGCGGTCGAGCGCTTGCCCTGCCACATCATCGAGTTAATAAACTTCGTCACCAGATCCGAGCCATACACGGCATCGGCTGGAACGGTCCGTTTTGCGATATGTCCTTTACGAGGCATTCAGCTTTTAGCTCCTAGCTCATAGCTTCTAGCTTGAGCTTTGCTGGCCACTGATCCTGATCACTGATCACCGACCACTGGCCACCAGTTCTCAACCCTTCTTTGCCCGCTTCGCGCCGTACTTCGATCTTCCCTGCTGGCGGCCGGCAACGCCCACTGCGTCCAGCGTGCCGCGAATCACGTGATAGCGCACACCCGGCAGATCCTTCACGCGGCCGCCGCGGATCAGCACGATCGAGTGCTCCTGCAGGTTGTGGCCGACACCGGGAATATAGGTTGTCACTTCAATTCCATTGGTCAACCGGACTCGCGCCACTTTGCGGAGAGCCGAGTTCGGCTTCTTGGGCGTCTGCGTGTACACGCGGGTACAAACGCCACGCTTCTGCGGACAGCCCTGCAGCGCAGGACTCGCCGTCTTGTAACGAGGCCGCTTCCGGCCCTGGGCCACCAATTGATTAAACGTAGGCACTCGTCGCCACTCCTTAGCCGCGCAATTAGCCCCGCAGGGCGATGCACGACTCCATCCCCTGCTGCCGTGATCTTCCTAGCTCGAAATCTGGGCCGAAACCTGTGAACCACTACGCGCACCCACAGGCATGACCGGCTCGAAGGCCGACCATTACTTCTCGCCGCGCAACCTCGTTACAGCAAGCTAACGCTGCAGAGATTCTGGATTCCTGTTCAGACTTTCGCTGCCGACGGTGGCGCCCGGCCAAACTCCGGGGGCACTCCGTTTCGTCAGCCTTGCCCTGCATATCCTTCCACGAAAGGGCAGAAGGCGCCGCAGGAACGTTTCAGCGAGGAAGTCTCCGAATCATCGCTGCATCCGGAAACGCATTTCTCAAAAGCTCGTTTGCAGATCTCCCGCACACAACACCATGCAGAAGACGCGCAACATACAGCAAGCCTGGATGAACTCGCGGAACCAAACTACTATAACAAGCTCGCCAAACATCGTCAACTCGTGTTCTTGCATCCCAAATGACTGGCGTCGAGAGTCGGCAGCAAAGCAACTTGGGCGCAACCCGCTTGCTCATTCCGTCGCCAGCCTCTACACTACAAATTTTCCAATTCATTCGGGGACTCGTCTGCGCGTAACTTCGCGCGCCAGACGGAAGCCAGGACGGCTGAAAGCCGGGAACGAAAGAGGGTGCATGGGTTGTTTGCGTCGAAAGGCCGTCGGATTTGCGCTGGCAGCGTCACTTCTTCTTTCCGTTAGCGGTTGCGGTGGCCATCGTCCGCCCGGCATATCGAGCTTTCCCGCAAAGATCACAATCAATCCGGCCAGCGGGGCCTCGGTTCAGCAAGGTGGCATTCTCCTCTTTACCGCCAACGCCCAGAACTCCTCTGGCGGCAACGTCAACACCTCGTTTACCTTCACCTCGAGCGACACCTCGACCCTCAATGTCGCGCCCGGAGGCGTCGCCTGTGCCGGCGTCTGGAACCAGTACTACACCGTTTGCACTCCCGGCGGCACCGGCGCAGTCGAGGTAACCGCCTCCGCCGACGGCCAAAGCAGTGCGCCCACCCTGGTTTTTGTGCATCCGCCCATCGACAACATTACGGTCACCGGTTTCCTGCTGAACGGAATCCCGCCGCAGGAACCCTGCCTGTCCCAAACCCAGACCATGACGGTCGAGGCACACGCCTACAGCCAGGGGAACGACATCACCAGTTCGGTCGGCAGCTTCACCTGGTCCGCCAATAACTCTACTGTGGTGAAGATCACCCCAATCGTCACCCCGTTCGTCTTCAACGATTTTACTTACAACATAGCCACCAACTTGGCCACGCTCCAGGCCGTCAATCCAGGCATCACTCAGATTTATGCCAGCGCTACCGGCGTTTCCAGCTCCAGCTTTACACAGCCGCAGTACGCCAACGCCCAGAATGTCATGTCACCCGCCTTGGATTTTTTCGAGACCTGCAATATCCAGAGCATCACGCTGCAAGTCGGCCCTCCTGGAATTGAACAAACCGGGCAAACCACCTTCGTCGCTTCAAAAGGCACTTCGGAAAACGCCACCGCCGTGGTGACCGACGTAGCGGGATTCAGTTCACAGCCTTCGACGAATGGCGGAGTCGTCCTCAGCAAGATCCCTCTCACCTGGTCGCCAAGCCAGCCTGCGGTGATCGGGGCCGGCGCGAACTGCACATTGACCTGTGCGATTACGACGCCGTCGGTCGGCTCTGCAACCGTTACCGCTTCTTGCTCGCCGCCGACCTGCAACATAGGATTTCCTTTCGTGCCCGCTTCCCTAACCGGGCAAAGCCTGTCTCAGTGCTCGCAGTTTTTTGCCGGAGTTTTCCCCAGTAATCCGACTTTTAGCTGCGAGCAGCTCATCCCTGCTCCCGTATATTCGTTGTCGCCGCCCTCGCCGCAGCCGCCGGCTCAGCAGATACCGCAGACGGGCGCTATCTCCGGCCTGGTGACGGGTATCACCACTTCTGCCTCGGTGCTCGCGACCAGCGGCGGATGCCAAAGCACGCCTCCTGAACTCTGCATCACCGGCATATATAGCTTCGCGACATCCAAGCTTTCAGCCGGCAGCGTCAGCGTGATGCCCGCCTCCGCCAACTCGTTGCTCTTCGATCTCGCCGGCGATAAGGCCTACATGGGCAGCGAGTTTGGCGCGCAGCTGTTGAACCCCGCCGACTTTGGCACCAGCAACGGCGCCTACACCCCCTTGGGCAGCGTGACTGGCCAGGTGCTGGCGATCTCCGACAATGGAGGCGTTTCCGCGTTCTCCGACACCCTTCAGATTCCGAATCAGGTCTATATCGTCAACGCCACCAGCACCAGTTCGATCTCTGCGGAAGCGCTGAACATTAACGCAGCGGTTGCCGCCGGTTTCACTCCCGACGGAGAAAAAACTTTCATCCTGTCAGACAACGGCGACTCCCTCTATGTCTATTCGCCGCTCCAGGCTCCGCAAGGACCGTTTGCTCTGGCTGGACGCGCCAGCACAGTCGCCTTCTCCCCCAACGGCGCCTTCGCGTTCCTGCCGGAGGCTTCGCTGAATGGCAGCACACCAAACCTCACCGCTTACAGCGTTTGCAACAATTCGGTCGCCGTCAGCCCAGCAAGTGTGCCTGCGATCATGGATCTAGCCGCGAACCCGCTCTTCATCCAGGTACTGCCGGACGTTCACATCGACGGCAGCGACTCTTCCGGCAATCCCATTCCAGATGGAATCCACATTTTTCTTCTCGACTCCACCGGATTCGACGTCATCACCGCCAGCGTCACGGCCGCTGCGCCCGGAACGATCTGCCCCCAGAACTTGACCTTCAGCCCACTGCAGCGCGTCGAACTTGGTCAGGGCACAATCCAGCCGGTCAACTTCTTTGCTTCCGCCGATGGCTCTCTCCTTTACGTGCTCGCCAACAATAGCTCGCGAGTGATCGTCTACGATTTCAACACGGGCGGCGTAACCGGAATTCCTCTGCAGAACAACGCCATTCCCATCTCTGCTGCGATGACGGTTGACGACGGCACCATTCTCGCCTCCGCCAACGACGGCATGTTGCACGAAATCAGCACCGCCCTCGGCGGCGCCGATCTGATTCAACTCCCCTTCCCCAACTTGCCCGATTATCTAAACCCGTTCTGTACCTACGCCCCCAACCAGGTCCCCTGCACCCTGAACCTCATCGCCGTAAAGCCCTAGGAAGAGGCCGGTTCACAACCGTCGTAGGAATAGCGGCGCTCTTAGCGCCGTGTAAGGTGAGAAGTACTGAGCAGGCTTGGCCCAAGGTCTCGCAGAGATTGGAAACCGCTCACAGGGGTACCCGGTACTGCTACTGGGTACTGGTTTCCAACTCTTTCCCCACGCTGTCGAGCACTCCGTTCACAAAGTGCACCGACTCGGGACTCGAAAACCTCCGCGCAATCTCCAGCGCTTCATTGATCACCACCGCCCGCGGGGTCTCCGGATAACCGAGCAATTCTGCCACCGCCGCGCGCAGGAGATTGCGATCCACCGCCGCCATCCGTTCCATGCGCCAGTGCTCGGCATGACGTTCGATCAGCCCGTCGATCTCAGTGCCGCGGTCCGTCGCCACGCGAAACAGATCGTCGGCAAAGCCGCGCACTTCGGCGCTCGCGGTTCCGTGCTCGGCCCAGAAAGTCTGCCGCACATGGCCGGCATCCTGCTTCCCCATATCCAACTGGAAAAGCATCTGCAGAGCCATCTCCCGAGATTTACGCCGCGTGCCCATGTCCTTAGCTTGTGTGGGGACGGGCGCCTCGCCCGTCCCGCGGGCGAAAGCCCGCGTCTGACTCCCGCCTCGTTTCCTGTTGCGTCAGTGTACTTCAGGAGCAGTCTAATTCAGGAAGGATCTATCTGCGCTTCTTCCCCGCCTTCGTCTTAGAAGCCTTGTCATTCCGAACACGCGCAGAGCGCGGGTGAGAGCCTGCCCTGAGCGACTGAGCAGAGCGAAGAAGTCGAATGGGAACCTGCTTTTTGCTCACAGCTGACGGCTGAGAGCTGAGAGCTGTTTTCAGTGACGCCATCTCCACCGCCGCCAGCGCCGCCTCAAATCCCTTGTTCCCCATCTTCAGCCCAGCGCGATCAATCGCCTGCTCCAGCGTGTCGCAAGTCAGCACGCCGAACGCATGCGGCACCCCCGTCTCCTGCGCCGATTGCCCAATCCCGCGCGTGACTTCGTTCACGATCACGTCATAGTGCGCCGTATCCCCGCGCAGCAGGCAACCGATACAAATGATGCCGTCGTACTTCTTCGTCAGCGCCAGCATTCTCGCGGCCGAAGGAATCTCGAACGCCCCCGGCACCCGCGCAACGGCAACGTTTTTTTTGTTCGCGCCCAATCGCAGCAACCCATCACAAGCGCTCAGCAGCAATCGCTCCGTGATGAACGCGTTGAAGCGCGAAACCACAATCGCGAAGCGCTTGCCCGAAGCATCCAGTTTCCCGGCGAGCGCGGAAATCGCAGCCTCGGGAGGCGCTTCAACTTTCAATTTGATTTTCTTCTCCGTGGTGGACTGCCTCTCCTGTGGATTTTTCTCCCACGTTTTCAACGTCTTGTCATCCTGAGGCGGCGCTCTTTTGCCGCCGAAGGACCTGTGCAACTTGCCGGCAGCACTAAGCTGCGGACAAATTGCACAGGTCCTTCGCTTCGCTTAGGGTGGCAACTATGGAAATCTTGAGTTAAGAGACTTATTTGCCCTTGAACATCGCCGCCCGCTTTTCCAGAAACGCCGTAGTCCCTTCCTTCTTGTCCTCGGTCGCGCAAGCGACGGCAAACAGCACCGCCTCAAGATAAAGCCCCTCGCTCAAAGTCATCTCCATGCCTTTGTTGACCGCCTCCATCGCATACTGCACGGCCAGCGGAGCATTCGCAATAATCTTCGCCGCAATCGCCTCCGCCCTCGGAATCAACTCGGCCGGCGCACAAACTTCATTCACCAGCCCGATGCGATGCGCTTCCTGCGCCGTGATCATCTCCCCTGTCAACACGTGCTGCATAGCGAGTCCCTTGCCGACCAGCCGCGGCAGCCGCTGCGTCCCGCCATACCCTGGGATAATCCCCAGCTTCACCTCCGGCTGCCCCAGCTTCGCGTTGTCGCTGGCCAGCCGCATCGTGCAAGCCATGGCAATCTCGCATCCCCCGCCCAGCGCAAATCCGTTAATGCACGCAATCACCGGCTTGCCGAGATTTTCGATCAAATTAAGAACGCTCTGCCCGCGATGCGTGTACTCCTTGCCCGTCACCGCATCCTGCTTGGCCAGCTCGCTGATGTCAGCCCCGGCAATAAACGCCTTCTCGCCAGCGCCGGTAAAAATAACGACGCGAATCGAAGCGTCGCCCTTGATGTCATGAAACGCCGCCCGCAACTCCTCCATGGTCACCATGTTGAGCGCGTTCAGCACCTTCGGCCGGTTGACGGTGACGTAAGCAATCGCGTTTTTCTTTTCCAGAAGAATGTTTTCGTAGTTCATAAGTAATTCCCAGCTACGGATTCACGCTGATCCCACAAGACAAACGCTTGTCATTCTGAGCGAAGCGAAGAACCTATGCACTTTGCCGGCGCCGGCAAGTTGCATATATCCTTCGCGGCAAAATGCGCCACTCAGGATGACAATCAAGATCTATCCGCACGAATCCGCGCAAATCCGTGGCTAAAGCTTCTGCGCCCGCGGCTTCTCCGGGTCTGCATAATCATAAAATCCCTTGCCCGACTTCCGCCCGTACCACCCCGCCATTACCAACCGCTTCAGCAGCGGAGGCGACGCGAACCGCCGCTCCTTGAACTCGTCGTACATCACGTGCGTAATGTAATAAGTCGTATCCAGCCCCACAAAATCGAGCAGCGTAAACGGCCCCATCGGATATCCGCACCCCAGCTTCATCGCGTTATCGATGTCTTCAATCGACCCCACGCCCTCTTCATACGCGCGAATCGCATCGAGCAGATACGGCACCAGCAGCCGGTTCACGATGAATCCTGTCTTGTCGGACGTGCGCACCGGAACCTTGCCCAGCTTTTTTCCGAACTCGTAAGCGGTCTGATACACCTCGTCGGAAGTAGCGATCGTGCGCACAACTTCCACCAGCTTCATCAACGGCACGGGATTAAAAAAGTGCAGCCCGATAAATCGCTCCGGCCGCTTCACAGAAGTCAACAACTCGGTCACAGAAATCGAAGACGTATTCGAAGCAAAAATCGCATCTTTCTTCACGATGCCATCAATCGACGCATACATCTTCTTCTTCTCATCCACATTCTCGATGATCGCCTCAATCACAATGTCGCAATCCGCCAGATCGGATTTATTAATCGTCCCCTTGAGACGCGCGCGAATCGCATCCTTCTGCGCCGCCGTGATGCCGCCCTTCTCGACCGGCCGCTCGGCAAACTTCGCCAAAGATTTCTCAATCCCGGCAAATCCCTTGTCGAGAAACTTCTGCTCGACTTCGAGCACCGTGACGTCGAATCCAGCCGTAGCGCAAACCTGCGCAATGCCGGACCCCATCAGCCCACAACCGAGAACGCCAACCTTTTGAATTGCCATTTATAAATTCCTTCGCCGCGGATCACGCGAATATTTATGGATCGAAACTAATTCACCAAAGAGACCAGAGAAGAAATTATTTCTCTAGCCCTACCGAGATTAAGTCTACAAACTTCACGGCATATACCGCGTCTTTTGGAATCCCAGCATACTTCTGCTCAAGATTTGTCGACATTAGGTCGCAAATAAAATCTTCATGCTCCTCATCGACATGACCGACTCTAACCAGCGCGCTTTCGCCGTCAGCCAACATGATACGAACAACCTTCCCTGTTGATTCTTTCAGTAGACGGTAGTACGGGTGACTCTCGATTGCATAAGCGAATATCGCCAAGCCCACATTACCGTCGGCGAAGACCCTATCTCGGCACCGCACGCGGGAAAATGGTGCAAAAGCCCAGACCTCATTTGCAGGAATTTTTTCGGTGACCTCGAAAACGTCGGCACCGATGTGTACCGCCCGAACCGGACGCCAACAGTCCGCCCCTTCTTCGATCAACGGCATGTAGATGGTCTTGTCCATGCAGCCCTGGGCCGGATGTGTATGCTGAGAGGAAAGGATCGATCAGCGGCCTTCAAGATTCTTGAGACGATCCGATAGAGACTCAACTTCGGCGTCCAGCGCGCGAAGAGCAGCGGCATGGCTTTTCTGACGCAATTCGACGGGAGAAGCCCACTTATGAAACTCGGTGAGCAAGGTAGTTTCCACCTTCTCTAACCGCTGGCTGATCCACTGTTTGTCGTCGTCCGTGAGCATAGGTGGATTATAGGACAATCGCACGGTCGCCCGCTGAATAAAATCCTCAACTCATGCTCTCCACCACCATCGCGATCCCCTGCCCGCCGCCAATACACGCCGTCGCCAGCCCATACTTCTTCTTCCGCCGCCGCAACTCATACAGCAAAGTGATCACCAGCCGCGTCCCGGTCGCGCCCAGCGGATGTCCCATTGCGATCGCCCCGCCATTCACGTTCACCTTCTCGCGATCCAGTCCCAACTCTTTCTCGACCGCCAGATACTGCGCCGCGAACGCCTCATTCACTTCGATCAGATCAATGTAATCGAGCGACAGCCCAGCTTTCTGCAGCGCAATCTTCGTTGCCGGCACCGGACCGCGCCCCATCAGCTTGGGCTCGACTCCGGCAACGCCCCATCCCACAATCCGACCCAGCGGCTCCATGTTGCGCTTGCGCACCTCATCCAGCGACATCACCACCACCGCCGCCGCGCCATCCACAATCCCGCTCGCGTTCCCCGCCGTAACCGTCCCATTCTTCCCAAACGCAGGACGCAGCTTCGCCAGCCCCTCCATCGTAGTCTGCGGACGCCGGTGATCATCCTCGGTCAGCGAATCGCCGGTGGGCTCTCCCTTGGAATTTCGCAACGGCACCGAAACCAACTCGTCCTGAATGCGTCCTTCTTTATAAGCCGCATCGGCCTTCTGTTGTGATCGCAGCGCGAACTCATCCTGCATCTGGCGCGTAATCCCCTGCTCCGATCCATACAGCTCCGCGGTATTCGCCATATACGACCCGCAATACGAATCGAGCAGCGCCACCATCAGCGCATCTTCCAGCTTTCCGCCCGGAGCCAAAGTAAATCCATCGCGCCCGCGAATCACAAACGGAGCCTGTGACATCGCCTCCATTCCGCCCGCCAAAACAATCTTGGCCTCATCGGTCTGGATCATCTGCGCCGCGCTCACAATCGCCTGCATGCCCGACCCGCACAGCCGGTTCACCGTCAGCGCCGGAGTCTCAATCGGAATCCCTGCCCGCAATCCCACGTGCCGCGCCCCATACAGCGCGTCGCCCGAAGTCTGCTGCGCGTTGCCCATCACCACGTGATCGAATTCCTTCGCATCGATCCCTGAGCGCTCAATCGCGCCCTTCGCCGCAACCGCACCGAGTTCCTGTGCGGTGAAGTCTTTCAGCTTGCCGCAATACCGCCCAAAAGGCGTACGCGCCCCGCTGACAATCGCAATATCTCCAGGTTTCAGCATGGTTTTCCTGAGAACTCCGATCAGAAATGATCAGAGCCGATTTGCCAAACTTTTTAGTTTAGCAGCGCGTGAAGAGATTTGACCACTTGGCTCGTTGCATTCTTACTGCCTGCGGGTAATATTCTATCCCTATGATTGCTTTTGAAATTCACTTAAACGACCAGAAACTGTGCCGCGCAGGCGTTGGTAACAGCGGTGTCTTATCGGCAATTGTGACTTGGGCTGCAACAACAATGGCTACGGGAACAAGGAATGAAGGCTTGTTCCTCACCATCGGAGGCCTCATCAACCCCAAAGGCGAGCATGTTTCGTGGATAAACCACAAATCCCTCGCTGTAGGCGACAAGATTCAAGTCAACGTCGTTGAAGCAGAATCGGTTGACGAACATCAGAGAAGAGATCCCGCCGATGACATGAAGTTGCGTCAGGCTAAAGAAGACCAGGTTCGCAGGTCCGCAAAAGAACTAGGATGGGAAATTAAAGTACCTTCGAAGTCGGCCGACTAGCACACTAAAAATGGTAAAGGTCGTGGCTGGTCCTACGCCACCGCCCCTGCGGCCAGCGCAGCCGGGCCCAGCGCCACAATCTTTCCCGGCCCCTGCGTCATCGCCTGGCTCAACGCGTGCTCGGCGCGGTTGATCACTTCGGTGACAATATCGATCGGATCATACTCCGTGCGGATCACTGCCTCTGCCAACCCCGCCGAGAACTGAACCGGCTGCCCTTGCGCCGAGCCATCCCTGGGCGGCAAGCGCACTTCGCCAATCGTCTTCCGCAGTTTCTCCACCGCCAGCATCGCCTCTTTTTCCGCCGTCTCTCCCAGCAGAATGGCAATTGCCGTCGTATCGTAACGAAACGCCAGATCGTTCGAGCGGATGTTCGCGGCAAACACCTGGCCCACGCGCTCCATCACGGCCTGCACCTCCGCTTCGCCGTATTCCTTGATCATGGCCGCGGTCTTGCCAAACTGCACCAAAAGCACCGACAGAGCCGACGCGTTCTGCGTGGCGCGCTTGCTCTCCGCCAGCAGCAGGTCGATGTATGACGCACGCTTCAGCAGCCCAGACTTCTCGTCGGTCACCGACAGATTTTTTACCAGCCGCCGCAGCCCGGCATTATTCAGCGCGATTACCATCTGCTCGGTCAGCGTCTTGAGCACAACCATGTCCGCTTGCTGCCACGACCGCGCACGATTGTGCAACAGCACCAGAACGCCGACTCTCTCTTCCCCATCGCAGAGTGGAATCGCCAGAACCGATGCCGGAGCCAGCTCCGCCATCGCTTTCTTCGCCGTCTGCAGCTCCGGCGCTTTTGCCGCTTCCAGGAGTGCCAGCGGTTCATTGCCCTCGACTGCCTTCTGCAGACACGCTACCAACTCAGCGATCGCAGCAACACTCGCCTTCTTGTATCCTTCCACGCAAAACTCATCCACCGCCGTCGGAGTCGAGCCCGGCTTCCCCATGGCCGCGATACACCGCGTGGCCTCCCAGTGCGCTCCAATTTCTTTCACCGCCGTGTTCAGCACAGCCGGGGCGGTACCCTGGTGGTAAAGTTTGCGCGTGATCTCGGCCACGCGGGTAAAGCTGCGCATGTCGGTCGCCGGGTCGACCACCGGAGCTGCTGGCGGTGCGGGCGCAGCCGCGGCAACTGCGGCCGGTGCCGCCGGAGGTAATGGCGCCGAGCCGGCATATCGCGGCGTCACTCCTGCCGACATATACAGCCGTTGCAAATCTTCGTTGCGTTCTTCTTCGCGCGGAAACAGCTCCTGAATCCTTTGCAGCCGCTCGACCGCTTTGTTCCGCATTCCGTACTGCACCAGGATTTCCGCCTGCAGCATCAAGTCCTGCAGCGTGGACGCGCCCAGCGTTCGCTGATCGACCTGCACCGGCTCCTCCGGCGCCTTCGCGGCCGAGCTGAATCGCGACGAGATCGTCTTGAAGCGCACATCGGCGACTTTTCCCTTGAGCATATCCAGCCGCTTCAAATGTCCCGGCTCATAGGGATCGACTTCGGCCGCGCGGTCCAGGCATTCCGCAGCCTTGGCGTATTCTTTCGTTCCGCAGTAGAGATCGAACAATTGCAGCAGCGTCTGGCAGTAGTCGTTTTCCCGGTTCGACGAGTTGTAAAGTTCGCTCAGAAACTCCAGCATCTGTGGCGAAGGACGGTGCGCGCCATTAATGTCCTGCATGATGGCGATGAACTGCCGCCGCTCTCCACGCCGCCGCTGAAATTGTTCCAGCTTGCGCGCCAGTTCCACCGCGGCGTCATCCTGGTTCGCATCCAGAAACTGCCCGATCAGCGCGATCACCTGCTGCACCCGCGCCGGATTCTGCTCAAACAGTTGCCACACCAGCGGCTCCGCCTCGGCGTAGCGTCCCGTAGCCAGCAGAGCGGTGGCGTAGGTCTCGCGCAATTCAACCGTCGCCTGCTCATTGTGCAGTTGTGCTTCGAGGATGAAGATCGCCGCGCCCGCCTGCCCCTGCGTCAGCAGAGTTTTCCCATACGCCAGAGCGATGGCGGGATCCGACGCGTCTTCCTGATACGCCCGCTCGTACCATTGCGCCGCGTCATTGCCTTCCGTCGCGGCCAGTTGCGCCACACGCTGAAACGCGGCCGCCGCGCCTTTGTGATTTCCCATCTCCGACGCCAATTCCGCGACCCTCAACAGGTTCGCCTGCGTCGGTTCCAGCGTAACAATCCGGTCCAATATTTCGACCGTCTCCTGCTTCTTGCCCAGCTTGATCAGGTCCTGTAATGCCGCCTCGTAAGTTCCAGCCGCCAGTTTCTTGTTCGACCCCTCCAGCAACTGCCCGAAGCGAAACTTCTGCTGCCACGTCGGACTTCCATGCCGTGCCAGCTTCTTGTAAGTCAAACTGGCCCGAGTCGCATCCCCCGCCAGCACCTGCCGCTCGAACAGCTCGCCCAGCAGACGCACCGCATCCCCGTTGCGGCTTAGCGAAAGGCACAAATCCGCCGCCAGCTGCCGTACCACGTCATTTTCCGTGTCGTCTTTCAGGACCAGCAGATACTCTTCCAGCGCCTCGGCCGTTTTTCCCTTCTGCAGCAACTTTTCAGCGCGTTCCACGCGCTTCGCCAGTTCGGCCCGGTCCAGTCGTTTTGTGATCTCAGGCATGTGGAATTGAGGCGGAGCAACCCTGCTTCGATTCTAGGAGTGCCTCCGAACCCCAGCAATGCGGTAACGCCCGGCGGCGATTACGAAGGTCACCTGCTTCTCCATTCAACTCAAGGTTTGTCGTTCGTGGTTCGTCCACCCATAGATACGCAGAAGATAGGCAGAAGAAGATAGGCAGAAGACAGGCAGACGCGGGATTAGGCGGATGCGCATTTACGGCAGGAAGTGCACCGAGCATCGTGCTCAATGCGGTGAGCTCTTGATCTCCCAATGGCCGTTCTCGCCCGGGCGTTCACGTTTCGGTCCGCCGAGACCATACCGTTCCTCTTCCACCAGAGGCACTTCGCGCGGCAATATTTCTCGAAGCGCCCAGTCAATCCGGTCAACCCCTTGGGAGATCAAGCGAATCAGTTGCTGATTTTCAATCGTGTCAACTGAGAGAGAAATCGGCGCCAAAGCGTTGCGGATATGATGATTCATCTCCGCAATCACCTGCATTCTTGCCATGGTCAGGCGCTGCTGACGGCGGTTGGTGGCGGCTAACTTTGCCACCAGTCCACTTACGATCAGAGCCGACAAGGCTTCCGCCAGCAATCTTTCCCGATTGCGCCCAATGTCCGGCACCAGCCAGTGGTGCATAAGTTCCGTAGCCAAAAATGACACGAGTCCGACTCCCAGCGCCGTTCCCAGGACAAATCGCCACGAAGTCGCCTGCATCCCCGACCCTCCGCCGCTTGGCAGCGTCGGGCCGCTCGCCAAGGGAGCCTTCTGAATTGAAGCGCTCGATCCATTCATGAGGATTGGGCCTCCTGCCCAGACTTGTTCGCGCCCAAGCCCAGCCTTAACCCGCGACGCATCTGCTCTTCGTTTTCCAGGACGTCATTGAGTTCTCGTACGATCCGCAGGAGCTCATTGCTATCCCTGGTTTCTGAAGCGGCTCTGCACAATTCCTTCCAGTCATGGTGTTTTGCTTCAGCCATCATTTGTTCCTCCGGAATTCCCAACTCTGTGAAGAGATGTAGGGGCTTGCGCTTCAAGTGTCTGCAACCAGCTCTCTTGCAGAACCCGAAGCACAAACCAAACGTGGCACAAAGGTCAGAACACGAGCATCAGCTCGCCGGAGGGGGACGGTTGTAATGCCAACCGTCAGTCACAATATCGGCATGTGGCGCGGCAGCCACAACGAAAGCAGACGCCTCGGCTGGTAAGGGAGCAATCAGACTGGCACGAGGAGGACTCAACCACTGAAAATCGTCGTGATCAAAACACTGCTTGTGCATCTGGCCGGCGACCGAGCGGGCAGACACACCGGCGGCGACTTGCCGGAAACTGGACGGCGTCCCACGAGCCAGCAGGAAACCCAGACTGGCGACACACACCATTGCGGCGCGACGCGAAACCAATCTGCCATTGCTTTTCCAGAACAGCCGGATCGGCGACATACAAACACCCCAAAGAGTAGGGATGATTCGATCTTCGCTTTGGTTAGCCGACGCCAAACTTTTTCTGTTTACCTCCCAGCTAACCTCACCGCTATATCACTAACTTACGCAGATGCCCGACCCAGTCCGCCCCAACTGGAAGGCAACCACAAACTACGGTGGGCCTTAATTTTAATTTTGCTTTCGTTCCCACTTCTTGCGAATCCTTCGCGCACCTCGCCGGTCAGAAATAGGGACAGACCTGACCTTCTTGCGGTGTTTACGACGGCCTTCGCTCTGCTCAAACTGAGACCGGTCGGCAGAGTCGGAAACAAGACAAGCATTAACAAACGGGAAAAACATTCGCCACGCCTACCAGATTCACCCGATTCACTCCTCGCAGCCGATCGGAGATAGTGATTTGCAATTACGGTCGAACCCTTGTACGCGCAACTCTCGTACCCACTCCCACGTAAGTCTTGCGCCGAGTGAGAAGGGGTTCCGCAGCGCAGAGGTTCGGCCTTTAGCGGTTCCTCCGCTTGGCTGATTGATTGATCCGCTCGAAGTGACCTTGGCGAAGAAACACTCAGGGGGATTCGTGTGCGCAAGCGGCTCAGTTCAGCCCGCATCCCCGTACACATCCCACGACTTAGATCCTAAAGGAAGTCTTCGGAGGATTTCAATCTTATGAAGCACCATTCTGTTCTTTTCTGCAGCGTCCTTATGTCTCTCGCCGCCACCCTCGTCCTTTTCCCCAGCCTCCTCTGTGCCCAGTCCCTCACCTCGGGCGACATCAACGGCACCGTCACCGATCCCACGGGCGCCGCTGTCCCCAACGCCACCGTGACTCTGAAAAATACCGGCACCGATGTGACCCAGACTTCCACATCGAACAGCACGGGCGCTTATCGTTTCTCGCTGTTGAATCCCGGCAATTACCGAGTCTCTGTCACTGCCAAGGGATTTCAAACCATCGAGCACGCCGCGACCGTCACCGTCGGCGAGGTCAGCACCATCAACATCCAGCTCCAGGTTGCCGCGGCTAGCCAGACCGTCGAAGTAAGCGGCGTAGGTAACGTGATTCAAACCGAGAACGCCAACGTCTCCACCACGATCAGCCCGGAGATCGTTGCCAATATTCCCAACCCCGGCAACGATCTCACTTATTACGTGCAGCTCGCGCCCGGCGCCACCATGAACACGCAGATGGGTTATGGCAACACCTCGGTGTTTGGAATCTCCGCGACTTCCAACCTCTTCACCGTTGACGGCATGAATGAGAACGATCCCTTCCTCAACGTCAACAATTCCGGCGCCACCAATCTTCTTTTAGGCACCAACGATATCCAGACCGCAAGCGTCGTCAGCAATGGTTATGACGGAGAATACGGCACCCTCGCTGGCGCCAACGTCAACTATGTGACCAAATCCGGCACCAACCATTTCCACGGCAACGCCGAGTACTTCTGGAATGGCAGCAATCTCAACGCCAACGATTGGTTCAACAACAACACTGCCACTCCGCGTCCCTTCGACAACGCCAATCAATGGGCGGCTTCGATCGGAGGGCCCATCGTTAAAGATAAGACTTTCTTCTTTGTCGATACCGAAGGTCTCCGCCTGCTCATCCCGACCGCCATCCCAGTGAATATTCCCAGCCCGCAGTTTCAGGCTGCCGCCCTGGCCACCATCCCCTCGAACGAAGTTCCCTTCTACAACAGCATTTTCAACATCTACAACAATGCCCCCGGCGCAAATCGCGCGACCAACAGCCTGCCCAGCGGCGGCTGTGACGGCACTGTGGCCATGGCTGGCGGCGATCCGTGCGCGCTCGAATTCAATTCCAACATCCACAATCTCACCGATGAGTGGCTGCTGACCACCCGCATCGATCAGAACATCGGCAACCGGGACCACGCATTCATCCACTTCCGTGCCGACCATGGCCTGCAGGCAACTTACACTGATCCCCTGAGCCCTACCCTCAACGCTGCCAGCACCCAGCCCGAGTACGATGCGCAAATCCAGGAGAACCATCAGTTCGGTTCCAACGCCATTAACCAGTTCACTCTGGCCGGCACCTGGTATAGCGCGATCTTTCTGCCGCCCAGTCTCTCAGCCGCAACTTCCTTGATGCCGTACCAGCTCAGCTTTTCCAGCGGCCAGTTCTATACCCCCGGCGGCGGCGACTACGCCACCTGGCCTCAGGGACGCAACGTCACCCAGTACCAGGTTTCCGACGACTACGCCTGGCAGAAGGGCAGTCATGATCTGAAGTTTGGCGTGGATTTCCGCCGCAACGACCTCACCGATTACACTCCCGGAGGTTTCGACGCCACCATCCCCGATGCCATTTTCAACACCGAGGCCAGCTTCCTGAATGGCAGCGCCGATACCTTTGAGCAGGCTTTCGCCACTCGCGCCACCGAACCGCTCGCCGTCTACAGCCTCGGCTTGTACGCCCAGGACGAGTGGGCGCTTCGCCCGCGTCTCAAGGTCACCCTATCCCTGCGGGCTGAACACAACTCCAATCCCATCTGCGTCACCGACTGCTTCGCCCGCCTCTCCGGTGAGTTCGATAGCATCTCCCACGATCCGTCCCAGCCTTACAACCAGGCAATTGACACTGGCCTTCACCAGGCGCTTCCCAATTACCAGGGCCTCAGTTGGGAGCCGCGCTTCGGCTTCGCCTGGCAGCCCTTGGGCGCCGGAAACACTGTGGTCCGCGGCGGCGTCGGCATCTTCGCCGACATTTTCCCCGGCACCATCGCTACTTCTTTCGATACCAACTCGCCTCTGAAAAATACCTTCGTCGTCCCTGGCGGTGCGGGAGTCACACCCTTTGTGCCCGTCGCACCCGGGGTGCCGGGTGACGCAGCTTCCTTGGCCTCGGCGTCCAACACAGCCTTCGTGTCCGGATTCAACTCCGGTCTCAACCTCGCCCAAATCACTGCATCCCTTCCCACCGGTGTGCCATTCAGTCCTCCCACCATCGTCAACTCCGTGCAACACGTGCAGTATCCCACCTACGACGAGTGGAATCTTGAAGTCGAGCAGGCTCTCGGAAGCAAGATGTCGTTGACTCTGGGTTACGTCGGCAATCACGGATCCGACTTGGCCGCCTTCAATCCCGCCCTCAACGCCTATTGCGGCTCCGCCTGTCTCGGCACACTAGCCTCAAATCTCGGGCTGACCACGACTCCAACCTCCTTCGTGGGTTTGCCCGCCTCTGTTCCCGACCCCCGTTTCAGCACCGTCAACGAAGTCGGCAATCCGGGAGTCTCGAACTATAACGGCCTGATCGCGTCCTTCACTCGGCGCCTCACCAGCGGCTTGCAGGTTCAGACTTCCTTTACCTGGAGCCACGCCCTCGACGATGTCTCCAATGGCGGTTTCCTGCCCTTCAATTTCGGCACCAACACCAGCATTCTCTCTCCGCAGGATCCCTACAATTTCAAGGAATACAACTACGGCAACGCCGACTACGACGCTCGCAAGCAATTCAACCTCAGCTACGTCTACCAGACTCCGAAGCTGCACGGCCTCATGGACCTGCTGGGCAATTGGACCGTCTCCGGCGTCTTCTTCTTCCGCACCGGGCTTCCTTTTACGGCCATTGATGGCACTTCCACCGGATCTCTCGGCGCCTATAATTACGGCCCCGCCACCGGTCTCGACCTCTTCGCCAATCAACTCGTGAGTCCGATCAGCTGCAGTTCCTCCGACGCCTACACCGTCTCCGGAACCAACACCCCCTGCATGAGCTTGACCGACTTCACTTCGCCCGTTGGACCCAACGGCATCGCGACTTTTGGCGCCGCTCACCGCAATCAGATCTACGGTCCTGACTTCTTCGACACGGATCTGACCGTGATGAAGAACTTCCACGTTCCTCACTGGGAGAGCGCGGAGTTCCAGGTCGGCGCTTCCGCTTTCAATATCCTCAACCATCCCAACTTCGATCAGCCCGTGGGAGACATTGGGAACCCGCAGTTCGGCTCCAGCATCCTGACGGTCGCCACTCCCACCAGCATCTTCGGCTCGTTCCTCGGCGCCAATGCCTCGCCGCGCGCCCTCCAGATCAAAGCTGAACTCAGGTTCTAACCGCTACCCAAACCACCAGGCCCGGCGCAAGCCGGGCCTTTTTCTTGCCAGGGGCGCTGATCCCAAACGTAATAACTTGTCATTCAAACCCGCGCCAAGCGCGGGTGAGAGCCTGCCATGCGCGACCGAGCGCCGCGAAGAAGTCGAATGGGAACCTGCTTTTGTTCGCTCCCATCTTCACGGCCGGCACTGCACCGGATTCTCATTCAAATGCGCCAGCAGCGACTTTGCCTTCGCATCATCGGGATTAAACTCCAGCACCCGCTCCACATATCGCCGCGCGTCTTCTTTCTGATTCGCCGAGCAAAACAAAATCGCCAGATCCATCCCAATCGCGCTGCGATGCGGCACCCGCGAAAACGCCCCCTGCCACAATTCTGCCGCCTGCCGAAGATTCCCCGCCCGCGCCTCGATCATCCCCAGATTCGCCGCCGCCTGGTTGTCCAGCGGATCAATTTTCAACGCACGCTGGTAAAGCTCCCGCGCCGCGTTCTCGTTCTTGTGTTCCTGTTCCACAAATCCCAGAGCCGACAGCACCGCCGGATCATCCGGCCGCTCCTTTACCGCCTTTTGCAGATACTCCTCGGCCAGCGCAGGCGCATCTTCCACGCCCCGCAGCGCCAGCGATTCCCACGCCAGCGCGAAATCGCGCGTCGTCGACAGCGCTGCATCGCTCGCCGGAAACGCCACCAACGGCGCTCCCGGCGTCCCTCGCACCTCCAGTCGAGGCAGCGGTGGAATATTTGGGTAGCGCATGATCCGATGGTCCGTCGTCTCCGTATGCGCCACATCCTTCGTCGGCAGTTCCGGCATGTGGCACGCCACGCAATTCGGCTTGTCGGCATGATGCTTCGCCGCAAAAGCCTCGCCATGGCAGGCCAGGCATTTGCCCCGGTAATAACTGACCTTCTCCGCCGCGCTCGGCTCCTGATGCGGATCATGACAACTCCCGCACCACATCCGCTCTCCCGACTTCCGCTTGCACTCGCTCAGCGACAGCGCTTCGAACTGGCTCAACCCCTGCGGCTTTTCCGGCTGATTCCCCGACAGCAAGGAATAATGCTCGTAATCCGAAAGCCGATCCCCCGGCTGAAAGTCATACAAATGTTTCCCCGGCTGCTGCACCGCCGCGGCCCCCTCAAAATGACACTCCATGCAAATTCCGTCTCGTCGCTCCGCCGGCAGCTTCGCCGGATTCACAATTGACGACGCAACGCCCGCTCCCTTGCCCTCGACATGACCAGCTCCAAAGCCATGGCACCGTTCGCACGTAATTCCGCCATGCGCAAACGGCTCGCCCAGAAATTGGCTATCCGTCCCCGCCACCGGAGCCCGCATCCCGCTGCTATGGCAATTGAGGCAACTCGGATACGCCGGCAGATTCATCGGCATCTCCCGCGCTTCCGAGTAAGCCGGCGTCATATTCCACTTGCCTTCCTGCGAATACCAGATGATCGGCGCCTCAAACCAAAATCCGTCGACAGAAAAAAGATAAGTCCGACCCTTCACTCCCGACCCGATGAAATACAAGAGCTCGCGCTCCCCGCCAAATCCTTTCTCGCCAGCCCGCTCATAACTCATCCAAACCGCCCGTTTCGGGACTGTCGCGGTCCGAAGTGGTTGGTTCGGAATTGTGCGGGTCCGGGTCTCCGACCCAGACGGGCCGAGCGCAACTCGGCTGCCTGCGTCCCGCTCATAAACTCGGTAAGTCACACCGGAAGTTTTATTCGTAAACCCGCCGCCCATAAACCCATCAATCGCGGGCCCGCTGGCGGTAGCCATCGCAGTCTTCGAATAGGATTCGTAGATTTCCGTATGGCAGGAAGCGCAAGCCTCACTCCCCGGAACCACGTTATCAGCCGGTGTGGCGGAGCCGGCCGTAGGAATCTGCGAAGCCTCCGCGACAAACCACACGCCGCCGAGCAACCAGACCAGAACCAGCATCCTAGCGCGCACGATAAATGCGATTTTATTCCAAGCTGCCGCCGTATGTTTCCCGCGCCGCCCTGCTTCTAGGCAACAGTCGTTTCCTCGTGCATTGGGATCTGCGTGAGTCCATGCGAGAAGCTGATGTCGAGGTGATTCTGCAGCGAGCCAAGGAGAAGTACCCGGAAGCGAAGCCGCGAATCATCTCCGACAATGGTCCGCAGTTCATCGCTCGCGACTTCAAGGAGTTCATTCGCATCTCGGGCATGACGCACGTCCGAACATCCCCTTACTATCCGCAGTCGAACGGCAAGATTGAGCGCTGGCACAAATCGCTGAAAAGCGAGTGCATTCGGCCGGGAACGCCGCTGTCGCTGGACGATGCGCGGCGTCTGGTCGAAGGCTACGTGGAGCACTACAACAACGTCCGTCTGAACAGTGCCATCGGCTATGTGACGCCAAACGATATGCTCGGAGGGCGACAGGTCGAGATTCACGCTCAGCGCGACCGCAAACTGGAAGCCGCCAGACAGCAACGCCAGAGTCGTCGCCAGCAAGCGGCGTGAAAGCAAGCGACCAGACGCCGCGATGCTGGACAGCCAAGGAAAGCTATTTTGACCTAACAGTAGACGAGCGACATCGGGGATTTAAAAACAACTATCCGCCCAACCCCTCTAAGGCCTGAACACCCCGAAGAGCCTGCTCTCGGGTACGTTCATCTTCCTGAATTCACTGCCGCTATTGCCATCGATGCACGCCAGCGTTCCGCGCTGCGTGAGTCGGCAGGTGAACACGGCCTCAGCGCCATCTGCTAAGAGGTCAATGGAAAACTCCACACTGCCCTTGTGATTCGGCTCCATTCTTTGTCGCTCGGCTCCGTCGGAGCCGTATGCGTGCAGTTCCATGACATAGGCGTAGCTCACGCCAATCATTGCAAACTCGAACTTTTTCCCTCTTGTAATCCCTGTGCAGTTGAGACTTCGGAAATGAGCCGGGGCTCCGTCGCTAAGAGGCCGCATCCCACTATTAAAATCTCCGATCTCGACCCACACGCCCACCAACTCCTTCGCCAATGGTGCTCTTCCCTTGTTGAAAGACGCTGTAAGCCCGCTGAGGGATCTCGGCTGATTGGCGCATGGAGAGTTTTGTGAGACTGGATCGACAGGAATTGATTCGTCGGCACTGGTTGCCGGGGCCGCTTGCTGCTGGGCACATAACTGAAGCGGCATCGACAATATGAACATCAATACGGCGGCACGCATTTGGTTTCTCCGCTCCAAAGTATCTGCTTTTGAAAAGAATCTGGCCGCTCAATTATCAGGAAAGAGGCGGGGGAGTGGCAGATAACCGTCGTAAGCAGGTCATTGACACTCACAATTCGTGTCTGGCCGCTCCTGAGTTCTGGCGTAGTCAGGGGAAAACCGGATGTTGAGAAGCGGCAGGTCGTTGCGGAGCTACAATGACCTCGCCGGGCGAAACGGAAGCGGGCACTGCGGGGACGCAACCATGCCGAGGGATATCCCGGTGGGCTCATCGAGACGATGAATGGGGGCGTGAGGACTCGTTCCTGCGCCGCCCAATCTCCATCGGATCGAAAGACCCCTATGCCTTGAAAATCCCCGCCCGAAGGGCGGAATACTCACTAACGGAGAACGGCGCTTCTCCATTTCAGGCTGAACCAAGACAAGGGCAGCATCCCCGCTGCGGTGCGCTCCGGCGTCTTCATTCACTCTTGGCCTTCACTCACTCTTGAATGATGAGATTTCCACACTTTGGGATTGCCGATCAATGCACCCAGGTCGGCAACGAACCGAAAGAACTTCAGAACTGGCGCGGCGGGAGATGTGTATTCTTCCGATCCTTCTTGATCATTTTCTTCTGCGCTTTCTTCTGCGCCTTGTTGTATTTCTTCTGCGCTTTCCTCTGTCTTTTCTCGGCTTTGCGGTCAGCCCGGGCCTGTTGCCGCGCGTTATACCTCTGCCCATAGGCTGGCGCAGCGTAGCCGGCACTCAAAACAGCCAGCAGCAGCAGTGCGGCAATTTTCTTCATAGATCTTCGCTAGAACGATGCTTCCCGCAATTCTAGCAATAAAATTAACCCGCGTCCCTCCCAATAGGGCTGGTTGCGCACCAGAGTGCGGCGAAAAACAGCCTGGTAAGAAAAAAGGCGCCGGAAAAATTCCGGCGCCGATTGAGATACGACTCGCGAGATGCGGTCAAGCGAGGGATCAACTCAAAGCTTACAGCTCAAAACTTTACTTGCTCTCCGCCACTCCCGGCGACGGTGCTCCAAAGTCGCGGCGACTGTTCACCGCCGTCTTGGCGGCGCGCGCCGACGGCTGGTTCGCCGCCGCCGCTCCATAGCGCTCCAGTAGCATCGGAGCCATCGCGTTCTCGGCTTCCTTCACAAAAATCATCTGGGTCTCCGAAGCCATGTCGACGCGCACGAAATCCCCCAGCTTCACCTGCCCGGTCGCCACCAGATTCGCCAGCGGGAAAACCAGATTCCGCTCGATCGCCCGCTTCAAGTGCCGCGCCCCATACCGCGGATCGGTGCCTTCCTTCAGCAAATATTGTTTCACCGCCGCCGTGCAATTGAACACGAACTGGTTCGTGCCCGCGGCCATCAGCACCCGCTGCTGCACCATGCCCAGCTCGATGTCCAGAATCTCCGCCAGATGCTCATCGCGCAGCGTCTTGAACACCACCGTCTTGTCGATGCGGTTCATGAACTCCGGCGTAAACTTGCGCCGCGCCGCTTCCACCGCCGTCCGCTGAATCTTGTCGTCAAACGACTCGTCGACTTCCACCGCTTTCGGGGCAAACCCAAACCCGCCATCCACCAGGTTCGTCATCTCCTGCGCGCCCAGGTTCGAAGTCAAAATGATGATGCACTGCGACAGATCCACGCGCCGGTTGTCGCCCAGCGTCAGCGTGGCCTTGTCCAGAATTCCCAGCAGCAGCTGCCACAGCGAATCCGAGGCCTTCTCGATCTCGTCAAACAACAGAATCGAGAGCTTCAGTTTCTCGGTAAACCACTGATTCAACGCTTCCTGGGTCAGCAGCGGATGCGTCTCGCGGTGCCCCAAATATCCCGGAGGTGAGCCGATTAGCTTGGCAATCTCATGCGAATGCTGAAACTCGGCGCAGTCAATCTTGATGCATGCCCGCGAATCCCCAAACAGCGCCTCGGCCATGGCTTCGACCACCCGCGTCTTGCCCGACCCGGTCGGCCCCAGGAACAGCAGGTTCCCCACCGGACGTCCCGGCGCGTTCAGCCCCGCCAGAAACATCTGATAAATCTCGACGACCTTCTCCACCGCCTGCTCCTGCCCCACAATGCGGCGGCGCAGGGCTGCTTCAAACTCCCCGGCATCGTTGCTGCGACGGTTCGGATCGAGCACTGTAGCGAGGTTCGTTCTCATAAGTCGTTGCCCGAATTCTCCGGACATTGTCCCTTTCGTTTGGCCTTTTCTCAGGCTCTCTCTGTTGTTATTCCCCGATTTCGGGAGCTCTATTCCGTCGATCGACCCCAACTCACCGGAACTACCAGATTGTGCCGTCCACTCGACTTTCGTATCCCACAAAGCTCGCGGTCCAGTGGGCTAGAAATAAGCAAGCTGCTGGCCACGAAAACCTCCGCCGCCGGAAAAGACCGAACTCTCACATCCGCCAAGACTTAGCTGAATCCAATGCACCCCGCTCCCCCCCAAACCCACCCTTCCACAGAACATAAGAGAAAACCTTTGCACCATCGGGGAAGGAACATGCACTGCCTCCGTACGGAGTCACGAGTCCCAAGCAAGAAGCGAGGCGAACCCCGAGCAGCCCTCCCAGTCAGAGTCATCCATCAAACCCATATTGAACTCAGTCATCAGCCCAGCAGTCGCAGCTCAACAGTCGCAGCTCAACACTCGCAACCCAGCAGTCGCAACCCGGCACTCGGTACTGAGTCAGTCAACCGTCTTACTCCGCACGTAACTAGCGACCATGCAACCCGACGGCTACTATCGCATCAGGTAAATTGCGGGGAGGATCGCTTGCGCCTTTCGTCTTTTCGTGTCGTCACTGCTACGTCCTGTCTTCTTTTCGGCGCCGCCGCCTGGCGCCTGGGCCCGCACTCCGCTTCCGATTTCGCCGCCCACGCACAAACCGCCACAGAGTCAGCCACGCGCGCGCAGGCCGCATCTCAAAAGCCTCAACTGCAGCCCGTCAGCGCCAAGACCACCAAGGCTAAGATCATTCCCGAACCCAGGCTCGAGCTGACCGCCGCTCCCGGCACTGAACTCTACACCGCCAAACGCGGAGAAGCCATCCCCACCATCGCCCACCACTATCTGGGCAAGACATCTTATCTCACATCCTCCGAGTTGGCCGACGCAATTCGCGCCGCCAACCATAAATCGGATGCCTCCAACTTCCTGAAGGCCAACGAGCAAATCATCATCCCCGGAATCTTGCCCGCGCCCATCGTCGAGCACACCATCCCCGTCGCCAAAGACTTCGAAGTACGCGCCGTCTATCTCACGGGCCTCATGGCCGCCAGCGACCACGGCATTCGCATCATCAAACACTGGCGCGAAGTCGGCGGCAACGCCGTCGTCTTCGATATCAAGGACTCCGACGGCAGCGTCAACATTCCCTTCGAGCACCCGCTGCTGGGTGACCACAAGGTCTACATTCACGATCTGCCCAAGTTTGTTCATTTCCTGCACCAGCAGAACATGCACGCCATCGCCAGAATCGCTATTTTCCGCGACGAGCACCTGGTTGTGACCCATCCCGAACTCGCCGTCCAGTCCCGTAAGAACCACACAGCCTGGCGCGAAAACGGCAAGCTGGTCTGGACCGATCCCTCCAATCCCAAAGTGCAGGACTATGACATCGCCCTGGCCAAGCACGTCGCCCAACTCGGCGTCGACGAGATCCAGTTCGACTACGTAAGATTCCCCGCCGAGGGCGACCAAAAAGATGCGCAGTTCGCATTCCAGACCGGTCAACAGTCCGCGCAAGCGGCAGATGCGGGGAGCGACAGCGGCTTGTGTGGCGACGGGCGCCTCGCCCGTCCCGCGAAGGCGAAACCAAGCGGAACCGCCGCGAAGCCAACACCAAAATCCGCCGACTCCAAACAACCCGCCTGCCAAGTCCCCCGCGGTCCGCAGCGCTCCGACGTCATCACTGCCTTCCTGAAAAAGGCCTATGCCGAACTTCATCCTACGGGCGTACTGCTCTCACTCGACGTCTTCGGCGTGATGGCGTGGCAACGCCAGGTCGATCTTTCTCACACAGGACAGGACATCGTCGGCATGGCGAAATACTGCGATGTGCTTTCGCCCATGATCTATCCCTCACACTTCTTCGGCATGGATAACATCCCGCATCCTGGCGACGAACCGGCGCACTTTATTGGCGAGTCGATGGACCGCTTTGAGCTCATCACCAAAGGCAGCGGCGTGGTGATTCGTCCGTGGCTGCAGGCCTTTCACTGGCGCACCAAGACTTACTCGCCCGAATACATCAAGATTCAGGTGGAAACAGCGCGCGCCAAAGGCGGCATAGGATTCTTGTTCTGGAACGCCGCCAATGATTATTCCAAGCCCTACGAAGCCATGCCGCAAATGAAGGCGGACAACTACAAAGACGCGGCGAATACGAATAAAGACGGCTCCAAAGCCAATCCCAGGTATTTCCGCGGCGACGAAATGCCGGCGACGACCGTGCAGGCAGCTCTGACTCCGGCAGTCGCGCCAGCTGAGAGCCACTAACCACCCAGGCGTGAGATTTCCAGAGCCTTGGGGTCCTCCGCTCTTATCGAGGGGCGCCCTGGGATCTTGCTACCGTCCCGGATTCAGATCTCTCATCACTACATTCAGCACTTGCCCCGCCACCCGCGCGTCGCGCTCCGTGATCGTGGCCGGTCCGCGCTCGCTCTGGTGGCGATATGTCCAGGCCACATCCGGCAGACGCGCCCAGCCGCCGCGAATCAGGCCCGCTCGTTCTGCGACGGTAAGCCGCGTCTCCAGCAGCCAGTCGGCGATATTTCCCGCAGGCGCGCCCGAGGCCGTAAGCGCGCTCAGCCCCTTGTGTTCGAGAGCATCGGTGACAATCGCCTCCAGGACTCCGCAGCAAGTCTGCAGCGCCAGCTCATACAGCCCCTGCTCCAACGCGCGCCGGCTCTCGGTGTAAGCCTGCTCCAGCACGGGCCGCAACTCGGTGTTGTGTACAAAATCAAACCGCCGCGGTGCCGGAGCCTGCGCCGATGCCGCCACGATCGCGCTCTCGGCGTTGCCGGTCAGCGATGCCACAGCCTGCTCCAGTACGTCGATCAGCCGCTGAACGATTTCAGCCGGAGCAGCCCCTTCGGCGGCTCGGCCGCCCTCGGCCCGCAATAGAAACGCTTCGCTGAAAGCGCGCGCCAGCCAGTGGGCTTTACTCGCGCCCGACAGCTCGTTAATCGTTACTCCGACGTCCTGCTGCCACACCCGATTGGTGGTAATGGCGAAGGCGTCGCTCGGATCCGCTGCCAGCAGAGTGAGCAAATCTCGCCCGCGCCGGATCAGGCTGCCCAGTTGAGTTAGATATGTATCGACTTGCGTTTGAAGGCTGTCATCCATCGGTAGGTCTTGAATCGAGGGAGCCCGAACCTCGGCTCCGTTTTCCTCTCGGGCTGCACCCATTCTTCGCGCACTTCGCGGTGAGGGCCTTCTGCGAAAATCAGGCTAAATAAAATCGGCTCTGGGCGCTCTATTCATCTTGACACGCAAAAGCCACGGTGCTAAAGTCACACCCCGAAAGTGGTACGCTCACTGGACCAGTCTAGCATAGCCGCTAACCCGGCCCTTGAGCCACGGGACGCCCGCACCGCGGTTGAGATCCACCGGGCATCGGATCGGCTGGCGCAAAACGAAGACGCAGTTTTCACCAATCGCTCCTGTTTTCGCAACTGATTGGCAACTGGCGATCCGCCAGGGATTTCTTAAAAGATCCACCCGGTCGTGGAGGCACTCCTGATGGCTACTCCCGCTAGCTCTCTGATTCACCCCTCGCGTATTCCCAATCGCTGGGTTCAATTGACCGCCGGCATCGTCGCGATGATGGCCATCGCGAACCTCCAATACGCCTGGACTTTGTTTACCAAGCCCATTCAAGCCCATCTGCACGTTTCGCTGGTGGCCGTGCAGTGGACATTTACTCTGTTCGTTCTTCTTGAGACTTGGCTTGTGCCCTTCGAAGGCTACCTGGTCGACCGCATCGGCCCACGATTCATGCTGGGCTTCGGCTCAGTCATGATCGCTCTGGGATGGATGGGTTCCGGCTACGCCGAGAGCATCCACAGCCTCTACTTCTGGTACGGCATGGGCGGCATCGGCGCCGGCGTGGTATACGGCGGAGCCATCGGCAACGCGCTGAAATGGTTCCCGGACCATCGCGGATTGTGCGTTGGCCTCACCGCTGGCGCTTACGGCATCGGCACTGCGACCACCATCGCCCCGATTGCCTCCATGATGAAGGTCTCCGGCTACCAGCACACTTTCATCGTCTGGGGAGCGATTCAGGGACTCGTCGTGCTGGCCTCCGCCCTGTTTCTGGCCCGCCCGCCTCTGGGGTGGACGCCGCCGAACTGGGCTGAGAAAGAAGCCAAGATTAAGGCGAAAGTGAACACTTCGGCGGTGAATTTGACGCCGTTTGAGATGGTGCGCCAGCCCTCCTTCTATGTCATCTACCTCATGATGACCATGCTGGCGTTCGGCGGCCTGGTGGTCACCGCGCAACTCAAGCCCATGGCCGCCTCCTATCATGTCGATAATGTCGTCGTGGTCTTCGGCATGACCGCCCTGATCCTGGCCATCACCGTGGACCGCATCCTGAACGGACTCACCCGCCCCTTCTGGGGATGGGTCTCCGACCACATCGGCCGCGAGAATGCCATCTTCATTGCCTTTGTTCTGGAGGCGATTGCCGTATTCGCCCTGCTCCAGTTGATCAGCCATCCGGTGTGGTTCGTGGCCTTGTCTGGCCTGTGCTTCTTCGCCTGGGGCAACATTTTCTCATTGTTCCCCGCCATCACCGGCGATCTGTACGGCAACAAGTGGGCCACCACGAACTACGGAGTCGTCTACACCGCCAAAGGATTAGCTGCCGCCGCGGCCGGTCCGGGTGCAGCCTGGTTGTTTGCCAAAACCGGTTCCTGGTCGAAGGTCTTCTGGGCCATGATCGTCTGCGACCTGGTAGCCGCATTTATGGCTCTGTTGTGGCTGAAACCACTGGCGGCGCGCGCCGTCCGATCGGAGACCGCCGCTGCTTCCGCTGTCAACAAGTCGGAGTCGCCAGTCAAGACTCGCGGCGTCGCCTAGGGCGAAAACACGCGTCGTTCCTCTGGCTCTCGCTCCAATCATGGAACGGGAGCCTTTTCTTTCACAATTGCCGGTATTGGCGGAGGTCTGCCGTCTAACATCTGTCACCTGATGCCCGGCGCTCGCGCCTACGCCGGCAGACTCTGCCCGCGCGTTTCGACGCCAAACGGAATCAAGCACAGCCCCAGCAAAAACGCGAGCGCAGTCATGGCCACGGGCACGCCCAGCGATCCGTAGTGGCGAATCCCGGCTCCGACCAGAAACGTTATCCCGGCGCCTCCAAACCTCGCCATCGACGTGGCGAACGCAAACGCGCTGGCCCGGCACTCCGTCGGATACTGCTCCGGCAGCCACAGCGTGTAGACGGCAAAATTGGCCCCGCCCACCCCAAGAAAGAAGAGGCAAACAAAAAACCATGGCAGGCCCGCCGCTCCTAAATAAAAGACCTTCCCGAAAGTAAGCGCGATGAAGACCATCATCAGGGCAAAAAACAACGCCAACGCGCCACGGCGCCCCAGACGGTCCGCAATCCACGGCATCGCCAGACAACCAAGGATGGTCGCAAACGACACCAGCATCGTCGCCCACGAAGCCAGTTGCGCCGCGGCAGGACCAACCCGGCCTGCGGCCTCAGACAACGTGGTAGCTGCCGCCGGCACATACACTGTTCCAGCCCATAGCCCGCAAATCGAAGCCAGCATAAACAGCGAATTCAAAATCGTGCGCCACCGCCATTGCGCCGAAAACAGTGTCGCCAGCGGACGCCAGATCGCCCAGTCCCGGATCACATTTCCTTTCTCGCGCCAGCGCGAAGGCTCCGCCACTCCGTACCGTATCCACGCCAACAACAGCGCTGGCACGCCACCCACGGCAAACATCGCCCGCCATCCGAAATGGCTGCCAACCGTGTAGTTGGCAATCGCCGCCAGAAAAATGCCTACGTAATATCCCGTGTGCATGTAGCCGGAACCCGCTACCCGCCGCCGCTCTGGCCACTCCTCTGCCACGAACGTTCCTCCCATGGCCCACTCGCCGCCAATTCCAATCCCCGCCAGAAGCCTCAGGAACGCGAGCTGCCAAATGCCCGTCACCAGCGCGCTCAAGAACGTAAACACCGAATACCACACGATGGTCAGCATCAGCGTGCGCACTCGTCCAAACTTGTCCCCAATCGGACCCCACAGAAACGCCAGTCCCCAGCCCACCAGAAACAAGGCAAACAGTAACCCGCCGTACACCCCAATGTTTCCCTTGGTCGCCGCCACGCCCGATCGCGGGAGAAGTTCGCGCAGCGATGGCACCAGGACCAGCGCATAGATAAAGGAGTCCATGCCATCGAGAGCCCACCCTCCCCAGGCGGCCCAGAATCCCCGAATCTGATTTCGTGTGAGAGATGGCGACGCAGCGGAAGTGACCGGGACGGGGTCGTCAGGAACGGGCGATGACAGACCCGGCGTAGGCCGATCTGGCAATGACATGGAGAGGAACTATATCAAAAAGAAATCCGTTCTATGACAGGCAACCTCTGCGTCTGAGCGGACGAACCTGCTTGAAAAACCGCGCTGCTTCGAGGAACACAGAGGGATTGTCGACGGCCCACCGAGACGTAGTCGCGGCAATCAGTCCGGTGTCCAGCCGAGAAATTCCTCGTGGCCTTCGAAGATTTCGTGCAACTGGATTTCCATCCTCTGGCGTCGGCTCAAAGACTGATCTCTACCTGGCTCCCGCGTCTTATCAGTTCCCGATCGTGCTGTTTGATCCGTGAGAAGTTTTGTCCTCAAGCTGCTCTGAGGAGATTCCTCAACCTCTGCCGGTCTCTCCAACAAAGTCGATGGCATAGGCTACCTCCTGTCAGCCAAATTATTCCCTCCCGACAACCGATCTGCGGTGACGAAAAGATCATGACCGTGTGATCGCCAGCACAACAGTAATCCCTGAAGCAACATCGCAGTCCGCCCCGAAAATTCGATTCCTTTGTCGCGCGAGCCTTCGCAAAACCCGCAGATCACGAACTAACGTAACTCCACAAATAATTAAGGAAACGTTAATCTCTGAATTTGGCGGAGCCTTCTGGTTGGCTTTCTGTTGGCGCAGTTGTACCGGAGCCGTATTTCGTAGCAATTGCAATATCGTTTCTGCATGCGGGGAGAAGAAATGGCCACAAAGAAAATCCTCTTAGTCGACGACTCCAAGACGGCCCTGATGATGGAGCGCGCAATCGTGGAAAAGCGCACCGCTTACCTGTGCGTGACCGCGTCCGACGGGCTCGAAGCAGTCACCAAGGCCAACGACGAACATCCCGACCTGGTGCTCATGGACGTCGTCATGCCGCGCATGAATGGTTTTGAGGCCTGCAAGAAAATGCGCCAGCAAGCCACCACTCGTGAAACTCCCATCGTCCTGCTCACCACGCGCGGTGAAGAGGACTACATGGAAGCCGGCTTTCAGAGCGGCTGCAACGATTACCTCACCAAGCCGGTCAATGGCGAGGAACTCGTGAAACTGCTGCAAAGCTACTTAGGCGAATAGGCGGCTCGCAGGGTGTCACAAATCAGGATCACGCGAACCAGAGTCTCACGAACCAGGATGTCACCAACAAGGAAGCCGAGGATGAGGCACACAAGATGACGGCAGGACCCAAGCAAGCGAGCCATCGCGACCACGACCCCCGGCTGGAAGCTGCACAGAAGCGCCTTCGCGAAAGCGCCGGTCAGGCGGACGCGATTGAGGCCATTCGAGAAATTGTCACCAACCTGCTCGGCTGCGAAGAGATCGGCCTGTTCATCGTCGCCCCGGGAACCGATAAGCCGAACGGCCAGCTCTTGTGGTCCTTCGGCATTGATCCCCAGCGGCACGGAACCCTTGACGCCCTCGAAGAGCCGGCCCTGCATCGCGTCCTGCAAGGCGAACTTCATGTGGCGCAGACCGCCCGCAAGGAACACGCCAAAGGAAATCCGCCGCTGCGCGCCTTCATTCCGATTCGCCTGCACGGCCGCACCGTGGCTGTGCTCGTAATGTTGAAGCTGCTGCCCCAGAAGCTCGGCCTTGATCAAGCCGACATCAACCTCGTGAAACTGATTTCCAACGAGGCCGGCAAGCCCCTCTTTGAAGGGAGTGCGAAAGCCAATGCGTAGCCAGGCGGGAACACGAGATGCGCGGAGTGATGTGCGGAGCGATGTTCGAAACGATGCGCGGAGTGATGTTCGAAGCGATGTTCGAAACGACGTTCGGAGCGATGCGCGAAGCAGTGATGTCGAGGACACAAAGACGAATCGCAACGTTGAAAAATTCAACCCGGCCGCGCTTCCCGCGGAGGTCATGAAAGGCTTCGAGCACGACGAAAAAACCACCGCAGGCCCCAAGCACTTCTTGTACCCAGGGCAAATGTTCGTTTCCCGCGAACCCGCAATCATCACGACGATCCTAGGATCATGCGCCGCTCTCTGCCTCTGGGACAGCCGCAAGAAAATTGGCGGCATGAACCACTACCTGCTTCCTGAAGGAGAAGATAGCGGCCCCAATCGCCTGCGCTATGGCAACGTCGCCAACCCCGCGCTGCTCAACGAACTCCTGGCTTTGGGATGCGACCTCAAGAATTTGCAGGCCAAGGTTTTTGGCGGTTCCAGCGCCTTTGCCGCCAATCCCCTGCAATCGGTGGGGACCAGGAACGCTCAGCTCGCGGAAGAGTTCCTGCGTGGCAACGGCATTCGCCTGGTGGCGAAGGACGTCTCGGGAAAACACGGGCGCAAGTTGGTTTTTCACACCCAGGACGGCATCACGCTGATTCGGGATTTCGCCGATCCCGTCTAGCCCTTGTGGTTGAAGTGCATGCAGAAGTTTCGGAGAATCGCATTCGATGGATTTTGATCGCGACGCAGTTCTGACATCCTTTATCGCCGAGACCCAGGAAGGCCTGGATCTCATGGAGCAGTCGCTCCTCGCGATGGAGTCTAGTTCCGGCGGCGCCGAACTTCTCGACGACATTTTCCGCGTCGCTCACACCCTCAAGGGCAACGCGACTTCGCTCGAACTCGATGACCTGAAGGGTTTCGCCCACGCCACTGAAGACCTCCTCGATGTTCTCCGCGAACAAAATACTGAGATCGGCGCCGACGTGATTTCGCTGCTGCTCAAAACCGTCGATGAGCTGCGCGCTCTGGTCGCCAAAGCCGCCACCACGGAGAATCCCCGGCTCACTCCCGAGCAGCAGAAGCTCCGCAAACAAATCGCCGACGAGGTCACCGCGCGGTCGCAACGCGTAGTTGCGCCCAACCCTAAAGCCGAACGTTCCACCCCGGCCGGAGCCGCTCCCTTACCCGGCGCCGCCGGTCGCACCCTGCGCATCGATATCGACAAACTGGATCGCATGTTGAATCTCACCGGCGAAATCGTCATCGCCCAAGGCCGCCTGCGCCGCATGATCGAGAAAGCCGAATTCCGATCCGGGCGCGAGATCCTTGAGATGCAGAGCGAAACCGAGCGCTTGTTCCGCGATCTTCAGGATGAAGTCATGAAGGTCCGCATGGTTCCCATCGGCGCTATGCTCCGCCAGAATCTCCGCGCCGTGCGAGATCTCGCCAATAGCCACAGCAAGTTGGCCCGCGTCGAAGTCACCGGAGAAGATGTCGAGGTCGACACCACCGTCCTCGAGCATCTGAAAGACGCGCTGCTCCACATGATCCGCAACGCCATCGACCACGGCATCGAAACTCCGCCGGTCCGCAAGAAGCGCGGCAAGAATCCTTGCGGCTTGCTCAAAGTTTCAGCCGCACATGTCAATGGCAACGTGGTTGTGACGTTGCAGGATGACGGGGCCGGTCTGAACCGCGCCAAGATCCTGCAAAAGGCAAAAGGCATGGGATTGTTTCTGAATTCCAATCCCGTCTCCGACTCCGAACTCTATCAAGTCCTGTTCCAGCCCGGATTCTCCACCGCCGACTCCGTCACCGATCTTTCCGGACGCGGCGTGGGACTGGACGTAGTTCGTCGCAACGTGGAAGCGCTCCAGGGCACCGTCGAGATCGCCAGCGAAGAAGGCCACGGCACCGCCATCACCATTCGACTTCCGCTCACGCTCGCCATTATCGACGGCTTCTCCGTGCTCGCCGGCAACGACACCTTTATCGTTCCCCAGCAATACATTATCGAGTGCACGGAACTCCCGGCTGCGCAATCCCAGCCGGGAAGCAGCGGCATTCTCAACCTGCGCGGCAGCGCGTTGCCCTTCATTCGCTTGCGTGAGGTGTTCGGCCAATCCGCCGACTCCTCCTCCCGCGAGAATGTGATCGTGGTCAAGGTCGGCGACTTCCACGCCGGAATCGCCGTCGATCACCTGTTGGGCGGCATGCAGGCGGTGATCAAACCGCTAGGGAAGGTTTTTCGCGGAATTTCCGGCATCGCCGGATCGACCATTCTCGGGGATGGACGCGTCGGCCTGATCATCGACGTACCCGGTCTTTTGCAAGGCATGATGCAGTCGAGTTTGCAGCCTCAAATCGGCTAGCAGAGTTCATTGAAGAATTGATCGAGGCGAGTTCACTAACGGATGAAAGGCTCACGGCAATGAAAACTTGGCAAAATTGGAAAATTGGAACCAGATTGGGTGTCCTGTTCGGGTCGCTCTTGTTGGTGCTGTCCATGCTCGGAGCGCTGGAACTGAACTGGCTCGGCCGCCTCAACGCCAACACCACGGCCGAACTGCGCACCCGCTTCAACACCACGAAGCTGACCAACGACACCATCGCGAACTCGACCGATAACGCCCGTATCACCATGCAGCTTTTTGAAACTACCGATCCCGACAAAGAGAAAAAGCTGAACGAGCAGAACGACGAGATCAGCCATAACATTGGAACGGCCGTCGCCGAGATCGAAAAGAGCCTCAGTTCGCAGCAGGAACGCGACCTGTTCGAGGTCGTCACCCAGAATCGCAACGCCTACGTCTCCGCCCGGAAAAGAGCGAAGGAGTTGCTCGCCGACAAGAAACGCGATCAGGCCATGGCCGCCTTGACCGATGAAGTGATTCCCGCTCTCAGCGTCTATCGCGCCTCGTGGGTTAAATTTATCGAGCTTCAATCCGACGCCGTGCAGAAGAGCATTAAGGAAAGTGCGGACGCCTACGCCAAGGCTCGCCGGCTGGCGTTAACCGTATTCATATTCACCTTGCTGCTCGCCGCCGCCGGGGCATTCGGAGTAACCCGAACCATCACCAAACCGATTCAGCTCGCGGTGGCGCATGCCGAGGCCATTGCGGCGGGAGACCTGAACCGCTCCATCGACGTCTCCAATCAATCTGAAACTGGACAGCTGCTGCGCGCCATGTCCGACATGACCGCCAAGCTTTCCACCATCATTCGCGACGTCCGCGAAGGCTCGTCCGCAGTCGCATCCGCCGCCGCTCAGGTCTCGGCTTCTTCGCAGAGCCTGTCGCAAGGCACCAGCGAGCAAGCCGCATCCGTCGAGGAAACCAGCGCCAGTCTTGAACAGATGAACGCTTCGATCACTCAAAATGCTGAGAACAGCCGCAAGGTTGAGCAAGTCGCCGAAAAGGGCGCCCACTCCGCCGAGGAGAGTGGGGAAGCGGTTCAGGAAACTGTTCTTGCCATGAAGCAGATTGCCGCCAAGATCTCCGTCATCGAAGATATCGCCTATCAAACCAACTTGCTTGCGCTCAACGCCGCCATCGAAGCTGCCCGCGCCGGCGATCAAGGCCGCGGCTTTGCCGTGGTCGCCGTCGAAGTCCGCAAGCTCGCCGAACGCAGCCAACTCGCCGCCAAGGAAATCAGCGATCTGGCTTCCAGCAGCGTGGCCGTTGCCGAGCGCTCCGGCCAGTTGCTCTCCGATTTGGTCCCGGCGATCCGCCGAACTGCCGAACTGGTGCAGGAAGTTACCGCTGCCTCCGCCGAACAATCCTCCGGAGTCACGCAGATCAACCGCGCCATGTCTCAGGTCGACAGCGTCACCCAGCGCAACGCCTCCTCGGCCGAAGAACTCTCCAGCACTGCCGAGGAACTGGCTTCGCAGTCGGAACAGTTGCAGCAGCTGATGACTTTCTTCAACATCGCGGACGAAAAATCTCTCGACCACGATGCCGAAAGGAAACACCGGCAAATGTTCCCCCCGCAAAAAACCGTGAAGATGGGCCTTGGAGAGCTCAAACCAGCCGCCAAGCCGGCCGATAAAGCCGTAGAGCAACCAGGCTTCTCACGGTTCTAGGGACCAGAAAATAGAGAGCGTAAACGCGCACAACGGATTGAAAGCGCTTCAGGACGGAAAGCTGAAGGAGCACATCATGCAAGCGGTCAAGGACGCCAAGCCGCACTCGCTCGAAAGCGGGCAATATCTCACCTTCTTCGTTGCCGGCGAGGAGTATGCCGTCAGCATTCTGAAGGTGAAGGAAATCATCGAGTACGACACCATCACTTCCGTTCCCAACACCGCTCCCTGGATTCGGGGAGTCACCAACCTGCGCGGCAACGTCGTCCCGGTCATCGACCTGGCCGTAAAGTTCGGTCTGCCCGCCAGCCAGGCTTCAAAGTTTTCCTGCATCGTCATCACAGAAGTCTCCTACGAAGGCGACAAGTTGACCATGGGAGTCATGGCCGATGCGGTCAGCCACGTCCTCGATTTCTCCTCCGACGAAATCGAAACTCCACCCCCCTTCGGCACCCGTGTGAGAATCGAATTTCTGCTGGGCATGGGTAAGATGGGGAAAAAATTCTGCCTGATCCTCGACATCGACAAGGTTCTCTCTGCCGACGAATTTCTGGCAGTCACGGATTCAACCCAAGCCCAGGCCGACGCCGTCTCAATCCCGCCGTCGTCCAGCGCGCGCGCCGCCGAATCGGGAATCTGACTCGGAATTTAACTGGAGAGTTTAAGTTTGTCCGCAACCGCGCCTCGCCGGAAAAAGTCATCCTCGCCCGACGCCTTGGCGCTGCGGCGTAGAGCCGGCCGGGAAATCGCGCCGGACGTTGGACGTGAAATCGAACGTGAAATCGCCGGCGTCACCGTCACCCCCGATCTGTTCCAGAAATTTCAGCGCCTGATTCACGAGGAAGTCGGCATCTGGCTGGGAGACGGCAAATCCGCCTTGCTCTGCGGCCGCCTTTCCCGCCGTCTGCGCGTTTTGCAGATTGGCACCCTCGACCAGTACTACGACATCGTTACGGATCCTTATCAGTATCCGGAGCGCGTCGCCATGATCGACGCGATTACCACCAACGAAACCCGGTTCTTTCGCGATCCCCGCCACTTCGAATTCCTCGAGGCCCGCGCCATCCCACGCTGGCGCGCCGAAGCCCAGCAAGGCATACGCTCCAGGACGGTTCGCGTCTGGAGCGCCGGCTGCTCCTCCGGAGAAGAGCCTTATTCGTTGGCCATGCTCCTGGCCAGGCACCTGCCAAACGATCAAGGCTGGAGCGCCACCATCCTCGCTACCGACATCTCGACTCGCATGCTGGCCCACGCCCGCAACGGCGTTTACAGCATCACAAAATCCGGCGACATCCCCGCGCCCTTGCTCAAAGACTACATGCTCAAAGGCATTGGCCAGCAGGATGGTCAAATGAAGGTCATGCCCGAGATTCAAGCCATGGTCGACTTTCAGAAGCTGAATCTGATCCAGGGCCCTTTTCCTCCGGAAGCTCACTTCGACGCCATTTTCTGCCGCAATGTCCTCATCTATTTCGATCTTCAGTCCAAGCAGAGATCGGTCGAGCAACTCACCCGCTGCCTCGCTCCCAACGGACTCTTTTTCGTGGGTCAGGCGGAAAACTTGGCGACGGTGAATTCGCGCTTCCGCAGCCTCGTCCCGGCTGTGTATGTGCGGGAGGGAGAGCACAGTGGGTTCTGATCCCAGCCAGAAGCCAACCCAGTCTCCCTCGACCCGGACTCGAGAAGACATGCCCCGCGCCCCGCAGCGCGAGCGCCTGCACGTCATGGTGGTCGACGATTCCGCGACCGTCCGCCAGGTGATGCAAACCATTCTTCAGACCGACCGCAGAATTACCGTCAGCGTCGCCGCCGACCCGCTCATCGCCGCCGTCAAAATGCAGAAGGATCGCCCCGACGTCGTCATCACTGACCTCGAAATGCCGCGCATGGATGGTCTGACTTTCCTGCGCAAGATCATGGCGGAGTCGCCCATCCCCGTCGTCGTCTGTTCCGGCTTCGCCGCCAAAGGCACCGACCTTGCTCTGCGCGCCCTCGAAGAAGGCGCCGTCGAAATCATCACCAAACCCAAGCTCGGCGTTCGCGATTTCCTCCACGAATCGGCAGTTCTTCTCCTCGATGCCGTCTGGAGCGCCGCCGAAGCCCGCGTCGTGCCTCGCCCTCTCATTGCAACTCCCTCGCGCCTCAGCGCCGATGCCGTGCTCCCGCCACGCAACCGATCTCACGCCAAATTCCGCGACTGGAATCCAAATCACGGCCTCATCGCCGTCGGCGCCTCCACCGGAGGCACCGAGGCGCTCCGCCTGTTCCTTTCCGCCATGACGCCCGACTGCCCGCCCATCGTGATCGTCCAGCACATGCCGGAAAACTTCACCCGCGCCTTCGCCGACCGTCTCAACCAGGACTGCGTCATCGAAGTCAGTGAAGCCCGCGACGACGTTCCCTTACGCCAGGGCATGGCGCTCATCGCTCCCGGCAATTTCCACTGCGTCGTAAATAATGTCGCGAATCATAGCGGCGCAAGCTTTGTCGTCAATATCATGGACGGACCCTTGGTCTCGCGGCACCGTCCCAGCGTCGATGTCCTGTTCCGTTCCGTCGCGCTCTCCGCTGGCCGCAACGCCGTCGGCGTCATCATGACCGGCATGGGCGACGATGGCGCTCAGGGATTGTTGGAAATGAAGGAAACCGGCGCTGTCACCATCGCCCAGGATGAAGCTTCCTGCGTGGTCTTCGGGATGCCTCGCGAAGCCATCGCCCTCGGCGCCGTAGATTTCGTTTTGCCCCTCGATCAGATCGCCCGCTGGTCGCTGGGTTCTCTAAAGGCCGAGTCCCTGAACAGCGACTCGCTCAATTCCGGCTCCATCCACCCCGACCGAAAAGCCCGTTCTACTTCCGTCTAGCACGAGCGGTTTGGAGCCCGTGCAGCGCCTTGGGGCGGTGCAGCGCTTCAGCGCTGCGGTAACGCGCATTTCCCTTGAGGCCTTTCAACCGTTGAGGTGCGCTCGCCTGCTGGCCCTCGCAAACTGCAATCAATCCTCCAACCGCAGCCGGGGAAGCCCATCGGCCCAATCTGAAGTCCTATGCCGGTCGTGATCTGCCGCCGTCACAATCTGCGCTCTAACATTAGACGTTCTTAATGATCGGGCCGCGCTATCCCAAGCGGCATAGCACCGCGCCCCGTCAAAACCGTTCTCGTAGGAAGGAAACTATCATGGCTGCAGGCGCCAAACCCGCACTCGACCCCACGGTCGAAAACCAAGCTGAGAAGGTAGCACCGACCCCCGCGAAGCCCGCAACTTTCAAAGACCGCATTGTCCAGAAACTGATGCACATCTTCGAACACAACGAGCAGCTGGGATCGACTCGCCAGTAAGAACAATTTCGGGGGCTTCACTTTATCTTGCGAAAGGGTTCACTCGCCTGGGGTCGTACTTGAAGTCCACCAGCCCGTCGCGGTAATCCAACTCGACCTCCAGCTCCCGAAGCATTGCAAACCCCAGGAAGCAGCCCGGCGCTCGCAGCACTCAAACCTGAGCCCTCTTGGTGTGAAAAACTTCGTAGGATGGTGGGCAGTGCAGGACTCGAACCTGCGACCTCCTGCTTGTAAGGCAGGCGCTCTAACCAGCTGAGCTAACCGCCCGCTCGTGCCACTCGATCCGACGGCTGGCTCGGAATCATTGGGGATTCTCGCGCGGAGCGTGCTTCAAACGAGTATAGGCGAGAGGCCTCGGCCCGGTCCAACTTGAACTTCGTATCCGATCGTGCAGCCGGGGATCGTCCACGCAGGCGCTCGACCGAGCCTATCATTTAAGTTAAAACCGCTCCCTGCCGATAGTCTCCTAGATCAGCGCTGGTCGTATTTGCGCTCAAAGCAGCCGGGGGCAACGTGCTCCAACTCGGACTTCGCACCAAACTGGCTCTGGGATTCGGCGTCTTGCTGGGAATGCTGACGCTGCTCGGCGGCGTCGTCTATTACTCGCTGTCTCGGGTCGCCAGCGTTACCGAAGAGGCCAACACTGCCACGCAAAAAGAGCAATTAGCGTCGCAGCTGGAAATCGCGACCCGCAAGCAGATCCAGGCCGCTAACGATCACACTTTTACCGGCGACGCCGCCTCGCTATCCCGCTATCAGCAGAGCAAAGACGAAGTCGGCGAAAGATCGGCTGCGCTCAGCCAGATACTCGCTTCAGAAGATCATAAGAACCGCGAAGAAAAGAATCTCCTCGACAAGCTCAACCAGAGCGTGCAGCAGATCTCGGCGCTCACCGACCTCCAAATCGACCTGCGCCGCCAAAGCCGCAACTACGAGGCCACCGATTCCGCCTTCAGCCCGAAAGAGGAGCTGGCCATCCAGCAGATTGCCGACGATGCCGCTCACCTCGAAGCCTGGGAAGAAAAACAGGAGCGGACGGCTCTGGAAGCCGAGCGCTCCGCCGAAAGCACCGCCAGTCAGGTCACAATCATTCTGGTCGTCTGCGGCTTGCTCGTCGGCCTGATCACGGCAACCCTCATCTCCCGTTCCATCACCAGCGGCCTCTCTCACATGCTCAGGACCATCGAACAAGTCGCGTCCAAGAACCTCGGCATCCCCGATATTCCCATCACCACGTATGACGATATCGGAAAAGCCTGCGAGGCTCTGAACTCGATGAAAAACAACCTGCGTGAACTGATCAACTCCATCGCCTCCACCGCCCAGCACGTCGCCAGCACCAGCGAAGAAATTTCGGTCCAGGCCTCCCGCTCGGCCGAGAGCGCCCGCGGCCAGAGCAGCCAGCGGCAAAACGTGGAGTCCCTCATGCAGGAAATGATGTCGGCCGTGCAGTCGGTCTCCGACAACTCCAAAGGCGCGTCCGAATCCTCACAGAAAGCCGCCGAAGCCGCTCGCCGCGGAGGCCAAGTCGTCGAAGAAACTCTCGCCACCATCCGCGGCCTTGCCGATTCCTCCAAGTCCACTTCCGCCCGCGTCAACGCCCTAGGCGAAAGTTCGGTCCGTATCACCACCATCGTCGGGGTAATTCAGGATATCGCCGACCAGACCAATCTGCTCGCCCTCAACGCCGCCATCGAAGCTGCCCGGGCCGGTGAGCAGGGCCGCGGTTTTGCCGTCGTGGCCGATGAAGTCCGCAAGCTCGCCGAACGCACCACCAACGCCACCAAGGAAATCGCCTCCACCGTAAGTTCCATCCAGTCCGAAACCAGCGACGCCGTGCGCGCCATGGAAATCGGCACCCGCGAAGTTGAATCCGGCGTGGACAAAACCTCCGCTTCCGGCGCCGCTCTCCGCGACATTATTGAGATGTCGACCGGAGTGGGAAACATGATTGCCGAGATCGCCAGTTCGGCTGCCAATCAACTCGACGCCGCCCAACAGGTCAACACCAGCCTGTCCGAAATTTCCAATCTTGCCCGCGAATCCAGCGCCGGCGCGGACGAGACCGCATCCGCCTGCAGCGACCTGTCCAGGCTCGCCGCCGACCTGCACAGCTTGGTGAACCAGTTCCACTTAAATGAGGATGGCAGCATGGATGACCCGCACCAGCGCGACTCGAGGGGACAATCGGAGTACGAAGCCGACCCCAGGCAGAGTTTCGCCGCCCGCTCCGCCGCCGCCGGCCGAAGTTAGCGGGCCGCGCGGTCCGGCAACACACATGTGGCGACGGCCGCCTCGGCCGCCCCGCAAAGGCGAAGCCGAGCGGAGCCACCAAGCGAAGCCGAGCGGAACCACCAAGCGAAGCCGTGCGGAGCCACAACCAAAGCCTGCGCCAGAACCTGCCAGCGCAAAACCATCACTTGCCACTCTCCTCGCGCCCCACCTCGCGCACACAGCAACCCACTTCCCCGCTGCTACACTGCCTAGGTGCGCCGCCTGATCGTCAACGCCGATGATTTCGGCTTCACCGCCGGCGTGAACCGCGCCATCGTCGAGGCCCACACCCACGGCATCGTCACCTCTTCCACGCTGATGGCCAACGGCCGCGCCTTTCCGGAAGCCGTGCAACTTGCAACCACCATCCCAAGCCTCAGCGTCGGCTGCCACGTCGTCCTCATCGACGGCGAACCTGTCCTCGAAGCCCCGCAACTTCCCTCCCTCACCACCGCCACTCACTTCCGCGACGGACTCAAATCTTTCGCCGCTCGCGCCATCGCTGGCCGAATCAACTCCGATCAGATCGCCGCCGAAGCTACCGCCCAAATCCGCAAAATTCAATCCGCCGGGATCGCTGTTTCGCACATCGACACTCACAAGCACACGCACCTCTTCCCCAAAATTCTGCGCCCGCTTCTCCGCGCCGCCGCGGCCTGTGGCGTCCGCGCCCTGCGCAATCCCTTCGGACCACGCCTGCCTCTGCGTTCCAGCCAATTGCTTTCCCGCCCCAGCCTCTGGACCCGCTTCGCCGAAGTCCGCGTCCTTCGCACCTTTGCCGGAAAGTTCCGCGAAGCTGTCGATCGCGAAGGTTTCCGCGCTCCCGATGGAACCCTCGGCATCGAAGTTACCGGCGTGCTCGACGAATCGCTGTTTCACGCCATCGCACGCAGCCTTCCCGAGGGCGCTTGGGAATTCGTCTGTCATCCCGGCTACAACGATGCCGACCTGCAAGCCGCCCGCACCCGCCTCCGCGCCTCCCGCGAAACCGAACTCCGCGTCCTCACCCTCCCCACCGCCCGCGAACTCCTCGCCCGCGAAGGCATCGAGCTGATCTCCTACCGCGACCTGTAATTTGGAACCACCATGTGGGACCCGGTCCCGCCGAGCCCCCTAATTCCCGAGTACTCTGGTAACCTTCCAAGTCACTTGCAAGTTAGTATCATGATTTAGAGTCCACCGTTTCTCTGTACGCTGGAGGATTTACCGATGTCGGCTCAAGGAGCAGCGCCTCGCGCCACTCTGGACCTCAAGGTCCGGGTGTGGGGCATGGGCTCGAACGATCAGCCTTTCTTCCAGAACGCCATGGCGCAGAACATCAGCGCCAACGGCGCCTGCCTGTATGCTATCGAGACCGAATTGAAAGTCGGCGACGTCATCGGAGTCCAGTACGAAGGCAAGAAAGCCCGCTGCAAAGTGATTTGGGTTGTGGACGCAGGCGCGCTCAAGAAAAACCAGGTCGGCGTGCAGCTCATCGCTGATCAGGATTGTCCCTGGGCCGCCATGTTGCCTAAGGACTTGAAGCCTGACGAGCGCACCCAGCAGCGTCACGACAATCGCAGAAAATTTGTCCGCCATCGCATCTCGTTTCCCCTCGAACTTCGCGACGAACGGGTCAACACACCCCTGCGCGTCAACGCCACTGACATCAGCGGCAACGGCTGTTATGTTGAAACTGTCATGCCGCTGCCCATCGGCACCGCGCTTCGCGTCGATCTTTGGATGGGCGAAGAACGCGTTTCTCCGACCGCCGTTGTCCGCACCCGCGACCCCGGCGTCGGCATGGGCATCGAATTCACCGGACTGCCCGAAGAAGGCAAAAAGCGATTCCAGGCCCACCTCGACAAGCAGGACCCCGGCATCAGTTTGGCTGGCCCCAACCCCAAAGACACCCAGTAAGCTGCAACGAACATGTAGGGACAGCCGCCCTCGGCTGTCCAGCCGAGCCAAGCTCGACGCCTGCGCTGATCCGCGAAAATCCGCGGCGCCCAAGCCGTTCTCTACTCGTGTAAAATCTGCAACCACCGCCCGCTCCCGCCATCGAATGACAGGAGCTCGTCACGGCACCCACTCCTCATGAAGATCGGAATCACCTGTTATCCCACGTACGGCGGCAGTGGAGTGGTAGCCACCGAACTCGGCCTCGAACTCGCCCAGCGCGGCCATGAAATTCATTTCATTACCTACGCCCAGCCCATCCGCCTGCGCGGCGAACAACCCAACATTCACTATCACGAAGTGGAGGTCACCCGCTACCCCCTGTTCGACTACCCTCCTTACGATCTCGCTCTCGCCACCCGCATGGCCGAGGTCGCCCAGCTCTACGATCTCGACCTGCTCCACGTTCACTACGCCATTCCTCATTCCGTCAGCGCCCTGCTCGCGCGTCAAATGATGGCCGTCGGCCCCCGTGGCCGCCGCCTACCCTTCGTCACCACGCTCCACGGCACCGACATTACGCTGGTCGGACTGGATCGCTCCTACCTGCCCATCACCCGCTATTCCATCGAGCAGAGCGACGGCGTCACCGCCATCTCCAACTACCTTCGCGACCGCACCATCCGCGTCTTCGACGTCAAGAACAGCATCGAGGTCATTTACAACTCAGTGAACTGCGACGTCTACCATCGCGACCCCAAAGCCATCGCCGAAATGCGACCCGAGTACGCCCCCAACGGCGAGCGCCTGCTCGTCCATCTTTCCAATTTCCGTCCCGTCAAGCGGCTTACCGATGTCATCGAAATCTTCGACCGCGTCCACAAGCAGATGCCCTCGCGCCTGCTCCTGATCGGCGATGGCCCCGACCGTTCCGTTGCCGAATGGCTGGCCGTGCAGAAAGGCATTCACAACGATGTCCTATTCCTCGGCAAGCAGGATGACATTGCGGAGAAAGTCGCCATCTGCGACCTCATGCTGATGCCCAGCGAACTGGAATCCTTCGGCCTGGCCGCGCTCGAAGCCATGGCCTGCGAGGTTGTCCCCATCGCCACCCGCGCCGGCGGCGTCCCCGAAGTCATCGATCACGGGAAGAGCGGATATCTCGCCGACGTCGGCGACGTCGACACCATGGCAGGCTATGCCATCGAATTGTTACGCAACGAGCAGCGGCTCCGCGAAATGGGCAAGCAGGCTCGCGCCGTCGCCATGGAGCGCTTCTGTTCTACGAAAATCGTGAAACAGTACGAAGACTTTTACGGCCGCGTGCTCGAGCGCTCCGCGTAGAATCCCTCCGGCACCGCGCTCGCCGCCTCAATCAGCGGCAGCCGGATCCGAATCAGCGTTCCTTTCCCTTCGTGACTGTCGATGGTCATGCGTGCCGTGCCGCCGTAAAGCACCTGCAGCCGCTCCGAAATGTTCGCCATCCCGATCCCCATCCCCGCCCAGGTGCTGCTCTCTTCCAACTGCGCCGCGCCCATCCCCACGCCGTCATCTTCGACTTCGATAATCAGCCTCGAATCCGACACCCGGCTGCGCAGAAAGATGCTCCCGCCTTCTACCTTCGGTCCCAGCCCATGCTTGATCGAATTTTCCACCAGCGGCTGCAGCAACATGCTCGGCACCACCACATCGAGCGACGCCGGATCCAGTTCCTTCACCACCCGCAATTTATCCCTCCCAAACCGCACCACTTCAATGTCGAGATAGTTATCGATAAACTCAAACTCTTCCCGCAGCGGCGCAAAAGTCTCGCTGGTATTGAGCAGCCGCCGCAAAATCGTCGCCAGCTTCGAAATCACGTCCCGCGCCTTTTCCGGGTCAACCCGCACCAGCGACGAAATCGAATTCAGCGTGTTGAACAGAAAATGCGGGTTGATCTGGTTCTGCAGCGCCTCCATCCTCGCGTGCAGCAGCAACCGTTCCTGCTCCTCCAGCTTGATCTGAATCCGAACGCTATTAAAAATCTTCAGTTCGATTCCGATGGCGATAATCGACGCCGCATAAATCGCGATCTCCACCCACAAGTTCCCCGGACTTTCCAAAACAAAAATAGACTTCGGGAATGCCCGCACCACCTGGATCTGCGCAAACCGCAACACCACCACCGTCGTGAAAAACATGATCTGCCAGTCGAAAAGCCGCGGCCGGGGCAGGTTCCTCCGGATCAACCGGTAAATACTCAGATCAATAAAAGGAGAGAACGACCAGATATCTTCTTTGTCCAGTGCCATGGTCCGCAGCTGCCCGGAGATAAATCCGCACAGCAGCAAAAACGGCAACGACGCCCATTCGCCGTGCAGCACCGCCGGAACCGCCATCAGCATTCCGCCCAGCGCGCCCGCCCAGCGTCCCCCAATCACTCCCAGCAAAAGCGTGGTCTCAAAACTCAAATCGCCAGCCAGAAAACTCGGCTGCGAAAGCCGGACCCACACCCCCAGCATGATCGGCAGCCCAAACCACAGCACCAGATAAATCTTCTGCCGCAGCGTCCGCTCCTCGCGAAACAGCAGCGACTTGAATTCCAGCGACCGCACCAGGCTGCTCGAAACCGCCGCGGCCACGCCCAGCTTCACCAGCAGATTAACGAGAATAAGCCGCGGTTCCATGAATTTGTTTGATGGGTTATGTAGGGACAGCCGCCCTCGGCTGTCCGGTCGAGCGCAAGCTCGACTGCTCTGCTTGAAACTATATTGGAATCTCGAGCGAAATAGACCGATCGCGAGAAATATCTGAAAAGAAGATCGCTCGCCCTCTACCCGAACGCCAGCTCCTTAGCCCGCTGCGCCGCCTTCACTACTGCTTTAATCAGCGTCACCCGCAGCTTGCCTTCTTCCAACTCCATGATGCCATCAATCGTGCATCCCGCCGGAGTTGTCACCGCATCCTTCAGCAGCGCCGGTTTGTTTGATGAGTTATGTAGGGACAGCCGCCCCCGGCTGTCCAGTCGAGCGCCAGCTCGACCTGCCACCACGGACCTCGCCCTCTACCCGAACGCCAGCTCCCTAGCCCGCTGCGCCGCCTTCACCACCGCTTTAATCAGCGTCACCCGCAGCTTCCCTTCTTCCAGTTCCATGATCCCATCAATCGTGCACCCCGCCGGAGTCGTCACCGCATCCTTCAGCAGCGCCGGTTTGTTTGATGGGTTATGTAGGGACAGCCGCCCCCGGCTGTCCAGTCGAGCGCCAGCTCG
>Ga0335074_10000626_pt1 | contig 49454 bp, 41 predicted proteins | sample Lox_Sample_23_FD_206715 | JGI IMG/M metagenome (GOLD analysis project Ga0335074, IMG submission 206715) | Soil microbial communities from Loxahatchee National Wildlife Refuge, Florida, United States - Lox_Sample_2.3 | ecosystem: Environmental > Terrestrial > Soil > Wetlands | place: USA...
GCGATACAATTCCCCGTAACGGCGTGCGGCATTCTGGCCCCATCGAGTTGCCTGATTTCGCATTTGGTCCGCCAGCAACCATGGATGACGAAAGGGCCAAGGGACCAACCCAGGCTTTCCTGGTAGTCATAACATTTTAGAGTGAGTTCTGGAGCATCGGCTGAAGGCTCCACTCGACATTGAGCGCGGAGACAACCAAGTCAGATGCCCAAATGCTCCATAAGCGCGAGGGTGGCAAGACGGGCTAGGGTGGTCATAACCGCGTTGGCTCGTCTATCTCTGTTTACCCTGCTCGCCTCCCAGTCCATGTTTGCGCAATTACATACTCTCGATGTATCTCAATATTTGCACACATCATGGACCGCGCAAGACGGATATTTCAAGGGCATCATCGGACAGATGGCTCAGACTGCCGATGGGGATATTTGGGTCCTTAGCTCCAATGGCCTCCTTCACTTCGATGGGGTCCGGTTCGTGGAGTGGACGCCGCCGGCGGGAGAATCTCTTCCTGGGAAACCTCCCTCAGCTTTGCTGGCATCGCGGAATGGTAGCCTCTGGCTTGCCGGCCATGGACTGGCCGAACTCAGGAACAATGGCACATACCACAGATATCACGAGCTTGACAGTTCTTCGCTCGTCAGTTTAGCCGAGGATAAAGATGGCGTAGTTTGGGCGGCCGTAGGGGGCCGGTCAGGGCCACATAGTTGTTCATTGTTCCGCATCCTCCACGAAACGGCGGAATGCTACAAACGTGCTGGGCTTGCGGACCTGGATTTGACAACCTTGTACGCCGACGAAGCAGGACGTTTATGGGCGTCCAGCAAAAATGGCATCTGGCAAATCCTTCCCGGGTCGCCCAGGTTGATCCAGAACACTCCCTCAGTTGATGCGTTCTGTGAGGACTCCGACGGCTCATTGCTATATACCTCCTTTGGACCGATCTGGAAACTTTCCAATGAAAGCCGCTCTGAGAACTATCTGGGAAAGATCGAAGGAAGCCGGATCACCGGCTCGGCGATCTTGAGAGACAGAGACGGGGGTTTATGGATTGGCACCAGCGGGGAAGGCATTGTTCATTTGCATGAAGGCCGCGTCGATCATTTCTCTTCCTTCGACGGTCTCTCTTCCGACAATGTCAACGGGCTTTTCCAGGACAGAGAAGGGAACGTTTGGGTCATGTCTCCTGACGGCATTGATAAATTTACGAAACCTGCAGTGCCAAGGCTGACGCGCAAGCAGGGACTATCAAGCGACTTTGTTACCTCCGTCCTCATTGACCGACGAGGAGAGACCTGGGTTGGGACAGATAACGGACTAAACGAATTGGTGAATGGGCGCTTTGTCCAGCCAAGCATGCAGTTCCGCAATCGCTTTGCGGCTGCTCTTCTTCAAACACATTCGGGACGTTTACTCATTGCGCCACTTGACGAGGATAAGACGATCGCGAGCGGCTATGGACGTGTAGTACATGACGGAAATAACCGGGCTTGGCTGGAGGGGTACAAAAGGGTGTTCGCTGTGGTAGAAGACAGCCGGGGTACCCTATGGGCTGTAAGCCGTGAACTGGGGTTGCTGCACCTGGACGAAAATGGAAATCTGATCAAGGCCTTCAACACCGGACACTTCGGCGACTATCCGCTGTCAGTGGCGTTTGATCCAAGGCGGGATGGCGTATGGTTCACAACGCATCAGGGCGAACTTCTGTTTCTAAAGGGCGACAAGATTTTAGAACGGTATGGTGCACCGAATGGGCTGGGCTATGGGCCGGTTCGCGTTTCCGATGTAGATGGAGATGGTGGTATTTGGATTACCACCAAGATTGGGTTGGCGCACCTTAGAGGCGGCAAAATTTCGCTATTGGGCCGTAAGAACGGTTTACCCTGCGACGCGGTGCATTGGATGCGGCGCGACCGGGATAATAACGTGTGGTTGTATACAGAATGCGGCCTGGTCAGCTTTTCCGAAGATGATCTTTCGTTATGGGTACTCCAGCCATCGCATGTCGTCACGATTACACATTATCTTGACAATACTGAGGGTGTGCAGAGCGAAGCTAACGGCGGATGGTTCACGCCTCTCACTGCACTCACACTAGATGGGCGCATACTGTTTGCGATGGAGACAGGTCTGGGCGTCCTCGATCCTCGCCATCTAAACCAGAATCTGCTGCCTCCACCGGTTCAAATTGAGGGAGTCTCCGCCGACGGCCATCAGATTGGCGGATCTGGCCGCGCTTCAGTGCCGGCAAGAACAAGGACGATTCACATTACTTACACAGCCTTCAGCTTTGTCGCGCCGCGCAAGGTCCGCTTTCGATATAGATTGCAGGGCTACGATAAAGACTGGAGCCCTCCGGTGTCGCTGCGCGATGCCACCTATACCAATCTGCCGCCCGGAAACTATTCCTTCAAAGTAATTGCGTGCAATAACGACGGCGTCTGGAATGAACTTGGCGCCACGCTTGATTTCGTCATCTTACCGGCATGGTACCAGACGCCTTGGTTTTGGATTGCTGCTACTGTCCTTCTTGTTGCGATTGCGTGCGCCCTCTACGCGATGCGAATTCGAAGCATCGAGAGGCAAATGCATCTGCGCTTTACTGAACGAGTGAATGAACGCATGCGAATTGCACGTGAAATGCACGACACGCTAATTCAGGCGCTGCAAGGCCTCATTCTCAGCTTTTCTAACTACGCGACGCAATCGTCCGCGCCGCCCGAAGCAAGAAATGATATGGAGAGATCCATTGAGCTCGCGGACGAGTTGCTGATTACTGGGCGCGACCGAATCAGGGATCTGCGAGGAGAGCTTCAAGAGCCCGAAAGCCTACTGCAAAGAATCAATGCCATCATCGACAGCCTTTTTGGGTCGTCGCGCTCCAGAGTGAAGTTAGTTGCAGATGAGGGACAACCGCAGCTCACCTCAATAGCTGAGGAAGAGATCCTGCAAATCACGAGGGAAGCGCTCACCAACGCGGCACGGCACTCTGGCGCAGATGAGATAAAGATTCGAGTATCCTACGAAAGGAGCAGGCTTCGCATCGTGATTGAGGATAATGGTCGCGGAATGGATTCGACAATGCCAACGGCTCGACGCGACGGCCACTTCGGTCTTGTGGGAATGAGGGAGCGAGCGGAAGCCATTGGTGGCCGCCTGACTATTGCAAGCACGGCGGGACAGGGAACATCGATCGATCTGTCCGTGCCGGCAAGGGCTGCCTATAAGCAGAAGCGCCACTGGTTCAGCAAATCTGCGGACGTAGAATGAGCCAAGTTCCTTCAGTCCTCCTCCGGTCCGCCAACTCTTTCGCACCCTTGTTGAACCTAGTGTCCGTTAGCTAGGCGAACGATTGAGATTCCATTCCACTCTTCCCGACCAGCGCCGGTGGGAGGCTGGCTCGCTAGGGCGACAGCTCCAATCGAGGTGGGATTGAGATGGAAGCGTCCGAGAATGTAGTTGCGCACGATCAGGGCCCGCACGCGGGACAATTCGAGCCTTTCCACTGGACTCTCATCTGTCGAGTATCCTTCCACCATGATGGGATCGCCCAGCAGTGAATCCCCATAGCCCACCAGGGCGCTGTCGATGGTTTCTTTCCCGGCAACGCTTAATTCTTCAGCGCCTTTTTCATTTCGACTGAAGAGTTGATCCGCATTGAGCCAAGTCCGTCGATTGGCTCCGTTCGTGGACATCGAGTCGCGTCGATAGGCTGCAGGGGAGATGCTGCTGAGCGTGTAATAGCCGCGCTTGTGGAAGAAGCTGCGGACAAGGAAATTATGCTTCACAGCTTCCGAAATATCAGCCAGATTGCCTGTCGCGATGTTCATATTTGAAAGGGTCTCGCGTATATTCGCGCCGGCCGAATCACCGTATTCGTCGGGCTCGGTGAGCTCAGATAGCGTCTGGTTCAGCGACTTGCTTGTTAAATCGAAATTCGATGCTGCATCTTGAACCGACGACATGGTGTCGTCGACTTTCTGAGGAAAGTTGCGAGAGCCGACATCTTTTAACAGCGCATTCGCCTGTTCCGCCGTGCTGCGCAAATTGCTGGTGGCCACTTCGGCATTCATCATAGTCCGACGAATGGAATCGGCAAATGCGGGATCTCGCAGCAACATGCCGGCCGTTCCATCGCCATGCTTGAGTCCGCTGATGACATCGTCAGCATCAGCCAGAGTCCCACGGGCTCCAAGCAAAGCGGAGTTAAGATTTCCCCCAACAGATGTCAAGAGTCCATTTGCGTTTCTCACTGTCAAATCCACGTCACCGAGCGTTGCTTTGGCCTGATTGACGACGTCCGCCAATTCTATAGGCTCTTTGCTGCCCAGAGTCGAATCCGTCAGCGCGGCAGGCGAAGCGCTACTCCCTGGTTGGATGGAAAGAAAGGTATCTCCGACCACTCCTTCGGAGGCGATAGATGCAATCGAATCTCGACGAATCAGTCCGTGGAAGTTTTCGTTGACCCGGAACCTCACACGGAACTTCGACGTAGGCGCACTGGGAATAGCAATCTCTTCAACCCGCCCCGCATCCATGCCGCCCACCTGAACTTTCGATCCCTTTGCTAGTCCGGAAAGATCGGCGAATTCGGTGTAGAGCGTAAGATGCTTTTGAAAGGCTTCGTGGCGATTGCCAATCAAGAACAGCCCGGTGGTGAATAGGGCGAGTCCCAGCAAAGCGAAGACACCGACAGTGAGATTTCGATTCATGGCCTTCATCCTTCCGAAATGAGTCTGCGTGCCGTTTCGTTTTCGCTGCGTTCCACTTCTGCTGCTGTGCCAAAGGCAACCAGATCACCCCTGTCGAAGACTGCAAATCGGTCTCCCACTTTCCGAGCACCATGCACGTCGTGGGTCACAATCAGAATCGTCGTATTGTCCGCGGCTCTTTGCCTCAAGAACAGATCGTCGATCTCCGAGGCGGTGATACGGTCCAGCCCACTACTGGGCTCATCAGCCAAAAGGATCTTTGGCGCCAGAACTAATGCGCGTGCCAAGCCTGCTCGCTTGCGCATTCCACCTGAAAGCTCCGATGGCTTTTTGCGCTTATCCGCTCCGAGGCCAACTTCCTGCAGTACGGTGTCGACTGTCTCGTCGATTTCGCTGCGCGACTTGTTGGTCAGGCGTTGAAGCGGCAACGCCAAATTCTCATACAATGTAAGCGAATCGAAGAGGGCTGCATCCTGGAATAAGAAGCCCATCTTTCGCCGGACTCTCGAAAGTTGTGCCTCTTTCATCCCGGTGATTTCTTCCCGATCAACCCAGATCTTCCCATGGTCAGGCTTCAGTAGAGCAATCAGAAGCTTGAGAGTGACGCTCTTTCCCGTTCCACTGCGGCCGAGGATGCAAATGATTTCTCCCTCGCGAACATCGAAAGACACTTCTCGCAGAACTTGCTTCGGACCAAAGGCCTTCGAGACACACTCGAAAGCGACCGCGGCGCTCACTCCAGTCGTCATAGTGCATTCTCCGGAAATAGAAAGAAGATGCACTTGACGAGAATCACGTCAACCAGAATGATGAGCAGCGACGAGATGACAACGCTGTTCGTGGCTGCACGCCCGACACCCTGCGCACCTTCGTTCGTCGTGTACCCGAAATAAGAGGAGACAACCCCGATAATGAAACCGAAAACAGTCGTCTTCGCTGTCGGAGCGATAAAGTTTGACCAATCGAGATCCATGAATGCGCGCGACAGAAAGAGGCTGAATGAAATTCCCGAAGCCGCGTGTTCCGAGATGAATCCGCCGAGCAATCCGGAAAAGTCCATGAACAGTGTCAGAATCGGCATCGAAACAATGCATGCAATGACGCGAGGAACGACCAGAAACTTGAAGGAGTCAATTGATAACGATTCAATGCCATCAATCTGCTCCGTCGCTCTCATATTGGCCAAGACCGCACCAATCCCCGATCCGACTCGCCCAGCGACCAACAGCGCTGCTACTAGAGGCCCAATCTCAACAAAAAAACCAAGGGACTGAACGGTCGGGATCAGTGCCGCGGCTCCAAACGTTACAAGTGTTCCTCGCGTATGAAGAGTTAGCACCATGCCGAGAGCAAATCCCGACGCGATCACTAACAGCAGAGACTTCGTTCCGATCTCTGATATTTGGCGGAGAATCTGATTGACCTCGAACGGCTTTCGGACAGCGTCACCTATCGTCCGAAAGCCGAACAGATTGACCTTTCCAACGAATTCAATAAGATTTGCCAAGATGACGACCTCATCGAGACATGAATCCATGCGACCCCGAAAAATCGCCCCACGCCGCGTTCTCAGGAATGTCCCGTGACTTAAGTAAAACCGTGACGCAGGGTGTTGGTGAAGTGATTAGGCGGACAGATAACGGTGAGCGGATCAAAAGCTTCGGCAGAAGTCGCGTCTGGACATCGAATCAGTTCGTCAACGTCGCTTGGATCGATAGGCCGAAAGAGTGACACCGCTAAGCTAATTCAATGACAGGCGCGAAGACGCAATAGCGAAGCCACTCGTACTTTAGGATCGCATCGTGAAAGACTCATTGATCTTGTAATCCGGCTAAAGCGAAGTCAACCATGGCTGATCCGGCCTGAACGAAGGCTGAGTCCAAGAGATGCTAGAGCTGCCAGACTCGAGTTTGCCGTCAATGAAGGGCTATCTATTTGCAATCACGCCCAAAGCCCGGTGGAATTGCGCAGATCCGCGTCCCGACTGGATTGGACCCAAAAGGCAGATGATGTACGATGTTGCTGTTCCGCTCGGATACAGTCGACGGAACACACGAGTTGCTTCCGTGCGGGCTGCTTGGAGGTGTTCTCGTGGAACTATTCAGAAAAAAGCGATCAAAGTACTACTGGTTCGATTTCACGGTGCGGGGCAAGCGCCACCGCGGGTCGACCAAAGAAACCAACGAAGCGAGAGCGCAGAAGGCTGCCGCCCTCAAACTCGCCGCCACTATTAAGGGCAGCGACCCGCTCGACAGGAAGCCGCCCGTGCTTCGTGACTACGCGAAGGATTTTCTGCAATGGGTGGAGACGGGACGGCTCGAGTCCGACACCCGCCGGTATTACCGAAACGGCTGGCGGTTAATCGCGAAAACGAAGATCGCGGGAATGCGCATGGACCAGATCACTAAAGACGAGGTCGAGAAGCTCAAGTTTCTCGGATCGGCCTCGAACGGCAACAACGCGCTCCGGACGCTGCGGAGGATGTATTCCAAAGCCAAGGAAGGCAAGTTGATCCATGATGTTCCAGACTTTGCGCTCTTCAAGGAACACGGACGGTCGCTCCGCCTGAACGACGATGCAGAAAGGAGGCTATTAGCGGTAGCTGAGCAGCCGCTGAAGGACATTATCGTCGTGATGCGTGACACCGGAATGCGCAACGCCCGCGAGCTCTATTGCATGCGTGTGGAGAACGTGGACTTCGATGCCGGGACGATCTTCACCCCGGATAGCAAGACGGAGTCCGGCCGCCGCTTCATCCCGATGAGCAGTCGGGTGAAGCAGATTCTCGAAGCGCGCTGCGCGGGGCGGAGCGAAGGCTGGGTGTGGAGGTCACGTTATAAGGAAAAGCACATTGGGGAAGGAATGGTGTACCGACAGTGGGCGCGGGCGCGGCAAGCCGCGGGGTTGCCACGCGAACTTGTCCTCTACTGCGCGCGCCACGACTTCGGCAGCTTCGTGCTGGCGAAGACCGGAAATCTGAAAGCGGTCATGAACGCAATGGGCCACGGTGACGTAAGAAGCGCCATGGTCTATCAGCACCCGGAAGGGGAAATCATTCGCAACGCGCTAAACGCACGGCACCTTCCGCGGCCCACCGTGCAAGACGACAACCAGGCAAATGCTTGAACCTAAATTGGATTTGTCCCCAAAGAGCCTTTTGAGAATGCTGATGCCGGATCAGCGCCTCCGCTGAGTCGCGATTTAGGGGCAAGCTGTTCCCGATGTACAGAGCCCATTGATGAGGGCGATTGCTCTTGTCGGCCCAAAAACATCCCTCAAACCGCGAAACTTCGGCCCAAAGTTAAATCGCGCCTCACTTTGATAAGCGGTATGATGGTACTCAACTTGGATTCATATACTTTGGACCCTTTGCGCAAGGGGTATTCCCGGCTGACTGGCCGGATTCCAGCCCAGACGCGTTTATTTGCCGCGGTTTGCTCTGCAGATGAGTTTTACGACCTACCATGCCCGGGCTCTCGCCGACGAAACGACCAAGCGGTCGAGTTCGGTTTCGATTGACAGCCTGACCCACCCTTCTGAACGTGCAGGCCGGCTTGAATCCCATCAGGTCGAAACGATTCCTTTTAGCTTTCGGTGCCTGCTTTCGAGCGGCGCGAGTCTGGCCGATCAAATTGGTCCCGGTAAGACCATCGAAACGGAAATCCTTCTCTCACAACGTTGGCCGGAACACCTCCCGCGCCTCGTCATTTTCCCGATCAATTTGTCGCTCAGATGGGTTGAAACGCGCCGCGACGCCCAAATCGCCGAACTTGAGACCCGACTGACAAACGGCAAAAACAAGAATCACTGTTTCGCATTCGTTGGAGCTTGACATGAGCACATTGGCTGAACCCACCATCACCTGTCCGAAATGCAAAGCCGAGATTCCTTTGACGGAATCGATTGCCGCGCCGTTGATCGAGGCGACCCGAAAGCAATATGAGCGGAAACTCTCTCAGAAGGATAAAGAGATCGAGCAGCGCGAAGAAGCCCTGCGCGAGAAGGAAAAGAAAGTTGCTGATGCGCGGCGCAAGCTCGATCAGCAGGTTGCCGATCAAGTTACTGAGCAACTAAAGACCGAACGGACGCGGATTGCCTCAGAAGAAGCTAAGAAGGCTAAGCTCGCCAGCGCATCCGAAATTGATGCAAAGAGCCGCGAAGTTGAAGGGCTCAAGGAAGTTCTTGCAGCAAACAATCAAAAACTTGCGGAAGCCCAAAAAGCACAGGCGGAGCTGCTCAAAAAGCAGCGCGAACTGGACGATGCCAAACGAGAATTTGAACTAACTGTTGAGAAGAAAGTACAGGAAGGCGCTGCGACAGTCCGTGAGCAGGCGCGCAAGGAGGCAGAGAGCGACTTTCTTCTCAAATCGCACGAGAAGGATCAGACGATCGCTTCCATGCAGAAGAATCTTGACGGCTACCAGCTCAAAATCGAAGAGGAACGGCAAAAAGCTAAGGCCGCAAGCGCACTCGAATTGCAAAGTAAGGACCGCGAACTCACGGAGCTGCAGGAAACCCTCAAAGCTCGGAATGAAAAGCTCGCCGAAGCCCAACAGGCACAAGCAGACCTGCTCAAGAAGCAGCGCGAGTTAGACGATGCGAAGCGCGAACTTGACCTGACCGTCGAGAAACGGGTTCAAGAGAACCTGACCGACGTACGAGCCCAAGCCAAACGGGAAGCAGAGGAGGCGGAAAAGTTCAAGGTAGCGGAAAGAGATCAAAAAATCGCTTCCATGCAGCGGACGATCGAAGAGTTGCAAAGGAAAGCCGAGCAAGGTTCCCAGCAGCTCCAAGGTGAAGTACAGGAACTTGAGTTGGAGAACCTACTCCGTGTCAAGTTTCCATATGACACCATCGAGCCGGTTCCGAAAGGGGAATTTGGCGGAGACACGCTTCAGCGGGTCATGAGCCAGGCAGGTGTGATGGCCGGAACCATTCTCTGGGAGTGCAAGCGCACAAAGAATTGGAGCAACGGCTGGCTCGCCAAGCTGCGTGAAGACCAGCGCGCCGCGAAGGCCGAAATCTCAATTCTCATCTCCCAGGCCCTCCCGGAAGGCGTGGAAACCTTCGATGTGATCGAGGGAGTATGGGTCGCGCACCCGCGCGTCATTACTCCGATTGCAACCATGTTGCGGAATACGCTCCTCGAAGTCAGCACTGCGCGCCTCATTAACGAAGGGCAGCAAACGAAGGCTGAAATGGTCTACCAATACCTTACCGGGCCACGCTTCCGTCAACGTGTCGAAGCCATCGTCGAAGCTTTCTCTTGTATGCAGGACGATCTCGACAAAGAACGCAAGGCCATTATGAAGCAGTGGGCCAAGCGCTCCGAACAGATCGAGCGCGTGATGACCGCCACGGTCGGCATGTACGGCGACTTGCAAGGCATCGCGGGGAAATCGATTCAGGAGATTGCGGGGCTGGAATTGCGGGCGCTCGGTACTGGTGATTCAGAAGCGGAGGCTCTATGACAACAGCAAGTGTCATCCCACAGAAGTCATCTCCGCTCCACGAAATCCTTCAATGGTCTGCTTCGCGTCCAGATTGGCAGCGAGACGCTCTAAGACGCATTGTCGAGAAAGGTGGTCTCGACGCCACAGACATCGACGAACTGGAGCGCATAGCGAAAAGCAAACTCCAAAATCCCGCAATTAAGCCTGCACAGATGACCGCGCAGCCGATATCTACCACACACTTGCCATCTGCGTCTGGAACCTCTAATTCCGTTTCATTGCTTTCCCTCAGCAAAATGAAGAACGTAAACAGACTGCCCGACGGCTCCGATCTACCGCTGGGCACCGGAAAGGGATTAGCAGTAATATACGGTGGAAACGGCGCAGGAAAATCCAGTTATGCACGTGTAATTAAGAGAGCTTGCCGTGCTCGGGGAGCCTGCCAACCGATCACGTCTAATGTCTTTGCCTCCAAGCCCACCAACATCCCGGCGTCCGCGACCCTGGACTTCCAGTATGGAAGTGCGAGTGTTCAGGCCACGTGGACGAACGGAATTCCCGCCGATCCTCGACTTGCTAATGTGTTCGTATTCGACGCTGACTGCGCTGAACACTACGTGAGCTACGACAACGAGGCAGCGTTTACCCCCTTCGGATTGGACATCCTTCCGAAGTTATCGAAGGCGTGCGATGAGCTTGCCGCACGATTGAAGAAAGACATCGATCAATGGAACTCCCAAATCACGGGTACAAGCGCAAATTGGAAATACGATGTCACGACCAAAGTCGGAAACCTGATTCAGAATCTCGGTAAAGCAACAAAGGATTCTGCGGTGACCGCGCTCGCAACTCTGAGCACGAATGAATTACAGAGAATTGCAACTCTACGGGACGCATTGAAGGCCGACCCTTTACAAAAGGCAAAGCAGACCAAAGCCGCTAAAGCTCGAGTAGACACCTTTCTCCAAAACATCAAGGCTACCTCAGCCACACTTTCAGATGCGGCGGCGCAAGAGACCGCAAAGCAACTGACACATGCGATTGAGTCCGCCAATGCCGCTAAGGCATTTGCCACTGGCCAGTTCGATGCCAGCTTCTTAAACGGAACGGGATCGGATCTATGGAAAAAACTGTGGGAGGCTGCACGGGAATATTCAACCGCGGGACCGTACCCCTCGCAAGATTTCCCTGTTACATCAGTGGATGCTCGCTGCGTGCTGTGTCAGCAGGAACTTGATTCCGCCGCGCAAGATCGCTTCGCAAAGTTCGACGCCTTTTGCAAGGACACAAGTCAGGAGATATCAGCGCAAGCCGAGCGTACCCTCTCTTCAGCCGCCACCAAGTATCGACTCAATAGCCCCGATCTTAGGCCCGAATTTGAGAAGATCGAGGCAGACCTTTCGGTTCTCACCGCGACTCAAATCGCAGAGATTGCCGACTTCGTTGCAAAATCTGATGAGCGCCTGCGTCAGATCAGGCAGAATCTGGAGTCGCGACAGTGGAGCACGATTGCCAGTCTTCCAGCATCTCCAGACTCCCTCCTTGAAAATGCGTCCAAGGCGTTGGAAAGCAAAGCGGCGACTGAAGAAGCAGCCAATGATCCCATCGCACGCAAGACGCTTGAAAGCGAGTTCAAAGAATTAGAAGCACGAGAGTGGCTCTCTGGCGTTCAAGCGGATGTTTTGAAACAAATAGAACGGTACAAAATTGTCGGAGAATTTGAAGGGTGCAAAAAGGACTTCAATACGGCCGCGATCACCACGAAAAGCGGTGAACTCACCGAAACATTCGTGACCACCGCCTACAAGCAGCGTTTCCTAGACGAAACGACAAAACTGGGCCTCATGACGCTTGAAGTGGTTATAGAAGCCGTTCAAGGGAAGAAGGGAGTTACCCAATTCGGGCTCCGGCTAGCAAAAGCGGCAAACGGCAAATTGGCGGAAATTGCCAGTGAGGGCGAACACCGCTGCGTGGCGCTAGCAGCCTTTCTCGCCGAACTGTCACAGGCCTCTCACCAGTCCACCTTGGTCTTTGACGACCCCGTATCCTCGCTAGACCACTGGCACCGCCGGAAGATTGCCGAGCGTCTCGTTGAAGAAGCGAAGACCAGGCAGGTCGTCGTCTTCACACACGAAGTGATGTTTCTCAACGACCTGCTCTTCTGCGCAGAGGAAGCAAAACAATCGCCATACGTTTTGACAGTCGAATGGTGCAATAGCGCACCTGGAAAACACCAGGAAGGTCTCCCTTGGGACAGTAAGAAACCGCTGGAGTGCCTCGATGTTCTCGATAAGGATCAAATCGCTATAGCTGCTCAATGGAATCCGCAACCGAATGCAGCAAATGTCGCCGCTATGCGCGATGCCTATTCCCGCCTTCGCTCGGTCATGGAGAGAATTGTTGAGACGGAGTTGCTGGCCGGAATTGTCGAGAGGTTTCAATCACAAGTTGTATCTGGGCGAGTGAAGTATTTGACGGGGATTACGCAACAAGAGTGTGGCGAGGCCAAAAGACTTCTTCAAAAGTGTCACGACCTGACAAACGCCCATGCCCCTTCCGGAAAAATGATCCCGGCTCCGAACGATCTGAAAACGGACCTCGCTGACGCTCGCCAGCTAATCGCAACGATCAGAACCCGCAAGAAAACTATCAAATGAGGACAGGCGGAAACGGAGAGAACGACAGAAAGCAAAAACTTGAATTGACGTGGATTGGCAAAAAGAATCGGCTGCGGCTGGAGTTGCGCATTTTTTTGGAAGACCCCGGGGGAGAGCTATTACGCCAAGCAACGTGTTGACGGAGTAAGGGCCGACCGACCGCGTCAATCTCGGAGATTCCGTCGCACATGCGGCATACCAGTTGAAGCCGCATTGAGGCGCGTGATGCACTTCAGCCCGATCAGTTCTGCTAATGGCCAGTCAGTCTATTTGTAGCCAAGGGCAGCCAAGCACATACTCTGACTACATAGAATGGGCGATTATCTGGGGTCAAAATCGTTGAGCCGATTAGAGCCGCGGATCGTGCCTAAGCGATTGTGAAGGTCCTGATCATAGGCCGCGGGCTTCCATATCTCGTGGAAGCTAACGGCCAAATCAAACTCTTCCTGTGCCGCCGTCACGATCTGCTTCAAGTCAACAATCGTTTCATCGCTCATTGTCATCGCGGTCAGATTACACCGTCTGTGTTCAGCCGCCTCTCGGGTTGTGAGCTAGATAGCCGATACCGATCGCGCGCCGCCAGGACCAGAAACTGATCCGAGTTCGATGCCGAGGGCTCGATAATTCGGCATTGCTTGCTGCCAGCACATGTAGAGATAGTCCGCGTTCAACCCGGCGAGCCATCGATCCTTGGTTCGATAGCTGCGCAGCGCAGAGACAAAGTTGAGGATGTCCACATCGGCGGCGAGCCGGCGATAGAGCACGGGATGTTTTCTTTTGAGGTAGGCCTTCATCGCTCGTTGACCAACGGGGTAGCTCGTGGGCCGCGACTGACAGAGTTTGAGCGATCGCCAGAGTCCCACTTGCGGGACTCCGGCGAGGGCGTTGGCGATCTGCCGGGGATCGCGGCGGAACCGGTCCGAGGCCAGGAACTTCAAGACGGAATCGAAATGCTTCGCTAGATGCCTGGCCGCCTGCGCATAGGAACTCATTTTCTGCGCAGAGGCGGCTTCGAGGACGCGCAGCAGCGACTTGGGCTTGGCCTTGGGCCAGCAGAGTGGTTCGATTTCGGGCCAGTAGGTCTCGAACATCTGCACTAGCGTGTCACGATCGGCGAGGAGACCTTGAAAATGGATGGGCTTGGGGCCGGGCTTTTTCAGCTCCGCTGTTCGTAATTCCTGAGACAGATAATCGATGGGGCCGACGCCGTTTGCGAGCGCCTTTTCAAGCCGGGCGACACGCTGCTCCAGTGCGCGAACGAGGCGCTCTGCGTCGAATTTGTGCGTCGATTGCGCGCTGTGCGTCGAGATAGAAGAGTTGGATGTCGCTGTGCGTCGCATGGAAGAATATCCTCTGGAATTGGGATTATCCCGCTCTATAACTGAGACGTGAAGCCGACTCGATCTAAGACGAATTTGACGCGGAGCGTCCCCAGAAGTCAAGATGCATTTTCACACCGCAAGGACAAAGCGGCACTATCGGCACACGTCATCACCCGAGTCGTGACGCCGTTCTCATATTGCGAAAAAGCCATCTTTGTCACGGAAGCCGACTGGGTGCGCCTGAGAGCCATGATTGCCGACATGGAGTCTGAGGGGCGAACTTACCAGATTGCCGGCTCTGTGCTGGCGGGAGCCTTCGCCTCTTTTGCCTGTCTCTGCCTGGGCTTCTATTCGTCGGCTGCGCCGATTGCCGGCTGGCTCTGGACCATCGGCCTCACCGTCACCTGTTGTTCAGGAGTGCTGAGCGGCGCGTGCTTTCTCTTCGATTCCTGCCTGGAAAGAAAACGGATCGAACGACGAAGTGCGCTCCGCAAGGAGTTCGATCAGGTCGAAGCAAGATTCGAACCAGCGACTCAATCTGCACCGTCTGGCAAGGGCAAAGAAAGAAGGCGTCGCTAGCGGGTCTCGCCTTTTCGCGGTCTCGGGTTGGTGCAATTCGAGATATCCGGCTCCTATAATGGTGCTGACCACAACAATAAGTTGAGGAGGGTCCTTGGCTGATCGTGCGGAGCGGCCGGACATTGTCGTACCAGAAGAAGCTGCCGGGCGAGGCCCTTTCCTGCGAGGAAAACTGTGCAAGGATCAACTGTGCTGCCCTGACGTTCTTGCCCAGTTCGATCAGATCGCGCCCCATACCCGAAAATCGCGCATCCATCTCTTACTCAGCGCCGAACAGGCCAAGAGGTTATTTGTCGTGAATGGGCCACTGGAGTTTGAAGGCTCCTTTTCGACCAGAGACGGCGTCATCGAGACGAGAATAGCAAGGGACATTTGGCCGCAGCCGATCACTCAGATTACGCATGAGGAAGCATTCTATTGGACGCAGAATTCAGGAAGGATCGGCAGCCTCGAATCAAGAACGAGGTTTTTGCCCGGCCCAGAGCTGGACTCGCGTAAGAATCCTGGCACAGCATGGTTTGTCGCACGTCCCTGTTTCGCCCTTCAGATTCTCGCCAATCATGATAAAGAGGAAGCCGAGGAGGCAGCCCGATTTGGATTCTCGAAATCAGACGTAGTTTTCAGTCTCAGCGATGGCGCGACCGCTTCGATTCACCGTTATCTCCGCTTTCATCGGCCCGGTGCCCTGCGCGACGTCAAACGCAACGGGTATTCGATCCTCGTCGAGGGAACCAGAGATCCCTTCACCGCAAAACGCGATGTGGACGCTTTGCTTCTCTTAGCTTCGTTTGCTTCTCGCCAACGCACTCTTAGCGCTCACTGGAGCTACGAGACCAAAGAGGAATGGGTCCGACTCTGGCAGTTCAATATCGGCAAGTTCCAAAAGAGATACGATGGCGAAGAACCCGTCGTACCGAGGGACCGGGACGAGTGTCGCGCGTTCCTCCAGACGGCCTTCGACAAATACTCCGCTTCGATCCATCAACCCTTGCTTGAGGCCGCGATCTACGCGCTTTTGAGCCATGATATGACACTTGAGGTCAATGTAGCCCGCCTCTTCTCGGCCATTCAGGGCGCGCTGTATTTCGCGACACAGTGGCCGCTGAATCCCAAACAGCGTCCGCATATTGGTGAGCTGCACCGCGACTTCTTAGCTGCTCACCCCGACATCTTCGATGGGCTTTGGCCTCTTCTCGGATCTCGAACCAATGCGTCGCTCTACTATCTTCGCAACACAATTGTGCACGGCGAAGCCTTCTCCGAGGTCGATTGGGCGGCCCTCAGCTATGCAGGGGAGCATCTTCGATGGCACCTGGAGCGGATCATTCTCGCAGCTCTGGGATGGGATATCGAGAAGTCAACGGTGTCGGCTAGAGCGCTGAGCCTGTTCACTGCCTATGGAGGCTGGAAATCGGAGCGCGACCGTCTCGCAGCAGGAATGGCCACTCCGTAGTTTCTGCTTCAAGTATGAGGGCGGGAGCGAGTGCAGATAGGCTTCGAGAAACGACTTGCCGGTGCACTTTGCACTTTCGCCTTTGGGCTCGACGTTGACAAACACTGCATTGATCTGGGCCAGCACGTCGGGGGGGGCGGATCAACCGCTTAAGTGACACTTTTTATATTTTTTCCCGCTGCCGCATGGGCATGGGTCGTTGCGGCCGATCTTCCGCTTGCGCGGTTTCCCGTTTTCAAACTTCACTCCCAAGCCGCTCGAAAACGAATGCGATGCCTCCTCCAGTGCTTCATCCTTTTCCCACTCGAATTGAGCGTTATATCCATAGAGAACTGATTTATTGTCAGGATGAATTGCGACCCCGAACCACGAGGGGGCTTTCTGCTGGTATTTCTTAGCCAAGACATGAAACTGGAGCCTCTCGATTCCTTCCTGAAACGGGCGATAGCTAGAATGAACCGTGATCCCGGCATCCTTGCCGCTGCCCATACTGATGTCGTGGGCGCCGCCAGTCTCGCGGGCCTGCCGCGTCGCATAGTCGATTCCCTGGCTCAGTTGTGCCGCAGATTCACTGCTCATTTGCAGCAGCATGAAACCGAGATCGACAAGATCGCCGCGCGGACAATTTTCGATTTGCGCGATCAATCTGTCATAGGCCGATCCCTTGGTGAGGGTCAGAATCCCGGGAGGGGTCTGCTCGCCTGCAACTCCGTCGCGACGGACAGCCATCGCAGCATCGAGGCTGCTGGCGAGATCGTCATAGAGCCATATCTTATCTGTGTCGCTCGAGAGCCATAGGTTCGAGCTCAAATGATATCCGAGGATGGTGAGTTCGTGGCCGGCGACGACCTTGTCTCCGTATCCAGTTCTGCGATCCATGTAGCTCAAGAAATGCAGCGGCGATTCCAACATTTCGGTCATGACATCGAGCGTGAAAAGGTCGGTTATGAACGGTGCTGGGATCTCGGGCGAGATAACCGGAGCAAGGAATTCCCCCGCCTGAAAACTAAGCGCGGGATAGTGGTCCGAAACCAGACACAGCAAATAGATCTTCTTGAGCTTCGGAATGGCCAAGGCGGTTCCATCTTTGCCAACGACGCGTTTTCCCCCGCGCAGAAGATGTTGAGCGCAAAGCAGAGCTTGCTGGTACGCGTCCGTAATACCCGCCGAGAAATCCTTTTGGATGGCGCCGTCGTTTCCTTTTCTCGCTTCCAACGTCAGACGCTTGGATTTCGCCTGCACGACGATGGCGCGATTGCCAAATAGAACTAAATTGTCGATCTCACCCACGGAGGTGGCGGCGTTTTCCTCGATCAGAACATTCGCATGCGTGTGTTTGGTTCCGAAAACGCGAGCCAGACGCTGCGCTGAGAATTCCTCAGTAAACTCCCCACGGTGCTGGAGCGCAGTGTCCTTATAAGTTGCGTCCTGAAGCATCCAATAGAACAGAGATTCATAGAGAGCTTCGTAGAAACTGTAGGCCTGAAAGAGGATGAAGGTGCCAGACTCTCCGCGAATGATCGGCTGTGCATTCGCGAGGTTGAAGTCGTTCAATGCCTGAAATGTCTCGTTGCGATCAGTTTCACCAACACTGAATGCGCTAAGCACATTGCGGATTGCGGCTTCGCTTTCGCCGCTTGGCTCCAATAGCTCCTGCGGCGTGAAGGTGAATCCGGGGAGCAGCGTGAAATTCTCGGGAATCCCGGTGCGGAGGCCGTTGTAGATCTCTTCAAGGCGAACCCGCTCAAGGGCAAGGATCGCTGCTCCGACTTTGGCAGCCTGCGCGATGGTAAAGCCGCGGTTCGCCAATAGCCACTCTTCGTCCGCCCTATATTTGAGCGGGGAGAAATCCCGGTACTGCGACGCGTAGGCGGACTCGCCGGTGTAGAAGATCGGCTCACGCAGCACGTCGCCGCGGGTGAAGTCGATCTTGAAGTCATTGGCTGCGGCAGATTCTGGAGCGGGCCGCATGGGTCCGGCCAAACAGGTATGCAGCTCTTCGAGCAGCGTCAATGTGCGCGTTCCAAGCTCCGCCATGCGGTCGCCTGTTGGGATCGTGAAATCCAACTTCTGCTTGATCATTAGCCCGAGAAGCGTCGTGAGTTCGGTGCGGATGAGATGGTCCCTGCCGAAGCTCTCGTGAAAATCATCTCCTTTGATACCTTCCGCAAAACGGATAAAAGTATTCCGGAAGACCAGGTCGGCATAGAGATGGATGTAGCCAGCAGATCCGCATAGATGTTCGAGCTCGCTGAAGATCTCCGTCTCCGACCGCATACCTACATTGTAAGAAACGAGAACCCGCGCAATTCTCAAATCTGATGCCCGATAATTAGTGAGAAATGCGCAGGCGCAACGGAGTCTGTACCTACTGCGGCAGCACGGAGGGTCCGCTGGAACGGGGCCATGTCGTGCCCAAGAGTCTTTATCCGGACTCCCGGAAAACCTCGCGTCTTCAACTCATCACGGTACCCGAATGCGCAGCCTGCAATCGAGGCTGGTCCGACGATGAAGCTCATTTCCGCACCGTTCTCTTATTGGCCGGTGAACCGAACGATTCGGTGAAAGAGCTTTGGACCACCAAAGCCACTCCGAGTTTCTCCCACAAAGATGGGCGGCGGCGGGTTCTCGACATCTGGGAACGGCTGGTTCCGGTCGAAGTCGAGAATATTGCCCGGCACATGATCTACCCTGGCCAGGATGAAAGGGTGATTCGCATCATCAAGAAGATTGTCTGCGGCCTCTCCCACCATCACGAGATCGAGAGCCGGCTCCATCCCTCCCGCGTCTTTGCCGATGTTCTCCGTTATCCGGTGCCCGACGAACTGTGGCTTGAGGGAACCTTTCATGAGCGCGAATCCGATATTTTTCGCTACTGGTTCAGAAGCTACCAGGACGCAAGCGAAAAGGAGTTGAGTTCTCTCTGGATTCTTACCTTCTATGACCGGCGCACCTTCGTCGCCGTGGTTGACAGGGCAGACAGGCCCACCACTCGGACAGTGAGCGGCGTGGGTGGGTTGGGGTAAAGTTTCACCTTCCTTGGAGGAAAAACAGTTACAGTTTCAGCGCGAGGTAGACCTCACACGGTATCCCAATGCAGGAGCGCGCTGGGAAGAAGCGACAACATTGGCCCGTCAGCAGAGCGATAACGATGGCCGGCTGGGGGAGGATCCACCCTGGGGCTTAGAAGCCGAGGTCGGGAAAGTAGAGGCATCGACAGCCGAGGGCGCAGGTGCAGTGCTCGTAAGGGAGCTCGGGGAGCTTACTGAGCGGGTAGCGCTTTTCATCGAGAGCCTCACAGGCATCGCAACTTCCCGAGTGACAGCAGGTAATGCGCACGGTTTTTACGCCCAGCGGCCCCCACTGCGCGATTTCCCTCTGGTGATTGGCGTAGAAGCCGAGCATGCGCAGCACCGTGGCCCCGTCCATTTCTCCGAGCCCCGTGAATCCAGGCATGCATCTCTCGTCGACCGATCGGCCGAGCAACTGCCAGACGGCGTAGTTCAGGTGGAGGCCTTCCCATTGGTCGGCGTCGAGTCGCTTCAGGATCTTGGGACGCAGGGTGAACATCCCTGCGACCTCGCGTACTCGGTCGTCGAGATTCCGGGGCTGGGACGGGATGGTCATCGCCTCCTGGTCCGGGTGGATCGGCGGACGAAATTGCTGGGCGCGCCAGGCATCGGCAATCTGGATGGCTATCTTGAATTGCCGATTGCGCAAAGCAGTAATCAACTCGTCCGTCGCGGTTTCGAGTGCCTGAGCTTGGCGGTAGAGCCAGGATTCGACGGCCTGCCTCGCTTCAGAAGAGCATCCCACGATCGGGTGTTCGGCAGCGAAACGGCGCATTCCTTCGGGATCGGCGTCGAGCAGGCGCTGGGCTTGCTCGGCCTTCCGTCCACTGACTTTAAGGCCTCGGTCCTTGAGGAGTTTTTTCAACTCCACTCCGGTGTGGCAGTATTCAATGGTTTCTGCGAGCGAAGCAGGTTCAAGCAAGTGGAGTTGAAGCAGACGTTCGACGAGATGGCGCGGAGGAGTCCCGAACATCGGCTCCCAATACTCGGGCACTCCGGTCCTGGCGTCGCGCAGGGAGAGAAAGCGCTGCAGCACCGCCAAATATGACGGCTGACTCGCCCAGTCGGCCGGAATCGTCGCCGTGCTTGGTGGTGATAGCTTCTCGGGCGGCGAAGCTACGGCCCGATGTCCTAACAGTCTGTTCAGCCATCCCATCTTCGGCACTCCCAGATCGTCGCGTGTTTAACGTCCAGTGGGACGGCACCGCTGTGCATCCGCCATCGCTGCAGGAATGCTCTTGGCGAATTCCCGGGTTTGGTTGAGGTTCTGGTAGAGATTGATCAGGTCTTCGTTGATGGCCAGCAGCTGCTCATAAACGAACGTGTTGGTGCCCATCCCACCGGCATCGGGACCGTCGGCCCTCTTTGCTTCCTTGAGATCCTGTACACGAGTAAGTAGGGCTGCAAGTTGGTTCTGAAATTTGTTTTCCATATGCATTGATGATAGTGCGCTGGGGCGTGTGGGGAAGCATCTCGAACGTTTCCGCAACAACCGCGACGCGGAGGCGTCGGTGGCGTAAAGCAATAACTTGGACCTGCGAGTGGCGCGATGGGTTTGGCCGTGGTCGCCGGGCCCGCTGCGGGTGTTTTCCTCCGGTTGGACAGCGGGTTGCTTGGTGGAGGCAGGCGACCGGTGCAGCGGTGGGGGCGGGTGATGGCCTGGGCCGCGGGTCGAGGAGGTGGGTCGGCGCAGGAAGGTCTGCGCGCGGCGGGCGAGCAGATTGCTCCAGGGTGGCGCGGTAGGGTAATTAGATCACCGTTTTCCCGGGTCTACCATGTTCTCTATCCTCTGAATCGTGACAATGAGAGGAGAGTGAGATGCAGATGCAGGAAGAGCTTGGGGAGTGGGCGGTCGCGGAGGTGCTTTACGAATCCTCGCTCAAACACTATGGCGTTCCGGTGGAGCTGCGCATGTTCGATCCGCAGTTCTCCGAAAACCTGAACGAGGCGTGGCTGGCGCAGGCCGCCGAACAATACGGGGTTACGCCGACCGAGATCGAGGCTTGGGCCAGAGACGGGCTGCTCAGGAAGTGGCCGGGGCCGAACGGTGCCACGAACTTTACGCTCTACAGCGAAAAGCAGGCCCAGATCATTAAGAGCCTGTTCTCCAATCCGCGCTTCAGCAAGGAAGAGGTCGTACACATCGCCGATGAGTGGAACTCGTACCTCGAGATGGTCCGAGAGGAGCCGGCTTACGATGACATGAACGTCGGCGAGTACGAGCACTTCCGTCGCCGCGCCGGTGAGATGGTCGAGGTCTTTCAAGGGAAATCAGAGTACAGCGATGCCGCGGGCAACCCGCTCGGCGAGGAGCGGCTGGCTGAAATTCTCGACGAACAGCGCGAAAAGCTCGCGCAATGGGAGCTGATACGGGGTCTCGTTGACGGACGTGCCGAGACGGAGTTGCCGGAGGGGTTCCAGAAAGCATGGAAAAAGATCCTCTTCCGCTTACGCTTCGTAGATGAGGTCATCCGCCTTCAGGAAGCGCAGCGTATGGTGGTGCAGCTGGAGCTGGGATACAGTCCGGAGGTCAAGTTCGATGGCTGGAGCCAGCGCGGCGCGGAACTGACCCTCACCCATCTGAACTGGCGGTCCACACTGGTGCAATGGCGCCGCAGCCGGATCGAGGGCGCCCGCTTTCCGCTGCGCACCCCGGATTTCAACCTCACGGAGCGCGGGCTGGAACTGCTTGGCACTCCCTCTCCCGCCCAGTACGAATCCCTGTTCACCAGATACCGCCTGGAGGACTTGTTCCGCGAACTCAAGCGGATGAGAAGCGATCTCTGGGAACCTACAGTCGCGACCGGAACCGTGGCCTGCCCGCAGTGCGGCACCAGCTTCGTGCGCAAAGTTCCGTCCAAGGTCTACTGTACCGATGCCTGTCGCACGCGCGCCAAGAGCCAGCGTTACCGGGACCGCGATCCCGAGCGCGCCCGGCTGAACCAGGCCCGCTACTGGAGCAGCTATGAAGGCGGTCCATTGGAGGATGGCTGCGAAAAGTGAATATTGAGGTGTTCGCCAGTGTTTTTGGGGGGCGTTGGGGTCGAGGGGGCATCCAATGACGAGTCCGGTTTTTTCGCTGGTGATGCCGGGGTGCCGGCCGAACGTAGTGGCCGGTAGTTCGTGTAGTTCTCGTTCCTGGTCAACACGGCCAATGCTTGTCTTAAGCTCGCCCCGGCGCCTGCTAACCTGACTGTGCCATGCAGAACATTTTGTATCAGTTCCTCCATCCGTGGCACTGGCTGACCTATGGCCAGAACGCGGCGGGAGTTGCAGCCGTCGCTGCCATCCTCGCACTGGTCGGACTCTATTTCTACACGAAGTACACGCGCAAGATGATGTTGCTCCAACAAGAGACCCAGCGCGCCGTGATCACTCCTATCCTAGTCTCGATCGGCCCGATCAACTTCGTGTCTGTGGAGTCAAAGGAGGATCTGGCCGCTCAACTTGGAATCGTTGCTCCCGCGGTCGCGGCCTATCGCCCGGTGGTGACGGTGCGCAATGTCGGACAGGGCGCCGCCATTTACATCACCTCCTGGGCTCAGTCCGTCACGGAGAAGTTCACCATGGGCGGCTCGATTCTTTTTGTCCAGTCCTCCGAGACCAACGGAGGGGACCAGCCACTTGAGGCGCTGCTCCAGGGCGAATCGATGGAGATTAAGTTCAGTCTGATGAACCCATCGCAGGTCAAGGGCCGGCTTCTGTTCGTGATTCAGTGCCAGGATGCAGCCAGTGGGCAGCACCAGCTGCAGCTTCTCTATTCCCATTGGCCGGAAGGCAGCGTGCAAATGACCATGGTGCATGGACCACTCGATCCATCGAGTAAGGCCAAATAGCCCCGGCTGAGCCGGGCACTAGAAGAAGCCCCGCATCTTAGCTTTGTCGAGGGATATTCCTTCGTCGAGATCAACCACAAGCGGAACGAGCGGCTGAGGAATACCCACCATCACTACTATCTGGGTCGCAATGGTGCGCACGTGTGGCACACGTGCCGTTGCTTAGGATTTGGTTTTGCAAATGGATCAGGGAATAAGAGACTGACGTGGGTTCAGCATTCCGTCACCCCTGAAATCCCGTATTACCCTCGGTCTCGGGTTTCGGTCACTGATCAATTGTCTTCGGTCGCGACCCTCTCCACTCTGTCCCCGCGACTTCCTCCCGGCCGCACTGCCGCAAACAACGGACTCACATTGTTTCGAGAAACATATCTATCCACACCTCCAATCGCGAATAGGTGATAGATGGCCCCGGGGAGCGGTCCTCGCAAGCAAACAAAAAAGGAAAGGAGCGAAATGCATCATGCCGTATTCAATCTGATTGCGGTAGTCGAGAGAAGCGAACACGGCTACGCGGACGTGCCTCCTGGTTCAATCAATGACGAACTCGAGAGCGACCTAGCAGCTTACGGTTACGCGGTCGCACGCAGCGATCGACTGTGGCTTGGAGGGTTCAGGGTCCACTCGCCGGAGTCGATTCTATTTGGAAACTACAGGCTATACGTTCCACCTTCCGATTTCACTTGCATAGCATCCCGGTCTGCACATGTGCCTGATGCACGCGACTTTGACCTGGAAGCGGTCCTTAAAGAACGCGGAGAGCTCCCCTTCAACTGACAATCCTTGTGACTTCCTACATCGTGCAGTTCCGCACGGCTATCTCGAAGCGCGGCCGGGCAAACGCGCGTGGCATGACAATCCCACCACAAGAACATTGGCAGCAGGCGGTCCCGCGCCCGCAATGCCACAGCCATGTTCGAAACAACCAATGGAGGCAATGAATGAAAACTTCGATCCTTCGCATTATTCCCATCTGCCTGCTCAGCGCCGTCGCCCTTGCAGGGTGCGCATCGAGGGGCTCGGAATTCCTTGGCAGTTGGGTCAACGCGCAGAATCCAAAAGACACGTTCGTGGTGACGCGGAACGGCGACGAATACCTCATTGTCGGCCAGGGCCAAAAGCCTGGCGTGGGGGCTGTCTATAAGGATGGAACCCTCGAGGTGAAAGGTGTGCTCCTGTCCGTGGACCTCACCTACGTCAAGCGGACCGACACCATCATTGCGCCAGGATTCTGGGGCCAGGCCGAGTACAAGAGGCAGAAATGAGCGAACCAGGGCCGCTCCCGGTTTGGCTTGAATTGTCTGAGGCCGGTGCAGCCACGAGTACACCCCAAAGGCTCCCGTGCTCGATTCGATCCATCGAGTTCGGCGTTACGAAGGAAAACCGATGAACGACTTCGATCTTTTTCTCGAGTTACCCATCGCTGCTCAAGCAGCCGTCCTCTGCTTTGTTGTATGCGGAACCTGCTTGTTTGCGATGCTGCTTTTGGCACCGCGGCGGGACTGCTTCTTCTTGCGCTGGCGCCCAGAAACGAGATTCCTCGCGCTGCTCGCATCGCCGACCCTGCTCATTCTCTGGCCCATCGTGCTCTATGCGTGGTTCCTCAAATCGAGGGGCATCGAACCCGGCGACCTCGATTTTGACGATTGAGGCTGTCAAACGAATGCGACTAAGCCAAGTTTAGAGGAGTTCGGCGCGGTATTCCGCTGCCGCTATGAGGACCGCAAGAACACCGGCGTTCAAAGGAACAGACTCGACGATGCCCTCGATTAAGCCCTGGAGAGCGAATATGACGACGTTGAATTCGATTGGAGAGAGGAGGAACCTATGGACCTTGCAGACGCCAGAGAAGCCATGCGACTGGCCCTGGCCGCCATGGTCGTCGCCAGGCAAACGCTCGCGGCGGTAGACCCGCCCGAGGACGAAGAGGAGTTGGAGGAGTCTGAATCCTTCCCTCAGCCCGGCGATTGCGACGAATTTTGACCAATGATTCTCGGCCCGGCGTTCACTTGTTTCATTTGAGGGTGCGCCGACTTTTCTCAAGAACATCTGGGCGTAGCAAGGCGAATGCGTGCGCAACGCGTTCGCCGCGCACGCGAGCCTGCGAATTCACGACCCGTAACGAACAGGAGTTATCAAATGTGCCTTTTGCCACTCGTACTCCTCTAAGCCAGCCTAATTAGCCGCTCCCCGTTCACCCCCCCCGATTCATACCCAACTCAATCCAACCCGCACCAGCCCAACCGGCTGAAAGGAGCCCCCGTGTCTCACGCCGCCGTCCCCTTGCTCTCGCGCATCCCCACCTACTCGCCCGGCTGCCCGTGGCTGGCCGGCTGCACCAGCAACCTGATCGCCGACGGATGCTCGTCCTGCCAGTTCCGTTCCGGCGGCACTGACTCCGGCGCCCTCGACGGCGAGTTTTCCGATCCCGTCCCCAACCTTCATCTCGTCGCGATTCGCTACTCCGAGGCCGTGCGCTGAAGTTGCGGCAAGTCGCAGATGCTGCCGTCACTCCGAATCCGCGAGCGGTAACTTCCCACCGCCACAATTACCGGCCCGGCCCGCGTTGCTGCCCGGGCCACTGCACCTCAAAGGACAAACATGGATCCTTACACCTTCGTCCGCAACCTAGCCGCAAACCGCAGGGTTGAGCAGGCTGGCGCGCTCCGAGCGCCTGACCCGGCTCACCTGCTCGGCCTCCACCCTGATCTCCGCGTTGCCATCCGGCATCGTTTTTTCATCCAGCCGGTGCTCGCCGAACAGATCTCGCGGCACTCGCTCGCTGGGGTGCCCGACTCCGATCCCGCTGTGATCGCAGCCTGGGTCGCGGAGCTCAAAGGCTGTAACTTCGCGCTCTCGCTCGAAGAGTCGGGAGTATTCGCGCTCCAGATCGAACCTTACCAGTCACTCGACGCGATTGCCTGGCTCCTCCATCGTGACGGCCGCGAGTGGCAGCACACGCTGCAATTCGAGTCCAGCTATCGCCATTACGCGCTCTTCGTCCGGCCCGAGTTGGAAGTGCACAGCCTCACGACATCGTTGCCGGGGCTGGCCATCATCAGCCACGGCACCTTGCTGATTCCGCCTTCGATCGAACGCTACGGCGTCGCCATCCGTTACGCCGAGCGCTACGCTTCGATCCTGGAGGCTCCGCCCTCGCTCTTCTCTGCACCAGCTGCCGCCAATCCCAAGATTGCCGATCTGACGCTTGATTTCTAGCGTCGCGAGACGAAACCGGCGCATTCCCAGGAGTTGCTCGGCGGTCCGTACGATCACGGAACATCCGCTACGCACGCAACTCGACACCGCCTCAACGCAAAAGAAAGGAGTTGAAATGTCAAAAGATGTCGATCTCCTCATCTGGTCAGCCATGTTCGACGGTAAGTACGCGATCAAGGTGACCAGGACCGCGCCCCATCGCGGTGAACTCACAGTTTCCGAGGGCGAGAATGTGCTCCACCGCGAACCCGTCGCCCTCAGCTTCGAGGCCCCGTCTGGTCCCGACATCCCCGACGTGGTCGCGTGGCATGAGATTGCCATCAGGTTCGTCCAGAATCTTGGGCGGCCCTAAACCAGATGGTGGCCGAACCTGGGTCCGGCAGGCTCAAAATCCTGCCGGCGTCGGAGGTGAAACATTAACCCCAGCGTCCCTGAGTACGAAAAGCATCGAGGGGTGAGCGTGAAGCGCCAGTTCCGACAAGGTGAATGGCGCATCCAGCAAATGGGACCACCGGGTGAAACCACGGCAGGAGCATGTGGAATGGTGCGTTTCCCAGCTTGAAGACCTCTCGAATTCCTTTTCCTCATCGCATTCCACGCCATGCCTGAACGGGTATCGGCACGTTGGGTTGGCGTAGGCGCGTCATTTGCTGACTCCAGGTGCCAACGCCGCTCAGCTCAAGTAAGCACCTCAACCAGGAGACCCCCTATGAACGACTCCATCTCCGTTCTCAATCCGTTTTCACTTCTTCCGCCGGCGATCGGTCCGACCGTTCCGGCCTCAGTGGCGTCCCTACGCGCCATGCTCACCAACTCCGTTTCAGGGCACACTCGCCGCGCCTACGAGAAAGCCTTTGACGATCTTCTCGCGCTGGTCATGCGCACTGGGCAGCCGGTCACCCGGCAGCTCTTCCAGCAGTACCGGGCCCAGATGGTCGATGCCGGTCTCGGCAGCTCGACCATCAATGTCCGCCTGTCGGGTGTGCGCAAGCTGGTGAACGAAGCCCGCGAGAACGGCCTGGTCGATCCCTCCGCTGCCGGCCGAATTATCTCCGTTCCCAATGTCCCTGCGCAGGGCGTCCACCTGGGCCAGTGGCTCACCGTCGAGCAAACCAGAGACCTGCTCGCCGTTCCGGATCGCAGCCGGCTCAAAGGCAAGCGCGATCATGCGATCCTGGCCACCCTGACGCATTCCGCGCTGCGCCGAGAGGAGGCTGCGCATTTGGATATGAGCCACATCCAGCAGCGCGAGGGCCGCTGGGTGCTGGCCGACATCCGCGGCAAACGCGGCCGGGTCAGGACGGTGGCCCTGCCCGCCGGCACCAAGGACGCGATCGACGAGTGGACCCGGGCGGCCGGCGTCACCTCGGGACCGGTCTTCCGCCGGCTGACCAAAAGCGGCCGCGTTCTCCCTGGAGCAGGCCTCGGCGTCTGGGCAATCTGGGACGTCGTGGTGACCTCGGCCCGAGCCATCGGGATCGCGGGCTTCGGTCCGCACGACGCGCGGCGGACGTGCGCGAAGCTGTGCCGCAGGCAAGGCGGCGAGCTGGAACAGATCCAGTTCATGCTTGGGCACGATTCCGTGGCGACCACCGCGATTTACACCTCTATGGAACAGGAAATCGCCGTGGCGGTGAACGACAACCTCGGTCTCTAACTCCGGCATTCCCCCAGACAATCCCAATTATCGTTGCGAATCCACACTTAAGTTTTTTGAAAATCCCTTCCTGCTTCATCCCCTCGCTCACCCATCACTTAACAACTGACCGGCAGCCTCCGCCCGCGCCCGACCTGCGCGCAGTCGGGCGTGCGCCTCCCCATCGGAAAGGAAGAACTATGTTCCACTTCATTACGCTTTTCGCCGTAGCACCCGAGGCCGGGGACGAATTCGTGCGACGACTCAGCACCGGCGGCGCGTGGCTTGAGCAGGCCCGCTGCGCCGCACCCGCCCTGGTGGCCGCCGATCTATTGCGCCACCAGCACCGGCCGATGTCCTGTGCCACGACATCTGGTCGTCACCCGACGCCTATGCGTGTGCCTGCGGCAACCGTGCCGTCCGGGAGCTTTTCAACGCCAGAAAACAGATGGCAGACGATTCTTTCGAGCTTGGGGCCTTAGCGTTCCCGACGATGAAAGAAACTGCTGCGACGACCGGCAGCCTGAAGGGGTCTGAATCGCTTTGTCCGATCGACTCGATCTCGACAGCGCAATTGGAAGAAGAATTGTGCGATGCGGCAATTCTGGCAACACAGGACGATACAAACTCAACGGCCGCCGCACTGGCCCAGATCGACGATTACTTCGCGCACGACGACGACGGCGGAGAGAGGCGGCATCGGCAGTCTCTGCTCGGGTTGCTGCGTTTGCTGCGACCCAACCTGGCCGATTTGCTCGGCGAGCCGTCATCGCTGGGGTCGGGAAGATAGCAGTCAACAACCCGTTCCTGGAGGCGGGTTGCACGGCGTGACGGCCGCTGTCATCCCGTTCGATCAACGCCGGCAGGCGGTCTCCCTGGCTGCAGATTACTCCGGCCGACAACCCCAAAAGTGGGCACAAGCTCGATAAATCAGCGGGAAGGACACGATGAGGCGATTTGAAAACTTCCGCAGCAGCGGAGAAAAGGTGGTACGCAATGCACGATGAAGGTCACTTTGCCTGATTGGATAGCTATAGACGAAGTTCACCTCAGGAAATCAGATAAAAAGCCTCTATGCGTCATAAGCGCACATGATTCTAGGAAAGTAATCGACATTCTCCCAAACAGGCTTATGCCAACCGTTGGAGCCTGGCTACACGAGCACCGTGAATGCGCCAATCTTCAGGGCGTCACGATGGATATGTATAGACCCTATTATCTGGCTTTCAAGAAAGTGTTCCCTGCGGCGAAGATCGTGGCAGACAAGTTTCACGTCGTCAAGTTGGTACGGTCATGCTTAATGCATATGGTCGACGATCTCGAAGGGAGCGCTGCGAATGGTCACAGGATGCTCCTAAAAAGACGATCCTGTAGGCTCAATCCAATCGAGAAGGCGCTACGTAACGCATGGCTGAAGGACCACCCACATCTCAGGAGAGCTTACTGGGTGAAGGAGAGTTTCTTTAAATTCTATAATTCGAGTAATCGTCGCAATGCGGAGGCGAGGCTTGATGCGTGGCGAGAATCTATTTCGGGAGACTTGGGCGTCTACTTCAAGGAAATACTGACGGAGACTCAGAACTGGCGGGAGGAGATTCTTGCATACTTCGATTGCAAACGTAATCTTCGTAAGACCAATGCTTTAGCTGAAGGTCTCAATAATGAGATCAAGGTGATGAACCGAATGGGGCGAGGCTACCGATCATTCGCCAGTTTTCGCGCGAAAATCCGTTGCCCGCGACCGGCTGAGATCGGCATCGCCAGGCGTCGTGATTTGCTGGCCATGCTTTCTCAATTGAGTCCAATCGAGCAACTTCGTGTCGCTGAAACGGGCTATCGATGCCAATGCTGCGGGGGGGGCGTACGGTATCAGTGACCTCGCGATTCATCATGCAGATGATGCATTGGCTCAATTCGGCATTGAAGGTCGGCGCCTCTTGTGCACTACTTGCCATGGGCGAGTTGTTGCCGCAGAGGCGACCTATAACTCGAGCTGCGCCACCAACAATTCCGATGAGCCAGAAATCATTCGCCTTTTATTCGCTTCCAGCCGCTGCTCGAAAAAATCGGCCACCGCAGGTACCGGGGTTGCCAGGCGATGCTGTTAGCGTGATGAAGATTGGATTGGATGATCGCACCTACGCTCCGACAATTACTTGAGCTTCAAAAGCTGACCCAATAGCGTAAAGATTAATGGTCGGTTTGAATTGGGCAGCTGGATCTGGTCGGGGAATGCAGATTCCCAAGAATGTGCCAATGGCCGACTCGGCCTTGGTCAAGCCCCGCACAAGGCAGCTGAGGTGGACCAGAGCCAAGTCAAGGACATCGCTGTCCCTTTCTTGCACTTGAGAGTGCCGTATTATCGATTTGAGCACCATTCCGCGACCGAATTTCATCGCGGGTGGAGGGCCGGAGAGAAGCGATGCCGCAGCAAGAAACCTTCCTGCACGAGTCCGTTAATGAGGTGACGGTCGAGGTCATCAAGACGTACGACCCCCAGTACGCGCGTGAAGTGTTCAAGAATCTGAGCGAAGAAGCTATGACAAGCGTCGCCTTGGCGCTCGAACTCAACAAGATCTACGCCTCGGAAGACATCCCGAGTGCCGGGACCACCGAATACGAAGAATTCCTTTGGGATGAACTCAGCGAGTCCGCTCGGGAAGATGTGAGGCAGTCCCCGATTCTCAATTCATTTTTTGTGGTCTGCGAAACGCGCAACGGAAAAACTGAGGAGCTCTTTCTGAGCACAGACTGGCCGAGTGCAGACAGATTCGCTAAGGAACGGCTCGCGCAGGCGGGATAGCACTCAGCATTCAAGCCTCTCACAGGGTGCGAAACTGCCGGCCTTCGGTGCCGGCGTTGGATTTCGGAGAATGGAGATCCCAATCAGCCGGTCGTTCATAATCCTAACCACATGAGGAAGCGGGGCTTACTCACACGTTGCCACTGGGCCAGGCAGCCAGGTATCCTGGTTATGTGATTCCTGTAATCGATCTATTTGCCGGTCCGGGGGGGCTTGGCGAAGGCTTTTCTTCTCTGCTCAATCAGAAGCATCGCCACATATTTAGAATCGCTCTCTCCGTCGAGATGGATCCCGCGGCCCGGGAGACCCTTCGACTGCGGAGTTTCTTTCGGCAATTCGAATCCGGACAAGTGCCCGAGGAATACTACGATGTTTTAAGAGGACAGCTCAGTCTCGATGAGCTATACGAAAAGTATCCGCCCCAAGCCACTTCGTCAGATTCCGAAGCTTGGAAGGCCGAGCTTGGGAAAGTGAATCCGGCCGAGGTAGATCGTCGGATCAAAGATGCGCTAGGCGGCTCAAAGAACTGGGTACTCATTGGTGGGCCACCTTGTCAGGCCTACTCTCTCGTTGGTCGAGCCCGCGTCATTAACGTTGATCGCGAGAAGTACGAAAACGACGGCCGCCACACGCTCTACAAGCAGTATTTGAGAATCCTCAGGGTCCATCGTCCTCCGTTCTTTGTCATGGAGAATGTGAAGGGAATACTGTCCTCAAAGCTCGCCGGGAATTTGATTGTCGAGAAGATCCTCGCTGATCTTCGGTCTCCATTGGGCAAACAAGTTGGTTCCTCGAACATTCCAGACCTTGGTTACAAGCTTTTCCCATTTGCTGATTACGGTGAAACTCTTCCATTCTCGGATCCAGAGCCGGCACCTTCCGACTTCATAATAAGGGCCGAAAAACACGGAATTCCTCAATCGCGGCATCGATTTATTGTGCTTGGTATACGCAACGACATTTCCTGGACACCAGCAAGAATCCGCAACATCAAGAAAGAGATCACAGTTTGGAAGGCAATCGGTGATCTGCCTCGACTGCGGAGTCGTCTCTCAGGGAAAGGCTCTTCAGCACCTGAAAATGACACTCAGGAGGTGTGGGCTGCGGCGGTTCGGGAGCTTCTATCGTATCCGCTCACCGAAGAGGAGGGCGTAAGGCGTGAGGTGCACGAGAAGATCATCGCTTCTCTCAGAAGCTTGAGAGATGTGAAATGTGGCGGTGAGTTCGTATCGAATTCCAGAAAACCCAGTTGGCAGCGACAATGGCTTTCAGACCCCCGGCTCAAGGGAGCTTGTAATCACGAATCCCGGCGACACCGTAAAGATGATTTATGGCGATATATGTTCGCTTCAAGCTTCGCTGCGGTCAAAAAAAGATCCCCAACGCTTCTCGATTTTCCACCACATCTTCTCCCCGATCATAAGAACGTAGAGGTGCTGGCGGAAGCACGTGGACAGGTCGCGTTCGCCGATCGCTTCCGAGTGCAGTTGAAGCACCGAAGCTCAGCGACGGTTACCTCTCACATCGCTAAAGACGGTCATTACTTTATCCATTACGATCCAACGCAATGTCGCAGCCTCACTGTCCGAGAGGCAGCGCGCTTACAGACGTTCCCGGATAACTATTTCTTTCTGGGACAAAAAACGGAACAGTATAGGCAGGTTGGCAATGCGGTGCCTCCACTGCTTGCTTCTAAACTAGCGAGAATCGTGGCCGACTATTTTCACGAAGCTGAAGAGGATTAGCCTTTGGACCGGTTGAGCAAAGAACGGCGGAGCTGGAACATGGGGAGAATCCAGTCGAGGAACACCCGCCCTGAAATTGCAATTCGGTCCGCTTTACATCGACTTGGATTCCGTTTTCGGCTGCACGCTAATGCACTTCCCGGCAAACCCGACATCGTGCTCCCGAAATGGCGACACGTTGTCTTTGTGCACGGTTGCTTCTGGCACCGGCACAAGGGGTGTAAAAAAGCTTACACACCCAAGAGTCGAATCGGTTTCTGGTCTAAGAAATTCGAACAGAACATGGCGCGCGATGAAGTAGTCCAAAACGAACTCAAGCGGCTCGGATGGTCTGTGTCGACAATGTGGGAATGCGAGACTGACAACCCAAAGGCTTTCGCGGACGCGATAAAGAATCTTGCAAATCGAATCAAACGAAAATCTGAATCACGGAATCTGCCGTAGTTCTGGAATTCCCGGAGCAGGTGCCGAATACTGGCGTTCCAATATTGCAGTTTTGCATTCGGTCTTCTTGGCCCATTCGGAGACCATCCGTCCGCTCGCTGTCTGGTGGAGCGCGTCATTTACTTCCCTGGCCCAAATTCCGACCTGTGTCACTAGTTCCGGTGAGATCGATTGACGTTCCCACACCCGGCCCAACTCAAAACGGTCTCCATATCTTAGCGCCATCATTGAGACCGTATAGGCTGCGATGTTCGCCTGAAATGCCGGAAAGGTTTGCCGCGCCAGTTTTTGAACAGACTTGAAGACAATTCCTTTTGCCACCATCGTCTTAAAATCCTGGACATCTGGTAGCGGAGGAGGGGCCGCCCCATCGGCCGGGGTCATCGTCGACATGAATTGGTCGAAGCACTTCTGCGAACCGAGGCTTACCACTTCGGGCATGCCATCCCAAGCGACGACGTACTTGGCCAGATCTGTTTTGGTCAGTTTGCGTGCAGGCGGGATTGCATCCCTCAACGCCCGGAGTTTCGCAGGTGTAGTCCCTTGCCTGGCCAAGAGAGTGTTGTAGCTTCCGGTGGCTCGTTCATAGAACCACCTGCCAACGCCGTCAGGGCAAATCACCGTATCGGCAAGACGCTCGACCTCCACGTGGAACGGTTTGTTTGCAGACAGGTCGGACTGCTTCACCGAATTCTGACTGTTCGCATATCGCGAGATGTCAGAAATCAGTGCTTCTTCGCGGGCAGGATCAGCTTCCTTGAGGATGATGATCTTTGCCGGGACACGCACCCGTGTCAGGTCGGTATCAGAAAAACGCTTCTTCACGAAGTAAATAGATGCGGTTGTCTGTCCCCCGTTGACGATTTGCATACCTTTCAGCCAGAGGACACCGGGAGTTCCGTCAGATAAATGCGCAGTCTTTACCTCATCCGCCACCAAGACCAAGCCATTGTTGTACGCCATGAATCTCTCCGGGGAGGTTCGAAGGGTGGCTTGAATACCGGCGTTAACCCCCTTGCTCCTGACTGAAAGAAACGAACGCACATTCGCTTCCAATAGCCGCTGGCCGTATTTCTCATACATAAATCGAAGGGCCTCGCCAGGGACGGCAGTGAGGATGTAGTCATATTCATCGGCATCGCCAGGAACATAGACGCAAGGCAACGGCGAGCCGGAAACTTCCGAGAAATCCACGACTAGTTCTTCCCGCGGTTTTCCCTCGGAGGTGTGCCTCCACAGGCGCTCGATATCCATCACTTCGAGCTTGATCGTCTTTCCAGATATTTCCCTAGCCTTGAAATTCTTAGCTGCGGCAACGCGATCCGTGATGACGTAAATCCGAATCTGCTCAAGTCCGTTGTAGATCGCATTGACGTTCAGCGCGAGAGAGTGCACGTCGCTCGATGGGTCCAGTTTTGAGGCCATCTTCCCTTCCGCGCACAGCGAAAGAAAACGAATGCACTGTTCAACCGCCGTTTTGGTCTCTGTGTCTGGAATACGAATAATCTCGTCTACTCCAGAATACAAACTGACAAACAAGTCCAGCTGATCTGCGTCCTCCGACATTGCATATCCGCTCAATCGAAGGTTGGCATTTCCGATCTTTCCCTGGAAGTGACAAACCTCAACAGGCTCGAAGGTCATACCGGCATCGGCCATGTGTTGCATGACAACTTCGGAGAATACGATCTCCGCGAAGGGAGCTCCGCCGCTCAATTGTTCCCTGACTTGCGCCTGAGTCTCTCGCAGGAAATCCAGCAACTCCATACTCATGAAATACCGAACCTTTCAAGAACCTCTTCAATAGTTAGTCCGTCTCCCGCAACCTTATCGAGATCCAGTTCATAAAGGACTTTCCTCACTGCTTCGGCGACACCGCCCACTGTGAAGCGCGGAAATCCCTCTTTGACTTCCAGCATCCGAACCGAAACTGGAGTGAAGCGCCTCGTATACCGGTCGAAATGCGTTGGCGGAAATCCGGCCGAAACCAACTTGTCCGAAAAATCCGCGGCTGCACCTGACGTTACTGATAGTCGTTCCAGCAATCTGCGAGCTAATTCGCCGAGATTGTTTCCGCCCGCCGCTAGGGAAAATCGAATTCCTACCAGGAAGAGAGGCGACCTGAAAGAATCGTCGAGTTGCTCAAGAGAGCCAATTCTGGCAGGGAACCCTTTGTTGGAAAGGGTCGACTTTACCTCTACTGCTCCAGTTCCGATTTCGAAGTCTTGTATTCCTCCAACCGGCCCCGACCATGACTCAATCGCTGAAGTGGCGGGCACCCCTGCATCTAGCAAGATAGCGAGAAAATTCAATTCCCCAGCCAAACCGATCTCTTCTTCGGGAGAGAGCCTACGAGAGGTTTTCCGCATGAACTCCTGCCAAGCTCGGACTCGCGACAGCATGGCTCTCTGTACAGCTTCTTCACCGGATTCAGAAACGGCATCCATCCTTCCGACCACGTCATGTACCATCTCCGCAAACAATTCCGCGCTGCCGGCATCCTTCCGGGTCAGCGCAATCCAGGTTTTGCCATCCCCATGCGGATCTGCGCACGCTGTTTCAAACCCTACACCTTCGGGCAGAAACTCCTTCGATGGTGCCTTAACCAGTCCAAACCCAGCGAGCATGGCTTCTTCGTTACCGGGAAATCGTCTGGCGGCCAACATCGGACAGGGTCCTGCCGGGGAGACAGAAATGCAGCGCCATCCCTCACCTGCATCGTTGCCAGAGAGGGCGTCCCACGCGACGGAGAATTCATCAATCGACCGCGCCATATTCACCTTCCCACTCTTTCCACAGCAAGTGGTCAACCTTGTATTCGACCTTGACTCCTGAGTCGCTGGACGGAAAACTGACCGCAACACCGATAATCGGATTGTTCCATCCAGCGATCACCTGCTTGCCATCTACTTCGGGCGAGAGTGGATACAGGAGAAGTAATCCCTTGTGGGATGGATTCGGTCCATCTGGAAAGCCCTTGCCCCTTTGTTCCCGAATTTTCATTCCGCTAGGACGATCAGGCATTATGAATCTGTTTCTTGCAGCATCTGGTTTCCATTGAACCTGTGTCGCGCGTAACGCTGCCAGCCATTCTGGTTGATCTAAATCAATTGCTTCATCGCTGGGATCGGTAAGCACACCGATCGTATAACGTCCTTCTACGCGTTTATCGCCACGAGATGGGAAAGAATCGACGGAAACGGAGGGTGAAAACACGTATTCGGATGTGGCTTTCCTCCCCTCGGCGAGCAGGGCAACTGTCCATTCCCTTAATTCACCACCTTTGTTCATCTGTTCGATGAACTCGGCCATGACAAGTGTATTCGCCCTGTCAGCACCAGATGGCGTTCTATAGGTCTTGAGAAACTCGAGTACCTTCTCGAAAGAAACGTCCTTCCAAAGGAACGAGCGTTTCCATGCATCATCGGTATCTTTCCGCTGGCGAACAGGACCAAATTCGTCGGGAACTCCCATTGAATTAACCAGACCCTTTGCCGCAGCGAGGTTTGCCTCAAGGCTCGATTTGTCCTGGAGGAACGAAATTGTCTGCGACATACTCCCGCTGTAGGATAACGAAAGTGTCTTAGCGGTTCTCATCTTCAGCGGTGATGTGACGAGAAGAACCGGGTGAGATTCAACCTTCAGTCCGTAGTCCCTGGGCTCGGCTCCAGCAGCTACCATTTGGTCGAACTCCTCGCGCAATTCCTCCGAGGCGTCCGCGATGTGCCCAAACCACTCGACGAGTTCCTTAGCCGTAAAAAGGCGACACAGATCTATGTAACCGGGCCGGTAACCGAACCAGCGCCCCATCTGCATCAGGGTGTCGTACATCTTCGTCGTGCGGACAAAATAGCTGACGCATAGCCCCTCAAGAGTGAGTCCGCGTGCGAGCTTGTCGCCGCCTACCGCAATGACTTTCAAACCTTTTTCGCTGTGCTCGACATAATCAAGAGCGTCCTTTGCGTTTCCGTTTACCGTTTTTACGTCGATATCCGAAACGACCTGTGCCAAAACTGCTTCGATTTCCCTCCAGGAAGGAATTGTCTGATTCTCAAAAACATCCGGCACATCTCGAGAAAGCTTCAGGGAAGTGGGAATGAAATCCTCTTCCCACAACGTGCGAAGCTTTTCGTTCAGTTCTTCGTGATCTACCTTGCGAGTCAAGCGTCGGCGCATGGAGGCGACCTCTTCCTCCACTTGCGATTTGACCGCCTCCTGGACTGCAGTGAAACGCGTGACATGAACAAGCATCGAGGAGTGCTTGCGGCCCTGCCCGCGACAAACCCTGGCCGCCGAAGCAAGCACGAAAGAGTAAATGGCTTGTCGAAGCGATGGAGGAGGCACCGGGTTTCCACCAAATAACGGCTCGTGGGTTTTGGAGTGTTTAGGGGGCATCCACCCCGAGGTCCCATCTTCAGAAGTATGGTCACTGATATTGCGCGAAAGGGGCAGCCCGCCAATTCGGCCTTCGCTTCCTCTCAGCCCGAACACCCTTGCCGGCCCGACGTAATTCGAAGGCGCAGAAATGTTCTTGATAAATGACTGCGGAAAAAGATCTGGTCCTTCCAGCCTTGTCTCTCCACTCCGATGGATAAAAATGTTGGCGAACGGCGTGGCGGTGTATCCAACATATGCCGATTTCGAAAAGGAATTAAGGATCTGTCTGATCAAACTGTTGATGGCTTTCGGTTGATGGTTTTCATCTGGATTCCCGTCCCCATCGAACACCTGTTCTCCCGTATCGACTGAAGCGTGATCGGCCTCGTCGTCGATGACAAGCAGTGGAAGCTTGGTGACGATTTTCAGCCCGGTTTGCGGGGCGGTGGCGTCGGCAACGTGTGGGCTCCTGATCCATTTAAGGAGCTTGGTGAGGACTGACTTGTTCTTTTTAACTACAAAGAGCCACGGGCGCTCCTCGGGAGATATCGAGAAGTGCCGTGCGACCGAAGCATTGAAATCGCCATTATCTGCTCGAGTTGTAGCGCAATGTGGGTGGATGCTTGGATCGCTGTCCTCCGAGTAAACCCCGACAGGATTTCCCGGCTCTCGGTTCGGAGACGTTTCATAGCCGAGGAACGCTTCCTCAAGGCGAATCTGTGTTTGGGAGCGCAGGTTGTTGTGCATCCCCGCGAGAACGATAATGATTTTATAACCGGCGTCCGCGGCCTTACAGATTAGAGCGGAGTAGCTGCTCGTCTTTCCGGATTGCACATGTCCAACAACGAGTCCACGCCTGTCCCAACTGCCGGGTCGCCGTGGATCTTCAAGAAGCTCCAGGATGCCGTCGGTCGAGTGATCAAGTGCTTCGACGACGTTGATGGAAAGACCGTGTTCAAGGTAACGCTGTAGCCTCCCCCAGTATCTCCAGTCCTTCTTGCGCTCAGAGTCAAGCCAGTCAAGATGATCAATAGTGCTTTTAAGGGTTGACTCCTTCCCGACCCAATGGCTGAAACGACGAACCAGTTCCTCGATCGCTGCGCCTTTGTCAAAATCTGCGCCAGGATCAGTTAGGGCAGCCGTATCGAGTTTTTGGGCAATGAGCAGTGGGGTTATTTCGTTCCCCTTGCCCTGTTCCTTTCGAAGAAGGATTTGGGCGATCGAAACAATGCTGCTCATCGTTGCCGAGTTCGGATTATCCATTCATTACTCCCAAGGCTTTTCTGATTATTCCCCGTCATCCTGCAGGTCGGAAACGAGTGACGGGAATTTTTGAAACGGTTCCGTCGTGAGAAGCGTTTTCTTTGCCAATGTTTTGGACATGCCCCTTCGTCCAGTCATGTCCTCGAAGAGCGTCTCCAGAATCTCTAAGACTTCTGACGGAGCAGCAGCAGCGAAGCCGGTAAGGGGTGTCTCCAAGTTTTCGGCGGTATCAAGCCAAATACGCTGTACTGGGACAGTTTCCTCGATTACGCGAAGCATCGCCTTCACAAGAGGCAGAAGGGGGCCGGCAGAGTCAAGCAGGGCGGCCACCGCCGGATGTGAAGGGTCCACCCTGTACCGCATTCCGTCTTTGAAGCGTTCAACGGTCCAAGCCTGTTCGAGTTTCGCGCCGCCGGTGATAGGTACCGGAGTTCCGCGATAGGCAAACACGCTTCTTGCCCTGTTGCGGGTATCGTCTGCGAGCGTGGTCAACCACTGTCTTAGGTAGACAGGAACTCTTGCCGTAGCCTTTCTGATATCGATCTTCCAGTCAGCGTCGGCGGTGTTGGGGATATCCAGCCTGATTCGCGCGAGTTTTTGCGCTTCCTCTCTATTCCACGCTCGGCCATTCCCAAGTCCAAGCCATCCGCCGGCGTGCAGCAATCGACCGTTGCGGTAGACATAGAATCCCTGCTGCGAATTCCAGCCTTCTGGCCCCGCCGCGGCTTCGTAGTCTTCGGTAGAAAGCATGTCCTTATGCGGCAGAACGTGGCATTCGACTTCGATGATTCCTGCGGGCGTCCACTTTCTCTCAACCGGCGAATTCCACGATTTAGCTGGATGTCCAAACATGAAGGGATCCCACGGTTTGACGGCGTTATCGTTTATAAACAGCCGGAGCTTCGCGTGCGAACCTTCGAGCAGCCGATGGAAAATCATCGAAAGACGAGTTTCAATGGCGTCAATCATCAGCAGGAAATGGTCCGCTGTGTAACCATCCGTGACGACCCGGTCGAGCTTCTCCCAGAGGACTAAAGTTCCGCAGGGAATCCCGTTCAATCTCGACAACCTTACTTCGGATCCTTCAGCAGCACCTTCAAGAAGAGCCCATGCTCCATCAACGCGGGCTGCAATTTCATCAAGGTCCCACCGCAGACAGGCGGTGTCCTTTCCGTTTTTGCGCGAAGCAACTGTCAAACTTCTACACTGAGAGAATGATGCTGTCTTCAGACCAATTCCGAACCGTCCCAAATCCTCTGAAGTGCGTCTGTCCAACGGGCTTTTATCCCCGAGCCGCATGGCAGCTTCCAGTTCCGGATCATCCATACCGTGCCCATCGTCGAGGATTGAGATGAACGCCCGCTTCCCCCCTTCCCAACCAAAATCGATGTGCACCCCTGATGCACCCGCCGATACGCTGTTATCCACAATGTCGGCCAGCGCATCAGCCGTTGAATAGCCGAGCCCGCGAAGGGTTTCAAGCATGGAGGATGCCTTAGGTGGAACATTCCGAGTCACCATACTGCTAACCCCTGTCCAAGAACGATTTCTGATTCGAAGTCAGCTTGTCGCTGGCTGATACTGATGGTTATCTTTTGGAGGCCGGGATTCCCAGTCTCCATTTGAAATTTTGTTTCTTCGGCCTCCGCTTGGTGCTTTGCTTTTCTGAAGGCGGTTTGAAGTCCAGCTCTTGCGAAGGTGGTTTAGAGTTCCGCCTTCGCTCATTAGGTGGCAAATACTGAGCAAGTAAGGCGCGCCTTGAAGGGTGTGCCAGTTTTGTCATTGCTTTGTTTTCAATTTGCCGAATTCTTTCTCTGGTGAGGCCGAACACTTCGCCAATCTCTTCGAGGGTTCTGGGCCCTCCACCATCCAAACCAAATCGGAGGGCGATTACATCCGCAGAACGCTTATCTATAGTCAGCAAGATGCTCTGAAAAACTCTAGCAAGCGCGGCATGTTCATTCGCCAAATCCAGACTATGCTGTGAATCATCGGACAGTTTGTCTTCCCAGAGCACGCCATCGGAATCAGCTTCATGGAGGCACAGCGGCTCGTCCATTCGGGAACTGAACTTCAATACCCGCTCCACAGGAATGGACAAGATTTCAGCCAAGGTTACGGCAGTGGGCGCCGAGCCGTGCTCATTTTCGTAGGCTTTCGCAGCTCGGCTGACTTGAACTAACTTCTCATTCAGGTGCACGGGAACACGAATCGTGCGCCCTTTGTCGGCTAAAGCACGATGCGCGCTCTGCCTGATCCACCAGGTCGCGTAGGTAGAAAACTTGAATCCCTTATGCCAGTCGTATCGCTCGGCAGCTTTTATGAGGCCAATATTTCCTTCCTGGATGAGATCATCCAGCATGAGCCCGTGTCCCTGGTAACGTTTGACAACACTGTAGACGAGACGCAGATTACATACAATCATCGTCTCTCTCGCTCTGGTATAGCGTTCTACAGCATCCCTGAACGCGTTGGCTTGCGAACCCGGTTGAGCCAGGTCCGCCAATCCCAACAAGATTTTGGGAGCTGATTTCAAGCGGTTCAACTCTACCGATGATCCGGTCCAATCTCCCTTGGGGACACTCGCTGAGATTTCCTCCGCTGCATGAATTTTGTTGGTCGAGTCATTCGTATCAATATCGTCCTCTTCGTCTTCGACAAGCGATTCTTGGATTCCATCCTCCTCGTCAAATTCCTCCAGACGAGAGAGTGCAAACGATGATGGATCACCCGGATCGTAGTCCACAGTCAGCCCGATTTTTTCGAGCACGTTACGGCCTACTGCCCAAGAGGCAAGAATGTTGACAGCAAGGTCAAGCGATTGCTCCATCTCCTTGCCCAGAGACATTTCCTCTTCGGCTGTCAGCAGCCTCCCAACTTTGCTTTCCTTGAAGTAGAGCCTCGCTGGATCACATCGCCATGGATCGAGGTCCTCGCCAAAAGTGAGTAGAGATGTTAATTCGTCCTCTTCCAGCTCTGTCGGTTCGTCGAGAGCCGGATCAATCTCGATCACTGCACCATCGTCCGGGAGGGCACCGATTTCTGCCAATAGGGCCCTGATGAGTCTCTCATTGTCTTCGTTAAGTTCACCTTCAAGAGTGCTTAGGCCCAATACCCCCTTCTCGGAAACTCTTCCCTCCCGCATTGCGCGAAGAAGCAGGCGACGAAGCTCTTCTGTCCACACCTCATCGACCTTCGGTCGAGTTGCCTCCTCGGGCAACATCGCCTCGAAGTCATTCCAATCATCGTCATTGTCGATCGGTACGTGGAGTGAGATTGACCTGTGAATTGCCGCCGCTTTTTCAGCAATGGACTGGTCCCCTTTGGGAGGCGGTTTTACTTCTTCAGCTTCCCATCCGCCGAGACCATTCGGTTCCCAGTCGTCATGTACCGATATGAATTCGATCCAGGCCGGCGTACCCGTATCATTAGCCTGCAGCAAATGATCATTTAGTTCGGGCTTGGTTGACGCTGCGGACAATACCTGGGCGGCATCCGTCGCTCTTGCAGCTTCCGCTATGGATAAGGCATTTCGACCGGAAGGATCACAAATTCCAGGATCTGCACCTGCTTCGAGAAGAAGCGTGCATACAGATGCTCGATTCTTCGAAGCTGCAAGCATGAGAGCGGTCATCCCAGCTCTGTCTTGCGCGTCGACATTGTCACCCCGGCTAATGTGCAGCTTGACCACATGCTCCACGCCGGCCAAGGCGGCCATGCGAAAGAGTGGATTGAGCCCGTTTCCGTTCAGCCTTTCCATGTCGATTTTGTGCCGCCTTCGTTAAGCCTAGCTCGCCTCTGGCCGAAAACTCCTCCGGTCAAAACTTTGGGGTCGAACAACAGAAGCCCGCTTCCGACGACCATCGATCGCCGGTAAGCTGTTTGGAATCTTTGGTTACAACTCCAAGGATAGCTACTTCGGCGATTGACTTCCACCGAAAAACATCCTCTAGCACCATCCGCATATTGCTCAATGGCGAAAACTATGCACAAAAAAGGCCTCTGGGCAGATCAACCGCTGCCGAGACATGATGGCCCGGGGTGGGCACGCCCATACGGCAGGAACCGAAAGTTTCGCCTGGTAATTGAAGGTCTGTAAGTCCTCGCCGATAACGACATTGAGGACGCCCGGTTCTACCTAACTACGCTTCGCAGATCACTCGCATTAGCGTTTCATGTAACACCCGGGTCCATCGGAAGGTATACCGGTTCCGGGGATAATCAACCGGGCGGGCGGACTCTCCGGCAATCTTCGCAACACGGAGATTGCATTTGCCCACTCCAACCACCAAGCCTGCGCTCGGTTATCCGAGTGCCTTTTCCATACCATCGATTGAGGCGCAGTTCACTCAATCGAATTCAAACGAGAACATACTCAACCTTGTCGAAGCTGCGGCGTATTTGAAATGCTGCACGAAGACACTGGGCAAGGAAGCGACCGCGGGGAATATCCCCGGGAAAAAACTCGGTGCCACGTGGCGCTTCTACCGTCCAGCGCTAGAGGAATGGTTGAGGAAAGCCGCTTGATCCAAACCATGGGAGGCGCAAAGTTGCCAGGCGCCTCCCATCATTCAAATGTGTAAATAGGTCTGCCGTATCGCCCTGAGCTGTCCGGTGCATCGCTCCGGCCGTAAATCTTGGATATCAGCACTCTGTCGAAAACTGGCGTGCAGTTCTAGAGGAGCTTCCGGGCGGCATTGCGCTCGGAGTGTTCGAACGCGTCTGCGAATGGCTCAAGCTCTTCATCACTCATGCCAATGCGCTTTCCGATCTTGCGCCAGCCATCCACCGCGTGTACAACTTCGCGCAGTATCTCCTTGGCCCGCCTAGCCGTAGTGCGGAAATAAGCAATCACAGACATGAGGGCGTCGATGGTCATGTCAGGCCCCGCATCCTCAGATATCCAGGTCTTCAATTCGCGCACGCGCTCGGGTGAAGGATTGATGTCGAAGGCAGGCGACAGCCGCCAGAATTCCCGATCGACATGCAGGAAGCCGTGATTGCGCAGGTGGTCGTCCACATTCGTAATCAGAATCGAAAAGGCAATACGCCGCCACAACTCTTCGATATCGGCTTGAGCGTCGGCCCCGTGAACGCGGATTGCATCCACGATCTCGGTGTAGGTGTGTTCCTCGGGTTCCGTCACCTCGGCGCCCAGCATCGTCGCGGCGGAGACGTACATGATGCGATCCCCGTTGCCTTGCCGGTCGAAGCGGCGGATCAGCGCGACTGGCAAATCTTCGCTCTGGACGATGCGCGCCGCGGCTGCATTGATCCCGGCTTCTCTGGCAAGCGTAAGAGCGAGCACTTCTCCTTTGGTAACGGCACGCTCATCTGCGATGCTCGGAAACTTGCCGATGCTAAGTGCGCCGTCTTCGTCAATGACCGTGCATTTCGGGCGCATGCCACCAAGCGACGTGCCTCGACCGCGCAAGTAGGCAAGGTCCTCCGCCGTCTCTTGGTTCGCCTCAACAGCGCGTGATGCGTTGAGCAGAGCCCCGAGTTCGATGAGTGGCGGAGCTGTGCGGCGTCCTTCTTCCTGCGCACGCTGGAACACGCCGTCTTCATCGCGAAAACGAAGCGCGCCAACGCGGCTGAAATCATCTACGGCCAGCAAATAATCAAGTGCATTGAGCGGCTGCGCCTCTTCTTCGTTTCCTTCACGGCGCAATGCCTGTCTGCGTTTGATGTGATCACGCATGATGACACGCTTTGCCCACCCATCAGGTTCTGTGTCGGCAATCGCAGCATGGAACAAAGAACCGTCTCTCGACTTGCGATGAAACTGTGGGCCCGACTGCAACGGAAGTGTCGGCCCCAGTGCGAAACGCGCAGAATCGCCAAGCCAGGCAGCGCCATACTCGAAAGCGGCGTTTTCGCGGCGGCCTTGCAGGTCGTAACGCAGCATGCCGACCTGCGCCTGATCGCTCAGCATCACGTCGATATTCCGTTTCATGATTGCGGCACCCTTACTTTCTTCATGCGCACGCGCTTGGGCAGACGTTCTTGATCGAGCAGAAGGCCGGTATCGTCGCGGCTCACGTCAATAAGAGCGCCAAGAGGATCGCCAAAGCCCAGGACGAAAAGCGCCATCGCATATACACCAAGGCCGACCTTCGGATCGCCCTTCTCTGCGCGAAGGTAGGTGTTCTTGGAGACGCCCATGCGCTCGGCGACGGCAAGGACCGTCAGCCCACGTTTGCGCCGCGCGATCGCCATATCGCTGCCGAATTTAGCCAGCGACCGTTTTACGGAGGCAGGTAGGACGTCCGATACACTCGATCTCATCCGCAAGGCTCCATGTGTGCCATCTTAAAACGCATTATAGACCAATATATAGGACTTTATCCAGCATGCCCTAGATTCAATTCAACCGATGTCAAAGACGATATCCTCGCCCGGGTTGAAGCTACAGTTCTCTCGAAGCGCTGCCCGAAAACCCTGTGGAAGTAAGCTACTTCCGGCAGGGAAGGTTCCAGGAAAACGAGCCAGGGCATTGTGGCGCTTCTGCCGTCCTGTACCAGAGGAATGGTCGAGGGAAGCGGCCTGAATCGCTCAAAGGGAGGCGCCAGCTTGCCAGCGCTTCGCAAAAATCTGCAGCCCCTACTGCCCCAGGCACTTCCCGGCTCGTGACCGCGCCAACATACCTTATGGCGCAAATCAATAATTGAAGGTCACTGGCCCCTAGCCAATTCAGAGCAGAGATCGTGGGTACACATTCCTCAAATGCGGCAAGCTCTCGATGCCGGACAGCTAACGGGCTCTTAGGCAACCTCTGGTAGGATTTCAACGTGAGCGACCCCGGGGACTTTCGTGGCTTGTGGGCGTACTTAAAAAAGATCGCAATTGAACCGGTCTGGGCGCTAGTAAGCACGGGCGTCGCGGTGACAATTCTCTACGTGGGAACATGGTGGCGCGACAACTTCGCCAGCGACGAATGGGTTAAACGTCTTCAACTGAAAAACATCCTTCCCCACTGGCATCCCGCCTGGTGGGTTAGCATTGGCCTAGCTGTTATTTTGTTCGTCGTGGTCCGATCTTCGTACCGAGTTTACAAAGAATGTGCTGACGATGCGTTCTCGCTTCGGAAACAGCTGTACGACAGCCAGTTTGATCCGCTCCCCACCACAGCACCCCTGGTGAGGCTCATTGCTGACTCTGAGCCCGATCTTGGACCAATTGACCGACTCCAACTGATAAACGTCTCCATGTCGCAGGTCATCTTCAATATAGTCTTTCAGCCGGCGCAATTGGATAACGGTGTATTTGTCGTCTGGAACCCGAATACCGTCGATGTTTTGGAGCCTGGAGAGAGGGTGATACTCAACCCCCTTGTTCTTGCCACAAAGGATGGTTCGCAATTGGGCGCATGCGATTCGGTCTCCGGAGTTGCTGCGCTGCATCAGTCAATTCGTTCAAGGTCCAAAGCCAGCAACGGATACGACATCGGCAAGATTGCGTTTTCGTGCGAAGATGCAGGGCAACTGCGATATCTAGTCACCATTAAAGCTACGCTCAATCTCATGGGGAACAGATTGACCGTTACCGATTTGGACCGTATTCGGATCGGAAGCCGACCCAGCGCCCAGTCGCGCGATTGATCTCGACACACACCTCGACCGACATCGGCGAACACTCAGGCCTCACGGTTCATGACGGCAAATACGTGTGGCTTCTCTTCTACACCTGGCTGAAGCGAATCATGGTCGACTCGGTGACTGGCTGGCCCGCATCGGATTTATCATTTTTGCAAGGCATGCCAGAGATTCAGCACTATCTTCCGGCTCACACGCAGCCCCATTTTATTCGACTTAGGAATTCGAAATGGGAGGACGCGAGAGCTGCGTATAACGAGAAGCTTTTGGCTGTTCGGCAGGATGCTGCAGCCAGAAATGCAATGCGTTCTGGGCACCTTCAACTGGCCGAATGGAAGCTGTCGCAGGAATTCACCGGGAACATGGCAATTGGATACTTGGAGGCCTGCCTTGAGACCTGCGCTCTGTATAACATCAAGCTCGACGAACGCCTTTGCGCCGGCATTAAGAGCGCCATCAAAGAGTTTTTGATGGCGCAGCGAACGAATGCATTACTCCACGACGCTCAACGTATTCCTGGAGCGGTCCATGTGCCAATCAGTGTCCGGCAGCAGCTAACGGGGGACCACAATCTTCCTCAGTTCAACGAGATCCTAATAAAACTCGAAAATGCTCGTGTTGAGAGTACCCGTAATGCTGCACGAAAGGAGCCTCAAGTGAATCAGGTCTTCAACGTCCACGGACCCAACGCAAGGGTCAACATAGAAAGCACTGACAATTCGACGAACGTCGTTCACCAAGGTGCGCCGTTTTCTGAACTGCGGAGAGCTATCGAGTCGGGTATTTCGGACGGTGTCGAGCGAATCGCAATACTTCAGAGACTCTCTGACCTTGAGGTGGCAACCGATCGTGAATCTGGAGCTAAGAGGTATCAAGCGTTTATCGCTGCCGCGGCCGATCACATGACGCTGATCGGACCATACCTGCCTGTTCTGGGGCATTGGGTGCATAACCTATTGGCGGCGACCACATGAGTGCGCTTGGCAACTCCGCGCGCGTACTCCTTCCCGAACTCCGCCGTTTCGCCGGTGATAGGCCTCTGAATGCTCGCATTACGCCTATGGAATGGGTCGCGATCGCGAAGAACGCGGGATTGTCGGATCAGTCGCGAAGCGAAGCGATCACGGATCTGCTTAGGAACAAATTCATTGCCTTCCAGCCCGAGACCACTCAAATCATAATGTTTAGTCCAGAGGGTATTGCAGCGGCTGACCAACTGGTCAGAGAGAAGCCGAAACTCGATGATCCAATTCCCCAATCCCTAGATGCAATTCGCTCCGAAACCGCATATTGGACAAAAGATCTCACCACTTGCGACCCTGGATCGAACTGGTGGGAGTGGGCACAAGCAAGGCTCGTCGAACTGCGGCAAACTGAACAGCGCCTCAACTCAGATCCGGTCGCTTCACCTCACCCGACAATCCAAGCAAACTTTTATGGAGCCAATGCACGGCTCAATATGAGCAGCGTTGACCAATCTTCGAACTCAGCTTCCGAGGTAGATTCAGCAGCGGCACGATCAGCGAATCGTCATTCCGAGGCGAGGCGCTTCCTAGCGCCAGAGTTACAGCGCACGATTGATCGTGTGCTCTACATCCACGGTAGGGCTCTCGCTAATTTTGTCTCCCACTCGGCGGACACTAAAATCAAGCCGACTGATCTGAAGCAAGATTTCATTCCTCATTGGCCAAAACTTTATCCCAATGCGCCCCAAGTCCAAGATCTTGCCGAAGAAGATGCTGTATCCTTGATCGCCTACTACGATTCGCTCCATGCGTTGAATGATGACGTTAACGACTGGTGGGGACGCGAGGGGCAACTTCCGATAAACCTATTCAACACATTTCTGCATAGGGCATCGAGGTCCTTGAGGCTTGCCCTGGTCTGCATCGAGAAGTTTGACTTGGAGGCGATAATTCCTCCCCCATACGAATCATGGGGCACCATTTCATTCCGGATAAAGCAAGCCCTCAAGTCAGAAGACCAAGCTCGGAAAGCTCATTTGGAGAGAAACGAGCAAAACTCTAAGAGATGAAGTCCCATTATTGGTTTCCGGCGGGATCGGTTCCGGCCAAAGGGATTAGCTGCCACGATACCGCAGGCTCCGCAGACAACGATCCAGTCACCAAGGTCAGTTGTGCCATCCGCCACCTTGATCAGCCAGGCCGCAGGATTTTCACTCACAGTTTCACTCACAGCAACGTTCGGATGCCTTCTTGGCGCCGGTTTTGGGCTCCCACGCCTTCTCGTCATCTCGTTTAAATGATTGAAAATAGACGTTTTAGGAAACTGCTGCTCTATCCACCTGAGCTACGGGGCCACGTTTATAATGAATAGTTTACTGACTGTTCAATATTTTTCCCCTTACAGTCCCTCACAGCAACTTAAATCCACTCAGGGCCGATAACCCAAGTGGGATCAAAAGGTGCGAGACGCGAGGACGAAAAGGTCACAATACCAACAGGGTAGCATCAGGAAGCTGCGCAAGGCGAAGGGCTATGCCTGGGAGGCAGGGCAATCGCATTTGGAATTGGAATCTTGAGGTCCAGTGGTTTTGAAAGGGCACCACCGGCTTCGCCGACCCGCAATGGATGAAACGGGCGAAGCGCATCGAGTAGAGTGAGGTCGTGAGTTTCTTTGTAGGGCACGGCTTCAGCCGTGCCAAAAGAACCCCCCGAATCGACCGGGCTTTAACCCCTGGGGGACGCATTATGCTGCACTCTGAAACCACCCCTCCGTGGCTGAAGCCAGAATCTTCCTCTTGCGCCTGTTTCGGCACGGCTAAAGCCGTGCCCTTTCAAAACATAATCTTCCCGCATCTTGAAATGCGATTGCCCTGGTCTGGGAAGTTCGCTTCTCCGAATGGTTGAACGGACAGCGATTCCAGCGCACCATGAGGTTCCAGGGCACCGAGTATCCCAAGGAAGCCGACGTCCGCAAAGCAATCGAGTTGACCGTTTCCCAGATCAACTCCGGGACCGCCGGCGAGAAGGCCGATGCCAGGTTCGGCGCGATCATTACGCTCTACCGGCGCAAGTTCCTGCCGAGCGAAAGGCGCCTGCTCGAGCTCAAGAAAAACTGCACAAGGTGTTCCCGACCGACGGCGTGCTGGTTGATGCCTTCACGGTCGCGAGAGAAGATGAGCTCGACGAGATCAGTCTTATGCTGAATGCGCCAGCCGCCGATCACAAGGAAAGAATAGACAGAATCAGAATGCCGGCACTGTCTGCCTCAAACTGTAGCTGCTGAGCGTCTTGATGTAGTTGCCGCGATCGAAAGGCGAGAGATCGGG
>Ga0335074_10000627_pt1 | contig 49427 bp, 35 predicted proteins | sample Lox_Sample_23_FD_206715 | JGI IMG/M metagenome (GOLD analysis project Ga0335074, IMG submission 206715) | Soil microbial communities from Loxahatchee National Wildlife Refuge, Florida, United States - Lox_Sample_2.3 | ecosystem: Environmental > Terrestrial > Soil > Wetlands | place: USA...
GGGCGCCGGCGATGCGGGTGGGCTTCATGGTCTGGGTCCTTCCGGGCGGTGCTGCCGTGTGCTCTTAGGTTCGCGAGCGGGGGTAGCGGCAGCGTTCGCCGGAAAGTTGCAGCCCGGTAGCAGAGCAAACGATTGCGGACCCGGGCCAGCCCTAGAGGTGCGCGGGCAGGCCGAAGCGTCGCTCGGTGATGCGGGCGGGTGGTTTAGCCGAGGCGTGCGGGTTAACGGAGGCGGGCGGGTTAACTGAGGCGGGTGGCTTAGCGGAGGCGCGTGGTCTAGCGGAGGCGCGTGGTCTAGCGGACGCGATCGCGGGCGGCGGCTACGACGGCCTGGCCGAGGCTGATACCGCCGTCGTTGCACGGGACGCGGGAGTGGACCAGGACGCGGAAGCCGCGGGCTTCCAGTCGGGCGACCGCCCGGTGTAGCAGCAGCAGGTTCTGGAATACTCCGCCGGACAGCGCCACGGTGCTGAGGTGGTGTCGCTCGCGCAGCAGGACGCAGGCCGCCTCGATGACAGCGGCTACGCCGTTGTGGAAGCGGGCCGCGACGACCTCGCGCGGGGTCCCCGCCGCGATGTCCTCCGCCGCCTCGAGGACTAGATCGCAACCATTGATGCCGAACGGGACGTGGTTCCCGATCTGAGCCTGGTAACACCCTGCCTCGTCCGGATCGGCCAGTTGCTCGAGTTCCACGGCAGCCTGGCCCTCGTAGTTGATGGCATCCCGGACGCCAAGGAGCGCGGCGACCGCATCGAACAGCCGGCCCGCGCTCGAGGTGACCGGCGAGTTGACGCCGCGTCGGGCCATGGCGACTATGGCGGGCCAGTGGGCCGCGTTGCGCTGGACGACGGCGAGGCGGTCCGGTGGCGCCCCGGAGTAGGCAGCGTCGAGGTAGGCGGCGGCCATCCGCCACGGCTGCCTGATGGCGGCCGCCCCGCCGGGCATCGGCACCGGTGCGAGGTGACCGGCGCGCTCGAAGGAGGCCAGGTCCGCGAGCAGGAACTCGCCGCCCCAGATCGTGCCGTCGGCGCCGTAGCCGGTCCCGTCGAAGGCCACCCCGATCACCGGGCCGTCGGCCCGGTTGTCCGCCAGGCAGGAGGCGATGTGCGCGTGGTGGTGCTGTACTCCCTCCAATTTGACGCCGTCCAGGTCCAGCGCGTACTTCGTCGACAGGTATTCCGGATGCAGGTCGTGGGCGACCACCTGCGGGTCGACGTCGAACAGCCGACGGAAATGCTCGATGCCCTCGGTGAACGAACGCAGGGTCTCGGCGTTTTCCAGGTCGCCGATGTGGTGTGAGATGAACGCGTAGCGCCCCTTGGCCAGGCAGAACGTGTTCTTCAGCTCGGCGCCGCAGGCCAGGACCGGCCGGGGGAACTCGCGGTCCACCGTGACCGGTTCCGGTACGTAGCCACGGGACCGCCTGATCAGCATCGGCCGCCCGCGGAAGGCCCGGGTCACCGAGTCGTCGGTCCTGACGTGGATGGCCCGGTCGTGGGTGAGGAACGCGTCGGCGATCCCGCCTAGCCGGTCCAGGGCGTCCTCGTCGTGGTAAGCGATCGGTTCGTCGGAGACGTTCCCGCTGGTCAGCACGATCGGTCTGGACAGCGCCCTGACCAGCAAGTGGTGGAGCGGTGTGTAGGGCAGCATGATCCCGAGCTGACGGTTCCCGGGGGCGACCGCCTCGGCGACGGGGGCGTCCGGGTGTCGCGGCAAGAGGACGATGGGGCGGCTGGGCCTGGTGAGGAGTTCGGCGGCGGCCTGGTCGATGTCGGCGAGGGCGCGGGCGGCGGTAAGGTCGGCGACCAGGACGGCGAACGGCTTGTCCTCGCGGTGTTTGCGCGCGCGGAGCGCGGCCGCGGCGGTCTGGTGACTAGCGTCAGCGGCCAGGTGGTAGCCGCCCAGGCCCTTGACGGCGAGGATGTGACCGTCGCTGAGGAGTGCGGCCGCCCGGATCAGCGGGTCTCCCGCCCGATCGCACAGCGGGTCTCCCGCCCGATCGCACAGCGCCAGCCGGGGTCCGCAGGCGGGGCAGCAGGTCGGTTGCGCGTGGAAGCGGCGGTCGGCGGGGTCATGGTACTCGGCCGCGCACTGCTCGCACATCGTGAACTCCGCCATCGTGGTGAGCGGCCGGTCGTAGGGCACGTCCCGCACGATGGTGAACCTTGGCCCGCAGTTGGTGCAGTTGATGAACGGGTACCGGAACCGTCGGTCGGCCGGATCGGCGAGCTCGGCCAGGCAGTCTGCGCACGTGGCGGTGTCCGCGGACACCAGGGTCCTGCGCGGCCCGGCAGGCCCGCTGGCGGCGATGGCGAAGGAGGCCGATCCACTGGGCGGCATGGGCGCGGTGGTGATCCGCTCGATCCTGGCCAGCGGCGGCGCGTCGCGCTCCAGGAGCACGAGGAACTCCTCGACCGCCGCAGGCGGCCCCTCGACCTCGACGAACACCCCGTCGGTGTCGTTGCCGACGTGCCCGGCCAGGCCCAGATCGGTGGCCAGGGTATACACGAACGGGCGGAAGCCGACGCCCTGGACGATCCCCTCCACCCTGATCGCCGTCCGGATCAGCGCGGTCACCGGCGCATCACCTCCCGCTCGGTGCTGATCCTAAGGCGGGTCCGGGCCCTGCGGCTGGCGCGGCTAAGACCTGGTCGTCTTCGGCCTGCTGGGTGGCTTCGTCGGCGGCGGCCCGGCCTTCGCTGACCCCTCGCTGGAATCCGGCCATCCGGTCGCGGGCCTCGGCCGCCGACCGCGTCGGCGCGGCGAGCGGCGGCGTGGCCGGGGCAGCCGGGATGGCACCGGGGATCAGGTTCGCGGCTGGCATCCGCCTGGGCAGGCCCGCTGCCGTCGAACCGACCGAGGTCGGCGCGTCGGCGGTCTGCGCGGCCCGCCAGCCTTCGTCGGCCGACGATGCCCACCCGCTGCCCGCCGCCGCCGCGGCAGGGTGGCCGGGTATCGTCCGGCCGGCGCCGAACCAGCGCGACTCCATCTCGTCGAAGATGGGCAGCTTACGGGTGTCGGCATGACCCTCGGCGGGCGGCACGATCACCTCGCGGGCGGCAGAACCGGTGGGCGCCGCGGTGCCGGGCGGAGTGCTAGACATCGCGGAGACCTCGGTCTCGTCCGCGTCGGGCGAGCCGAGGACGGGCAGCGGGCCGGGGTCGTCGGCGGTGACGCCGGCGATGTTCCAGGCCGACGGGCTGCCGAAGGCCGGGATCCGGCCTTCCGTACGGGCGGGCGCGGGGCCAGCCGGGGTGGTGGCGTCGCCGGCCGGGGACGCCGATCGGAGGCTGGCGACCGACCAGGCGGGGTCGGACGGGTGGCGGGCATCACCGGCTGACCATCCCGGATCGGACGGCTGGCGCGGTTCACCGGCTGACCACCCGGGATCGGACGGGTGGCGCGCATCACCGGCTGACCACCCGGGATCGGACGGCTGGCGCGCATCACCGGCTGACCACCCGGGATCAGTCGGCTGGCGCGCATCACTGGCGGGCCACCCGCCGGCCGACGCGCGGATGACCTCCGGCTGCGGCGCGAAGTCGGCGGCCGTCATCGCGGCGGCCCGGTCCTGCGCGGTGGCGTAGGGCGAGTCGGCCAGCGTCTTGGTCAGGGACGCGGCGGGACCGGGGGCGGCCGCGGCGGCGCCCTTGCGGGTGAGGATCTCGTCGGGGAGCCAGACCAGCGCGGTCAGGCCACCGTACTCCGCCGGGTGCAGCCGGACCCTGACGCCGTGCCGTGCGGCCAGCCTGGCGACCACGAACAAGCCCATCCACTTGGGGATGTCTACGTCGACCGCCTGCACGTTTTCCAGCTGCCAGTTCGCCTGCGCCATCTGGTTGGGTGCCATTCCGATGCCGCGGTCGGTGATCTCGACCAGGGCACCACCGGTCGGCAGCAGCCTGCTCGACACGTCCACCGGCATGTCGCCCGACGAGAACGACGTCGCGTTCTCGGTGAGCTCGGCGAGCAGGTGCACCACGTCGTTGACCGCGGGCCCGCGCACGGCGATTTCCGGCACCTCGCCGAACGACACGCGCTCGGAGTCCTCGATCTCGGACACCGCGGCCGCGACCACGTTGGCCAGTACCACCGGCTGGTTCCACTGGTCGGACGGCTCGCGGCCGGCCAGCACGAGCAGGTTCTGCGAGCCGCGGTGCATCCGGGCCGCGATGCGATCCATCTTGGACAGGCTGGCCAGGCGCCCCGCGTCCTGTTCGCCCAGCCCCAGGCTGTCGATGAGCCGGATCTGGCGTTCGGCCAGGGACTGACTGCGGTGGGACAGGTTCATGAGCATGGTGTTGAGCTTGCCGCGAACCACGGCCTCGTTGGCCGCCATCCGCAACGTCTGGGTGCGCATCTGGTCGAACGCGCGCGCTACCTCGCCCAGCTCGTCGGCGGAGTCGACGTCGATGGGCCGCACCTGGGGCGGTGCGCCGTGGCCGTTGCTCTCGCTGATGCGGCGGACCGCTTCGGGCAGCTCGAGGGCCCCGGCTCGCAGCCGGCCCAGCGGCCGCAGCACGGACCTGGCGACCACGGCCGCGGCCCACGCCGCCAGCACCAGGACGATCACGGCCGCCGCACCGAACCCGATCGCCGTCGCGATCGCCCCGTCACGCACCGAGCTCACGGTCGAGTGGATGGACGTGCCGTCCACGGCGCCGATAAGCCGTACGACGCAGAACGCGACGACCGCGACGGCTGCGGTCGGGATGCCAGCCAGCAGCAGGAGACGGGATCGGACGTGCCAGTTCTTCAGCGCGCGGCTCGACCGCTCCCGGACCGCCGCCGGGCTGGTGCGCGCGGGCGGGCGGCCAGGCGCGGAGGGACTCTCGGCTGACCGGGCCGGGCCGGGCTCGCGCGGCACGGCCGGCATCCCCGGTGCCGCGGATTCTTGGAACGACGCTGTGGCCGGGATACCGCGAGACGCCCCGGTAATCGCTGGCTCGGCGTCGCGCGCCGATCGGAGGGGGTTTTCGCTGGGCGTCCTGGCGACGTCCAGCACCATGAGGCCGGCGACGACCAGCACCAGGGCCGCGAAGAGTATTTCTACCAGCATGCCACTGCAATCTTGCCGGCGTCGGGAAGCGCGCGCGTGCGGCACAGGCCCGGGCGTTCAGCCCTGCGGACTGCCGCATACCGGCGCGGCACTACAACCACCATGGCACCCTCCCCAGGCCCGTACCCTGCTCGTTCCCCTGCTCGGCGTGGGGTACAGTCCCCGCCACTCTAATAGCTAAACGGCTCGTGCATGCCTCATATGGAGGGAAAAGTCCGTATTGCCTCACACGACCGTTGCAGCCTGCGGCGTACCGAGCCTGACACGATTGGGTATTTCCAGGCCTGCCTGCTGTGAATCAGCAGCTCATGACAAACTTCTTGAGGGATGGCCGGGACTCCGGCCGGAGAAAACCGCTACAGTCGCACGGTATGCCCCAGAAGGGGCAAGCGTAGACGATATATAACAAACGGAAACGGTCGGAGGGGGTCCGTTGGAGCAGGAGACGGCCGGCCCAGCCCTGGTTCACGAAATCGACACCGCGGCGGCCAGGCAAGAACGGACTAAGTTCCGGCGCAGCGTGGGACGCATGGACACCGCTGTCCTCATGCTCGCCGCGATTATCGTGCTTGACACGCTCGGTGCGGTATCGAGCTACGGCGCTCAGGCATTCACGTGGCTCATCGTCATGGTGGTGTTCTTCCTGTTCCCCTACGGCCTGCTCACCGCCGAGCTCGGCACGGCGTTTCCCGAGGAAGGCGGGCCCTACGTCTGGGTCAGGCTCGCCTTCGGCCGGGCCGCGGCAGCCGTGGTCGCCGTCATGTACTGGGTCGACAACCCCATCTGGCTGGCCGGGACGCTGGCCATCACCGCGATGGCCACCTTCAGCACGTTCTTCGTCAACCTCTCCCTCACCTGGGAGTACATCTTCGGCTTGCTGTTCGTCTGGGCGGGCATCGCCTCGGTGATCATGGCGCTGAAGTGGGGCAAGTGGGTCGCGAATATCGGCGCGATCGTCCGCGTGATCCTGATGACGTTCTTCACCATCACCGTGTTCGTCTACGCCGGCGAGCACGGCTTGCACGGTTTCGGGGGCGGGGCCTTCAAGCCCACCTGGCTCGTGTTCCTGGCGGCGGCGCCCATCTTGATCTTCGACCTCGAGGGCTTCGAGTTGCCAAGCGCCGCGTCGGAGGAGTTGGTCAACCCGCGCCGGGATGTCCCCATCTCCATCCTCCGCTCGGGGATCGCCACCGTGCTGTTCTACGGCGTGCCCATCCTCGCCATCCTGCTCGTGCTCCCGACCTCCAGGCTGTCCAGCGTGTCGGGCTTCCTCGACGCGCTGCAGCAGGTCTTCGTCGTCTACGGTGGCCACCTGACCAGTTCGGGCGCGGTGCTGGCCGGCGCCGGGAAGGTGCTGGCCGATATCGCGGCGCTCGGGGTGATCTTCGGCTTGCTGTCCTCGGGCGTGGTCTGGCTGATCGGATCCGACCGGGCCCAGGCGGTCGCGGGGTTCGACGGCGCGGCGCCGAGGGCGCTCGGTTACTTCTCCAAGCGCCTCGGGACGCCGATCGGGGTTAACCTGCTCTCGGGCGTGGTGTCGACCGGCGTCCTCATCCTCGCGCTGACGCTGACCAGCGGTAACGCGGCGAAGTACTTCAGCGCCACGCTGGGGCTCGTCATCTCCATGGTGACGGTCACCTACGTGCTGATCTTCCCGGCGGTGATCAAGCTCAGGTACAGCTATCCCGACGTCCCGCGTCCGTACCGGATACCAGGGGGCACGGCGGGGCTCTGGATCGTCGGGATCCTGACCACGGCCTGGGCCGCTCTCACCACCGTGGCGATCATCTGGCCAGGCATCGGCACGTCGGACCCCAACGCCTCGCTGCCGAGCGGATTCGCCGGGGAGCGCCTGCAGTACACCCTGTCTCAGGTGATCCCGCTGGGCGCGATGGTGATCATCGGCCTGGTGTTCTACGCGCTCGGCGCGCCGACGCGACGGCAGGCGGTGCAGACGGCGGCCGCACAGGCAGCATCCGCGCAGGCCGAGGCAGGAACGGAAGAGGCGGGACAGGCTGAGACCGGATCCGGCGCGTAATCAGGTCCGGTAGCCCGGCGAGGCGGCCAGGGCGGTGTATTCGCGGCGGTAGCCTCGGTCAGCCGGCGTACCCTCGGCGTCGAATTCCTCGGCGTAGCGTCGGCCGGCCCACACCGCGGCGGCGATCGTGGACGGTGCCCAGGCGTCCCCGACGCACCGGACCGACCGGACGCCGTGCATCGGCCACTCGCCCTGCCGGCGCTCCAGGGCAAGGAACAGGTCGTCGCAGGGAAGCCGGGCGGTCACCAGGACCACGGCGTCGGCGGGCACGCCGGTTTCCGAGCCGGTGAACACGCACGCCGTCCGCGCCTCGCCCGCGCCGACGGCGACGAGCGTGCGGCCGGTGTCCACGGTGATTCCCGCCGCGCGCACCCGCCGCTGGATGTCATCGACCTCCAGGGTGTTGGCGGTCCACGAGGACACCAGCGGGGCCGGGGTGACCAGCCGGACCTGATGCCCGAGCCGGGCCAGCGACTCGGCCAGGACCCCGCCGAGGTAGTAGTGATCATCGTCGAACACGAGGATCCGTTGCGGCGCGGCTCCAGCCCGGTGGAGCGGATGGTCACCGGCCAGCAGGTGATCCGGCGTCAGGACGCGAGCGTCCGCGGCGACCGGTATCGCGCTGGTGTGCCACCGCCCGACGCCGTCGCCGCGCCAGCGCGCGCCGGTGGCGACCAGGATGTCGGTGAACCCGGCGCCGAGGGCGTCGTCCGGGGTGAGCTCGTCGCCGCGGCCGGTCGCCACCACGTCTTGGTAATGCCGCTCCAGCTGCCCGATCCGGTACTCGGCGACGCGGCGCCAGGCGGCCAGGCCGGGCAGGCCGGCCTCACGGCGGACCCGCCCGCCGAGTTCGCGGGTGGCCTCGGCGAGCATCACGGGATAGCCGCGCTGGCCAAGGGCACGGGCCGCCTCCAGGCCAGCCGGACCGGCGCCGACGATCAGGACGCTGGCCTGCGACTCCCGCGGCCTGATCCGTTCCGGATGCCAGCCCCGGCGCCACTCCTCGCCCATGGCCGGGTTCTGCGTGCAGCGGATCGGCGACATGGTCATGTCACCGGAGATGCAGATGTTGCAGCCGATGCACTCGCGGATATCGTCGATGTTTCCGGCCTCGATCTTGGCGGGCAGGAACGGGTCCGCGATCGATGGCCGGGCCGCGCCGATCATGTCCAGCAGGCCGGCCCGCACCTGGCGCACCATGGTGTCCGGCGACGTGAAACGCCCCACCCCCACCACGGGTTTGGCCGACAGCTTCTTCAGGCCCGCGATCAGCGGCTCGCGCTCGAACTCGCCCGCGAAGCGCGACGTGGCCGAGTCCAGCTCCCAGGTACCGAGGACCAGATCCCAGACGTCAGGCAGGTGGTCAAGCAGCGCGACGACCTCGCCTGCTTCGGCCGGGGTGATGCCCGCCTCGCCGAGCCCTTCGTCAACCGTCAGGCGGCAGGCGACGGCTGCCCGGCCCTCGCATTCCTCGCGGGTGTCTTCCAGGACCTCGGCCAGCAGGCGGGCCCGGTTGGCGACCGAGCCGCCGTACGCGTCGGTGCGCTGGTTGTAGCGGCGGGACAGGAAGTGCTGCAAGATGCTCAGGTTGTGCCCGCTGTAGACGTAGATGACGTCGTATCCCGCCGCCAGGGCGCGGCGGACCGCCTGGCGGTGCCAGCGCCGCAGGTCAGCGAGGTCTGACGCCGACATCATGCGAGCCTGAACGGGATCGTTTGACCAGGTCACGACGGGCAGGTGGGCCGGCCCCATGGGGGCTTCCCTGCTGGACAGGTTGGGCGCGTTCATCCCGTTGTGCGCCAGCTCGATCCCGGCCAGCGCGCCGCCCGCGTGAATCGCGTCCGCGATCCTGGCCAGCGCGGGCAGGTCGCCGTCGTCCCACAGGCGCAGCTCGATAAAGGGAGTGATATCCGAGCTGGGGTGTATCTCGACCTGCTCGGTGCAGACCACGGCCCAGCCGCCCTCGGCCTTGACGTTGCGCATGGCGGCCTGGGCGGTTGGATCCCGGTATCCCATGCCGTTGCAGTGCGGCACCTGGAAGAACCGGTTCTTGGCGCGAACCGGTCCTAGCTGGACCGGCTCGAACAGGATGTCGTAGCGGCTATCCCGCACGGTGACGTCCGCCTCGGGCTAGCGCATCCGGCCCTCGGTCTCGGGTCGCAGGTGGAAGAACTGCGGCCGGAGTACGAACCGCGCGATGAGCATGAGCGCCGCCCCGACGCCGACGATCCCGACCAGCGACCAGATCTGCGCCGCGGGGGCGGTCTGCAGCGACTTGACCAGGATCCAGCCGAGGAAGCCGGCGGCGGCCAGCGGGAGCACCCCCAGGATGAGCCCGTCCAGGAAGTTGCTGAAGACACGGCGCCAGTAGTAGATGATGGCGGCGAGCGCGGTGAGGATGTAGAAGGCGGCGTAGAGCAGGCTGGTCACGTCGATCAGGTCGTTGAACGCGTTCACCAGCGAGGTGGCGAGCAGGTAGGTCCAGGTCAGCCCCAGCAGGACCACGCCGACAAGGATGGTCGCGGCCACCGGGGTGGAGAACCGGCGGTTGACGTTGCCGAGGAACGGCGGCAGCACCCGGTGGCTGGCCATCCCGTAGATGACCCGGGCGCCCAGCACGATGCCGACGCCGGTGGTGGCGATCACCGACAGCGCGAGACCGAGGGCCATGACCTTGGCCCAGCCGCTGCCGCCCAGGGCCTGGGCCACGTAGACGATGGCGTCGCTCGCGTTGGCCTGCAGCTTAGCGGGCGACACCGCGCCCTGCAGGCCCACCTGGGCGACGGTGTAGATGACGGCCATGAAGGCGACCGCCATCATGGCCGCCCGGCCGGGGTTGACCCGCCGGTGCTTGACCTCCTCGTTGACGTAGACCGTGCCGTCCCAGCCGGTATACGCGAACAGCGCGACCAGGAACCCCGCGGACAGGCTGCCGCGACCGCCGATCCCGGACAGGCTCCACCAGCCCTTCGTTATCGGGAAGGTGCCGTGCCGGTGGCTGAGGACCGCCACCAGGCCGACGATGGCGAAGCCGATGAGGATCACGTACTCGATCAGGCCCATGCCGACCTGGGTGCGGGCGGTGATGCGGATGCCGATGACCGCGATCACGAGCATGCCGAGGATCACGGCGGTGTCGATGCCCAGGTTCGGCGGTACGGCGGTGGAGTTGGAGCCGAAGACGGCCAGGACCGACGGCCCGAGGACCACCGTGGTGCTGACCGTCCCGATGATGCCGCCCATGATCATGAGCCAGCCGACCAGGAAGCCGACGTACGGGTTGATGACGCGGCCGACCCACTCGAACGCCGCGCCGCAGTTGGCGTTCCATAGGTTCAGGCGGCGGTAGCAGTTCGCGATGATGATCATCGGCAGCGCCATGAGGATGAGGGCCGGCCCGCTGGCGTAAGCGGTGGCCGCGGCGAGCCCGGCCAGGATCAGCCCGGCCGACGCGGCGGGCGCGGCCGTGGCCATCCCGATGACCGTGTCCTGGGCCACTCCGATCGCGTTGGGCTCGAGTTTGGTCTCGAGCTGCGATCCGGTGGCCGGGAACGTAGCCGGGGATTCAACCGCCATGTGGGTCTCCTACTCCTGCCGTACGCCAGTGAAATACAGGCCGCCGATACCTTCTTTTCCAGCGGCCGGGAGGAATACGCGCAGGCAACGGCCCCCCTGCGCGATAGTAACGGTCAATCGGGGCCACAGAGGGCAAGAGACGGAAATTTCCGGCAGGACGGGCATCGGGGACGGAGGGCGGCATCAGGCCTGTCCGATGTTGGACAGGCTCCGGTGAACGGCCTGGGTCAGCGGGTCCCCGGGCGGCAGCGTCCGCTCGCAACGGCCGGCGGCCTGCCGGAGCACCCGCACGGCATCCCCCACCCGCCCGGCCGCGTAGTACACCTGGGCCAGGTTCACCAGGCGGGCCAGCGTGTCGGCGTGGTCAGGACCGAGGACCCGCTCGGAGTCTGCGCAGCACTGCTCGCAGAGCTGCGTCGCGTCCGGGATCCGTCCGGCCGCGAGGTAAGCCGCAGACAGGCGCGCCCTGGTCGCGATCGTATCCGGGTGAGTGCGCCCGAGGACCTGCTCGCGGTCGGCCAGCGCCCGCTTGTACTGGTTGATGGCGTCCTTGATCTTGCCTCCGGCCAGGGCAGCCGCGGCCACCCGGTCCCTGGTGGCGATGGTCTGCGCGTCGCGCGGTCCGGCCAGGCGCTCGCGTTCGCGCAGGCTCTGCGCCAGCAGGCTGGCGGCCGTGGCCGCGTCGCCCGCGGCCTGGTAGGCGGCGGCCAGCTCGTCGCGCGCGTTGAGGGTGTCAGGATGGCCGGGGCCGCGGAACTGCTCGCATTCGCTGACGGCGCGCAGCATGACGGTCACCGCCTCGGCGGGCACGCCGGCCATGATCAGGGCCCGGGCCAGGCTGACGCGGACCGCGACGATGGCCGGGTGACCGGGCGCCAGCTCTCGCCCGCGCTCGGCCAGCACCCGCTGATGCCAGGCCACGGCGTCCTCCGCCTGCCCCGCCGCCAGGTACGCGGCGGCCAGCTGGGCGGCCACGAGGAGGACGTCCGGGTGGTCGGGCGCCAGCTTCGTCTCGCAGCGGGCGGCGAGGTCACGCCAGTACTCGACGGCCGGGCCGATCAGGCGGGCCTGGTCCAGGCTCTGGCCCGCTCGCAGGAGCAGCGGATGGCACCCTTCGGCCCACAGCGCGTCGGCGGCCCAGCTCTGCAGGCTGGCCGCATTGGCCCGCAGGCCGGCCGCCGTCCAGGCCTGCGGCTCATCGGGGGGCCAGACCTCGAGCAGCGCGCTGGCGGCCACCCGGGCCGCGGCCTCCTGGGCCTGACCGGGCGCCGCCGTCCTGATCGCCGCCTGGACCACCGCGTTCATCCGCACGGTCGGCGGCGTGACGTCGCGGTTGACGCTGACCAGCCCGGCTCGCTCCAGGACGAGCAGCGCGTCCCAGGCCGGCCTCGGGTCGGCCGCCGCGGAAAGCGGGACTACGGTTCCCGCCATGTACCCGGCCACGGCCGAGGTACCGAAAATGGCTCCGGGAATCCCGTGATCGGACAGGAGGGCGACGAGCACCGCCATCTGCCGTACGGACGCGCCCGGCAGCAGTGATTCGGCCTGCCCTAGGGAGAACGTCCAGGTCACCATGGCCGCCGCGGGAACCTCGCCCGCGGCCGCCTCGATCTGCTGCCGCCTGCGGACGAAGTAATCCCGGTAGTCGCGGCAGGCCAGCGTCGAGTTCGCGATGACGGAGGAAGCCTGGGCGAGCGCCAGCGGCTCACGGCCGAGCGCTTCAACCAGGTCGATAGCGCCCAGGCGCTGGGCCGGGTTCGCGGTGAGCCGTTCGGACAGGCCGTTCAGCGCCTCGCGGACGCTGTAGAAACCGACCGGGATGACCTCCATCCGGCGCCGGGCGGTGACGGTGGCTTGCCAGTTGGTGGTGACCAGCAGCCTGCCGGTCGGCCCGCCAGGCCACAGCCCCTCCAGGTCCGTGCCCTCCGTTAGGTCATCGAGTACGACCAGCCAGGGCCGGCTGGTTCCGCCGAGCCAGCCGATGAAGCGCGCCGCGACCGATTCGGCGGTACCCGAGGGCGCGATCCCGGTGGCCGCCACCGACGCCTCGACGTACCCGGACAGCACCGACGTCCGGCTGGTGGCCGAGATCCAGATCAGCGCGTCGATGGCGCGTGACCGCCATAGCGCCTCCGCGGCCATCACGGCGAGCTGGGTCTTGCCGGTTGGGGACAGCCAGTTCGGCTGGCTGTGGGCGGATGCCGAGCCCGGGACGAGCGCCACGGCGGAGCCCGGCACCAGTGCGTCCACCAAGCCGCCGGCGGTATCCGGACGGGCGGTGAAACCGTCGGCCACCGGCGGCACCTCGCCTACCCGAATCCGCGACAGCTCAGCCGATGCTCGCATTAGGCATCACCCCCACCCTGTGATGCTGTTGCAGAAACCCCTCCCGACTAGTTAGTAACACGAACAGGCGGGCGGCCGGAGAGATTTGTCCATATTCGTCGCACATCCGGGCGGATAAACGGCCGCTTGTCAGCGGCTGGCGATGTTGGCCAGGCTCTGCTGGACGTCCTGGGTCAGCGGGTCCCCGAACGGCAGGACCCGCTCGCACCGCGCGGCGGTGTCGCGGAGGACGGTCTCGGCGTCACCGACCCGGCCCACGGTGTAGTACAGGCGGGCCAGGTTCGCGCGGCGGGCCAGCGTCTCTACGTGATCGGCGCCGAGGACCCGTTCCGAATCGGTGCACGTCTGCTCGGACAGCTGTACCGCCTGCGGCATCCGCCCGGCCGCGTCATAGGTGGCGGCCAGGCGCCCGCGGGTGCCGATCGTGTCCGGGTGGCCGTCCCCGAGCGCGCGCTCGCGGTCGGCGAGAACACGCCGGTAGTGCGTGATGGCGTCCTTCAGCTTGCCCTGGGCCACGCAGGCGGCGGCTAGCCGGTCCCGCGTGGCCAGGGTGCGCGGATCCCCAGGACCCTGCAGGCGTTCGCGTTCGGCCAAAGTCTTGGTGAGCAGCCTGATCGCCGCGTCGGCATGGCCCGCGGCCTGCTGGGCGACGGCCAGCTCGTCCCTGACCTCGAGGGTGTCCGGGTGGCCCGGGCCGCGGAACTGCTCGGATTCGGTGATGGCGCGGCGCAGGACGGTCACCGCCTCCTCGGGATCGCCGGCCAGGATGAGGGCGCGCGCCAGGTTGACCCGGGCCGCGATGATCGACGGGTGCCCGGGCGCGATTTCGCGGCTGCGCTCGGCCAGGACCCGCTGGTACCAGGTGACAGCCTCGGCCCCGTACCCGGCGGCCAGGTACGCCGTGGCCAGGTGGGAGGCCACGACCAGGGCGTCCGGGTGGCCCGGTTCCAGCTTGTTGTCGCAGTGGACGGCCAGCTCGCGCCAGTACTCGACCGCGGGCCCGGCCAGGCGGGCCAGGTCGAGGCTCCGCCCGGCCCGCAGCAGCAGCGGGTGGCAGCCCTGCGCCCAAAGCACGTCGATGGCCGAGGCGTGCAGGCTCGCCGCGTTCGCGCGCAGGACCTCGGCGGTCCACGGCTGCGGCTCCTCGGCGGGCCAGGCGTCGAGCAGGGCGCTCGCGGCCGCGCTGGCCGCGCGATGGTGGAACTGGCCGGGCGCCGCCAGCTTGACGGCGGCCTGGACCGCGGCGGGCATCATGACCGTGCCCGCGGCCGGGGAGCGGCTGATCGTGATCAGGCCGGCCCGCTCGATGGCCGCCAGGGTCTCCCAGGCGGGCTTCGGGTCCACCACCGCGGCAAACGCGGGGCCGGAGGTGGCCAGGTACGCGCTCACCGAGGGCGTGGAGAACAGGGTGCCGGGGACGCCGTGGCCGTCGAGCAGGGCCAGGAAGACCAGCATCCGGCGCACCGAATCGCCCGGCCGCAGCTGTTCGGCCTGGCCCAGGGACAGCGACCAGGTGACCGAGGCGGCCGAGGGGACCTCGCCCGGGCCCACCCTGATCTGCTGCCGCCTGCGGAGGAAGTAGTCCCGGTAGTCCCGGCAGGCCAGATTGGAATTGGAGATCACGGACGCGGCCTGGGCCAGCGCCAGGGGCTCACGGCCGAGGGCCTCGATCAGGTCGATCGCGCCCTGGTGCTGGGCCGGGTCGTTGGTCAGGCGCTGGGTCACGCAGCTGAGCGCCTCGCGGACGCTGAAGAACCCCACCGGGTACAGCTGGACTCCGCGGCGACCGGACACCACCGTCGCCCGCGCGCTCGTGATCACGAGCCGGCCGGCCGGGCCCTGCGGCCAGAGCCCGTCAAGTTCGGCCGCGTCCGGCAGGTCATCGAGCACCACCAGCCACGCCCGGTTCGTGGTCGCGAGCCAGTTGACGAAGCGCGCCGCGACCGACTCCGCCGTCCCGGTCGGCTCGATGCCCGTCGCCGCCACCGACGCCGCGGCGTACCCGCTCAGCACCGACGACCGGCTGGTTGCGGAGATCCAGACCAGGATGTCAACGGCGCCCGACCGCCACAGCGACTCCGCGAGGAGCGCCGCGAGCTGGGTCTTGCCGGACGCGCCCAGCCAGTTCTGCGGGCCCTCGGCGAACGTCGAGCCGGGCACGAGCGCGATGGCCGATCCGGGGCCGAGCGCGTCCACGATGCCGCGGGCGCTATCAGGCCGCTCGGTGAATCCTTCGGCAAGCGGGGGCACGTCGCCGATCCGGAACCGCCGCGCTGACTGCGCGGTCAGTCCTGCCGAGGGCACCACCGCCCGCCACCCCTATCTATCCGCCCGCGCCGAAAGCCTCCTCGAACCTCTACCAGCACCACGGGATGTCCTGGCTCGCGGGGGCTTTCCCCGTGTCGGGGTCTTAACGACTCTTTTATTATGCACGTGCAGTCTGGGCCTGCATACGTACGTGTTGGCTGGTGACGGGGCGAGTGCGGAGCGTTACTGCGGATCGGCGACCGAGGCGAGCAGGGCGGCCCGGGCCAGGTCGACGGCGGCCAGCATCGCGCCGCGCAGCACGGGCTCGCCAGGCACGCCGGTCGGCACGACCCGTGGGCGGGCGGGGCAGATGCTCGCCATGGCGGTCGCGACCCGGGAGGCCAGGGCCTCGCCGCCCGCGCGGCCGACGTCACCGCCGAGCACGACCAGGCCGGGGTCGAGCACGACGCAGACGGAGGCGACACCCACCGCGACCCGGTGCGCCAGGTCATCGAGGAACGGCGAGGCCCCAGTGCGGGCGACGGCGCTGCGGACGGCCTCGGCGGCGGTCGGCGCGGTGAACCCATGGCTCGCGGCGAGCGCGCGCACCGCGCTGCCGCCTACCAGCCACTGGAAGCCGCCGGAGGCCGGGTGCCTGACGTCGGAGGGCAGCGGCGCACCGTGCACGAGCAGGTACCCGATCTCGCCTGCGGCCCCGGCCGTCCCGCGGTGCAACTGCCCGCCGAGCATCGTCGCCAGGCCGAGCCCGACGTCGAGCCAGACCAGGACGAAGTCGTCGTCGCCTTGGGCGGCTCCTGCGGCACGTTCGGCCATCGCGGCCAGGTTCACGTCGTTCTCGATCACGACCGGCCGGTGCAGGACGTCCCGCAGCGCGTCGAGCGCGCCCTCGTGCCACGCGGGAAGGTTCACCGCGAGCCTCGGGTCGCCGGTCCGCGGGTCGACCACGCCGGGGCTGCCGATCACGAGCGCCCTGAGCCGGGCCACGTCGACCCCGGCGCGCGAACAGGCCCGCTCGACGACCCCGCGCACCACCTCGACCGGATCCTCGGCGCCTTTCGGGTTGACGCTCACGTCGGCGACGCGGCGGCCGGTGACGTCGGCCACGGAGGCGCTGACCAGGTCGGCTTCGATGTACAGGCCCGCCACGTAGGCGCTGGAGGGAACGACGGAGTACAGCGCGGCGTTCGGGCCGCGGTTCCCGGCCTGCTCGCCCACGATCGCTACCAGGCCGCGCTCCTCGAGCCTGGCCAGCACCTGCGACACCGTCACCTTGGACACGCCGGTGTACTCGCTGATCTGGGATCTGGTCAGCATCTCGCCACGGAGCAGGAGGTCGAGCGCGGCCCGGTCGTTGAGCTCACGCAGCAGGCTCGGAGTGCCCGGCCTGGCCCGTGTCTCCTGTGGAGGCCGTGCCTCCTGTGGTCGCTGCATCGCGGTCCCCTTCGTGGTAGCTCCCCGTCTATCACGCCGCGGGAGCAGCTTCCATCTCGATCCCGCAACAAGGACTATCTTATAGGAAAGTTTCCTGTTAGTTTCTCCCTACCGGCTAGACATAAGTTTCAACGGCGACTTCATCCCGCTAAACCACCCGGAAGGAGTGCCAGCAGTGGGACTCAGAAAAACACCGGCCGCGCTGGTCGCGTTCGGCACCGCGGCTGCGCTCGCGATCGCGGGCTGCAGCTCGAGCAGCTCGTCGTCGACGTCCTCGACGTCATCAGCATCGTCGTCGGCACCAGCGGTGCTCACCGTCTGGCGGATGGGCGGTTCCGTGGCGTCCGAGGTCACCTGGATGAACGGCGTCATCGCCCAGTTCCACAGCGACTTCCCGCAGTACGCCAAGACCAAGGTCAACGTCGTCTGGGTGCCCTGGACCGACCGCACCACCGAGTGGAACACCGCGCTGGCCAGCGGCAAGAACGCCCCTGACATCACCGAGCTCGGCAACACCGACACGCCCACCGAGGCCAGCCTGGGGATCCTCGCGAACGTGACCAGCTACGTCAACGCCTGGTCGGGCAAGTCCGGCATCGTCGCCGGCATGCTCGCCAACGACACGCAGAACGGGGCCATCTACGCGGTCCCGTGGTTCGGCGGCGTGCGCGGGGTGTGGTACCGCACCGACCAGTTCAAGGCCGCGGGCATCACCAGCACGCCTACCACCTGGGCGGAACTGGTCACCGACGCGCAGAAGCTGATGGCGAAGTACCCCGGCACCTACGGCATCGACGCCATCACCGACGACACGAACGCCTTCGCCAGCTTCATCTGGGGCGCAGGCGGCCAGATCGCCACCGAGAGCAACGGCACCTGGACCGCGGACCTGACGAGCCCGGCAGACGAGGCCGCCATCAAGTACTACGTCTCGCTGTACCGCACCTACCACCTGTCGCCCTCGAAGTACATCGGCCAGACCGAGCTCGGCAACACCGGTTCCACCTCGGGCGGCGCCAATACCGACTTCGGCCTCGGCAAGCTCGACATGTACATCGACGGCCCGTGGGCGTCGGCCACCATGCCCGCCAACTCGGTGGACAAGTCCCACTGGGCCTCGTTCCCGATCCCGAGCGAGAACGGCCCCAGCCCGGCGCCGGTCTTCGCCGGCGGCTCCGACCTCGGCATCTTCAAGACCAGCAAGTACCCGCAGGCCGACTGGGACCTGATCTCGGTCATGGACAACCTGGCGAACTCCACCTCGTTCGCGAACCTGCAGGGATTCTTCCCGCCGTATGCCTCGCAGCTGACCAACGGCCCGTACAAGTCCAACTCGTTCCTGGCCGGCTTCGCCACGGCCGCCGCGAACAGCCAGATCGCGCCGCTGAACGCCAAGAACTGGCCGACGGCCGACACCGGCAAGTACTACATCATCCCCGACATGCTCAAGTCCCTCATGACGGGCGCGCCGTTCGCCTCCACCGTGGCCGCGGCCAACACGCAGCTGCAGACGGTCCTGAATACCGGCACCGAGAGCTAGGCCGGATTTAGTCTCCGCATGGTGAGAACCGATGCGCGCGTCAGGTCCCGTGGGGTCGGGGGGGTACGGGGGGGCGGACAGCCCCCCCGTGCCCGGGGGGTTTCAGGGGGGTCGCCCCCCCGGGCCAGCAAAGCTAGCACGTGGATCAGGCGCCACCGGGTGGGCCCGTACCTGCTCCTGATCCCGTCGCTGGCGCTGATCGGCGCGCTGATCATCTGGCCCGCGGTACAGATCGGCACCCTGTCGTTCCAGAACTACGGGCTGGCGCAGCTGGCCGGGACCGAGCCGGCCCAGTGGACCGGATTCAGCAACTACTCGCAGATCTTGCACGACCCGGAGTTCTGGCTGTCGCTGCGGCTGAGCGTGGTCTCCGCCGCCATCATGGTCCCGCTCACGCTCCTGGTCGGTACGCTGGTCGGCCTGCTGCTCGCGCGCCTCGGCCGGCGGATGGCCACGTTCGTATCCTCGGTGGCGGTTCTGGCCTGGGCTACGCCCGCGGTGTCGGCGAGCGTGATCTGGGTCTGGCTCGCCACCCCGGACGGCGGGGTCGTCGACTGGCTCTTGTCCAAGCTGCCGCACTGGCTGGGCGGCGGCCCGCAGTGGGCCGGCTTTTCCTGGACGAACGCCGCGCTGCCCGCCTACACGCTGATCATCTTGCTCGTGGTCTGGACCGGCTTCCCGCTCATCGCGGTCAGCGTGCTCGCCGGGCTGCGGACCATACCCGCCGAGCTGCCCGAATCGGCGCGGGTGGACGGCGCGAACGGCTGGCAGATCTTCTGGGGGGTCACCTATCCCCTGCTGCGGCCGATCTTCCAGGTGCTGTTCCTGCTCTCGGTCATCTGGGACTTCGGCGTGTTCACGCAGGTGTACATCATCATCGGGGAACTCGGCCAGCGGGATGAGTACAACCTCGGCATCTACGTGTACGCCACCGCGTTCCAGCTGCCGCCGGCCTACGGCCTGGCGTCCGCGGCGGCCTTCATCTTCATGATCATCCTGCTCGTCATCACGGTCGGCTACGTCAGGGCAGCGGTCAAAGAGGGGGCGCTCACATGAGCATCTCGGCCGCACGCGCCGCACGGGCGTCGGGCCGGGTGCCGGCCAGGTCGCGCCGGCGGTCCTGGACCCGCCGGGCCCGCCGGGCCGGCCTTAACCTGCTCGGGCTGCTCGTCGCGCTGATCACCCTGTTCCCGATCTTCTGGATGGTGTCCACGGCGTTCAAGCCGGCCACCGAGTGGTACTCGCTGACCCCGCATCCGCTGCCGAGCCATCCCACCCTGGCCAACTTCCGCGCCGTGATCGACGGCAGCGTCATCGGGCTGCCGTACTGGAACTTCCTGAAGAACAGCCTGTTCGTGACCCTGGTGTCGGTGTTGGCGTCCTCGCTGATCGCCCTGCTGGCGGCCATCGCCGTGGCCAGGTTCCGGTTCAGGCTCCGCACCACGTACCTGATCATGCTGCTGGTCGTCCAGATGCTGCCGCAGCAGGTGCTGGTGATCGCGCTGTTCATCGACTACCGGTCGTGGAACCTGCTGGACAGCCTGGTCGGGCTGATCCTGGCCTACACGGCGTTCGCGCTGCCGGTCACCATCTGGATGCTGCGGAACTTCGTGGCCGCCGTGCCCCGCGAGCTTGAGGAAGCCGCGGCGCTCGACGGCGCCGGGCCGCTCCAGGTCTTCTGGCGGATCCTGCTGCCGCTGGTGGCCCCGGGACTGGTCGCGACCAGCGTGTTCGCGTTCATTTTCGCCTACAACGAGTTCATCTTCGCGCTGACGTTCCTCGGCACCGACACGGCGAAGTTCACGCTGCCCATCTACGTCCAGTACTTCTACGGCAGGAACGGGGCCGACTGGGGAGCGATCATGGCCGCCTCCACGCTGTTCACGATCCCGGTCATGGTCTTCTTCCTGCTCGTCCAGCGCCGCCGCCTGGCGGCGGGCCTGCTGGCCGGGGCGGTGAAGGGGTGACAGGCGCAGACCCGGGCCTGCTCCGACTGGCCGACGCGATCCTCATCCCGCCGTTCCCCGGGTCCTCGGCTCCGCGCTGGGTCCTGCGTGCACTCGGGCACGGCCTGGGCGGCGTCACGCTGTACGGCCAGAACATCTCGGCTCCGGAGCAGGTTGCCGCGCTCACCGCCGCGCTCCGCGCGGCCGCCGGACAGGACCCGGTCATCGCGATCGACGAGGAAGGCGGCGACGTCACCCGGGTGGCGTACTCCGATGGCAGTTCCTACCCGGGGAACGCGGCGCTCGGCGCCGTGGATGACGTCGGGCTGACCACGGCGGTATACCAGGCGATCGGCGGCGACCTGGCCGCGCTGGGGGCCAACCTCAACCTGGCGCCCTGCGCGGACGTGCTGGGCGCCGAGGACAGCCCGGCCGTCGGCACCCGTTCGTTCGGGGCGGACACCGACCTGGTTTCCCGGCACACCGCCGCGGCGGTGGCCGGGCTTCAGCGCGCGGGGGTGGCCGCGTGCACCAAGCACTTTCCGGGGCACGGCCGGACCGGCACGGACACGCACCTGGCCATGGCGACCATCGAGGGCAGCCTGGACGACCTGCGGCGGCGCGACCTGCCCCCGTTCGTGGCCGCGATCAAGGCCGGAACGACCGCCGTCATGCCCAGTCACCTGCGGGTGCCCGAGCTCACCGGCGACCTGCCCGCCACGCTGTCCGCCGCCGCGCTCACCGGCCTGCTGCGCGGCGAGCTCGGCTTCGACGGCGTCATCGTCTCCGACGCGCTGGAGATGCGGGCCACCAGGGACACGTTCGGCGTCCCTGGAGCCGCGGTGCTCGCCGTGGCGGCCGGCACCGACCTGCTGTGCCTCGGCCGGGACGGCGACGAGGACGACTACCTGGCGGTCCGGACCGCCCTCGCCGCGGCCGTCCGCGACGGCACGCTCGCCGGCAGCCGGCTGGAGCAGGCGGCCGGTCGGGTCGCGCGCCTGCGCGGGGGCCTGGCGCGCACCCGCGAGGTCGCCCCTGAGGCGGACGGCCACGGCGTGGGCTTGACCGCGGCCCGCCGGGCCGTCAGGTTGTCCGGGCCGCGCCCGGCGCTCACCAGCCCGGTCATCATCGAGATCGAGCCGCGGGAGAACATCGCGGCGGGCCGGTTCGGGTGGGGACTGGGCCCGTGGGCGCCGGCCGGCAGCGTCCGCCGTGTCGATGTCCATGGTGACGGCCGACCGGTTGGCCTGGCCGGCGCGGCGGGAGCGCAGGAGGCTGTTGAAGGTGCTCCGGCGGGGTTCCCCGATGCGGCCGGGCTCCTGGCGGACGCGACGGGACGCTCGCTGGTCGTGGTGGTCCGCGATGCGCACCGGGACCGCGTTACCCGGTCGCTGGTCAGCGCGCTCCTCGCGGCGCGGCCCGACGCGGTCCTGGTCGAGATGGGCCTGCCGCTCTGGCAGCCGCCGGAAGGCACGAGCTACCTGGTCACCTACGGCGCGTCCCGGGCCAGCGCCCAGGCCGCCGCAGAACTCCTCGGCCTGGCCTTACAAACAACGCACCGTCGGCAGTGACTAATGGTGCCTGCGAGGCAAATGAGGCCGGTGAGAGGGCAACGTGGGGGCGCTGCGGCGAGGCTAGCCGGCGGTCGGCTGGTTGGGCAGGGACGGGCTGAGATCTGTGAGCAGGTTGGTGTCGTAGGTGTCGATGACGTACGGGCCGACGTCGTAGGTCTGGGCCGGCGGGCCGAACCGGTCGAGAAGCTCCCAGGTCGCGATGGGGTCCAGCGGCTGCGGCGGGTTCATCAGCACGATGAAGTCTGCGTCGTGCGTCCGGGGGTTGTACCAGTTCTCGTTGAACTCGTAGGGCCCGGCGGCCGCGTCGTTGTTGTACCAGTTGATCGGCCGCAGGTCGACGGCACCGCCGCTGGCCAGCGTGGTCGTGTTGGCCAGCCCGTAGCTGCTCAGGCCGTAGGTGAGGTGGTGCGCGGTGAGCCAGTCGGCCAGGTCCTGGCTGATGGCGGGGACGGTGGGCTGCGCGACCGTGTAGCCGAGCGCCGCCACGTAACAGGCGAGGACCACGGCCCCGGCGGGCACCAGGCGCGCCGTCCTGAACTTGCCGCCCAGCATCCGTCCGGCCAGGACCGCGCCGGCGGGCAGCACGCCCGCGATCTCGCGCGCGCTCCAGTAGGTCGTCGGCGTCGTGCTCAGCAGGTAGGCGACCAGGTTGATCAGGATCGCGAGGGCCAGCACCTGGGCGATGAGGTCATCGCAGCGGAAGAACCGCCGCAGGACCAGCCACAGGCCCCAGCCCGCCAGCGCCAGGCCGACCAGGTGCAGCCCCGCGATGGCCGCGTTCAGGCCGGGCGAGGACATGCCGAACACGTCGGCCCCGTAGAGCCCGCAGATGCTCTCGATCATCAGCCACAGGTGGGACGACATCTCGCTGACCGGGGCCAGGCCGTTGGCCACGGGGAGCACGGCGAAGCCGCCGCGCTCCCCGATGCGCTTGACGACGAATGAGGAGATCTCCGCCGAGGCGCCCGCCGCCGCGATGAGCGAAATCTCGTACCAGGCGGACCGGAGCCGTTGGCGGCGCTGTATCACCGCCTGGTAGGCGCGCACGGCGCATACCGCGGCCAGCGGGGCCACGCCGATGAGCACGGCCAGGCGGTCGGCGATCTCGACCCAGGCCAGCATCGCCGCGACCGCGAACGGGACGTACCATCGCCATCGCTGCGGGGCGCGGTCGATGACCAGCCAGGTGGCCAGCAAGGGAACCTGCGTGCCGGTGTGGTCGGGCTGGAAGACCAGGATGAACGCGCCGGGGCCGAGTTGCGGGGCGATCATGATCCCGGCGGCGATCGCGAATCGGATGACGCCGTCGCGGCCTTTCGCGCGGCCCCTGGCCAGCAGGCCGCCGGTCAGCACGAGCAGCGTGTAGGTGACGGCCGCCGACACGTGCAGGACGTCCGCGTGCAGCCCGCGGATCGCCTCGACGATCATGTACTCGGGCAGTTCGGTCGTATAGAAGGACACGTCGGTGACCGTCCAGCCGCGGAGCAGCAGGTTGCCGTGCAGCATGTCCCAGGCCTGCAGGGCGTTCGACGCGCCGTCTGAGGTGACCGCTTCGGTCCTGGAGACCTGGAGGTAGCACACGAACAGGACGATCGCGGCCTCGATGAGGCCGATGGGCCACGCCAGCCAGGTCAGCCAGCTGACCCACTGCCGCCGGCGGCGTCCGCCGGCGTCCCCGGCCTCCGTGTCGCCGGCGTAGGGAACCCGCCTGGCCACCGCGGCGCCGCCGCCAGCGTGCGCATCGCCCTGGCCGTCGGCCACGGTGACAAGCGCATCGACTGACTGATCGTCCGTTGGCGTGGACATGCTCTCCCGTGCCGGTCGGTGGCCGCGGCGGCAAGCCGCCTGGCCATCGTAACGCCCGCGGCCCGCGCCGGGGGTCCTGGCCGACGCAGGCCGTCCCGCCGGAACCACCGCCGCAGGCGCCCAGCCAGCACCGCCGCGGCGGTCCCTTCAGCGGGCACCTCGCCACAATGCGAGAAAGTCAGTAGGGAACGTGCATAATGACGAACATGCGACTGTCAGCCCGGGCCGACTACGCGCTGCGCGCCGCCATCGAGCTCGCCGCGGCCGAAGGCGGTCATGTCACCGCTGACCAGCTGGCTCGCGCCCAGCACATCCCGGGCAAGTTCCTCGAGACGATCCTGACCCAGCTCCGGCGGGCCGGGCTCATCCGCAGCCAGCGGGGTCCCGATGGCGGGTTCTGGCTGGCCCGCCCCGCAACCGACATCTCGCTGGCCGACATCATCAGGACGATCGACGGCCAATTGCTCGGCGTCCGGGGCGAGCGGCCGGAAAACGTCAGCTACCCGGGGGTGGCCGAGCCCCTGCAGCACGTGTGGATCGCGCTGCGGGCCAACGAGCGAGCCGTGCTCGAGCAGGTCACGCTGGCCGACATCGTGTCAGGAAACCTGCCGGACACGATCCGTCACCTGACGGAGAACCCCCGCGCCTGGGTGTAAGAGCGCGACGGGAACCACCGTGCCCAGGTGGGAGGGCGAGGAGCGCGCAGAGCGCAGGTAAGGCGTCAGGAGCGCTCAGACGGGCACCATGTCGGTGAGGTCCTGGTCGTCCGGGCTGATCGTGCCCATCGGGATGAAGCTGCGCTCGGGCAGGGCCACGCCGGCCTCGGCGGGGACCCGCAGGCCGGGCTCCCTCCGCATGCCTAGTACGGGCTCGTTCTGCAGCTCGGCTAGGGCGAAGTTGTCGGAGACCTCGCGGAACACCTGCGACAGCGGGGTGCCGAGGGCGCCGCATATGGCGGCGAGCAGCTCGGAGGAGGCTTCCTTCTGGCCGCGCTCGACCTCGGAGAGGTAGCCAAGGGAAACGCGCGCCGAGGCCGATACCTCGCGCAGCGTGCGACCCTGCCGCAGGCGCAGCCGCCGCAGCACATCACCTAGCAGCTGGCGGAGCAGAACCATAGTCGCACTCCCTTCCCGAGGCCGGACCACCGACACTTCCACCGTACCTGGCATTACGGTTAGTTCGCGAGATCATGTCCTCCCGTGTTCGCTGCCAACGTAACGCTGTAATCAGCCGCTCTCTTCCCTGAGCCTGCCCAGCAGCAACCCGAGCACATGCTCTACGGCCAGTCTACGGATGTCGTGCCGGTCCCCCGCGAGGGCGATGGTTCGGACCACCGTGTCGTCTTCGGCGCTCACCGCGACGTGTACCGTGCCGACCGGCTGCCCGTCGGCGGGCTCGGGGCCGGCGACGCCCGTGGTGGCCGCTCCGTAGGTCGCGCCGAGTCGCTCCCTGACGCCCGCCGCCATGGCGGCGGCCACCGGCGCGTAGACCGCGCCATGCCGGGCGAGCATGTTCCGGTCCACGCCGAGCAGCGCCGCCTTGAGCTCGATGGCGTAGGTCACCACTCCGCCGCGGAACGACGCCGAGGCGCCCGGTATGTCGGTGAGCGCCGCCGCGACCAGGCCGCCGGTCAGCGATTCGGCCACCGCGACCGTGTGGCCGCGGGCCTGCAGGCGGGCCAGGACCTGCCCCGCCAGGTCGTGCGCCGTCTCGCCGACGAACCAGGCGGATCCGGCCGATCCGGCGGATCCGGCGCATCCGGCGGATCCGGCGCATCCTGGCGCAGGCGTTGACGCGGCCACGATCAGGCCTCCCTGCCCCGTGGTGCCGAACGCCGCAGGCGCATCGCCTGGAGGACGTAATCCACGCCGGTCACCAGGGTGACGACCACCGCCGCGGTCATGACCAGACCGAGGAAGATCCCCGGCGGCCGCAGGCTGCCCGGCAGCACGTAGAGGCAGATCGCGAGGACCTGGAGGAAAGTCTTCGTCTTGCCGCCGCGGCTGGCCGCGATCACGCCCCGGCGGATCACCCAGAAGCGGAGGGCGGTCACGCCGATTTCCCTGAACATGATCAGCCCGGTGACCCACCACGGCAGCTCGCCGAGCGCGGACAGGCAGATCAGGGCCGCCCCGGTCAGAGCCTTGTCCGCGACCGGGTCGGCGATCTTGCCGAAGTCGGTCACCAGGCCGCGGCTGCGGGCCAGCTGCCCGTCGAGCAGGTCGGTCATCGACGCGATGCAGAAGACGGCCAGTGCCGCCAGCCGCCAGCCGGTGCCGCCCGCGAGCAGGCAGGCGACGAAGACCGGTACCAGGACGAGGCGCATCACGGTGAGTGCGTTGGCCACGTTCCATAGCCCGACCTCGGCGGTCACCGCCGGCTCGGCGCGATGACGTCCGCGGTAAGGTCTACTCCGTCCGAACCGGTCACGACCGCGCGGACCAGGTCGCCCGCCGCGAACTGCCGCACCACCGACGGCCCGGCCGTGCTGATCATGGTGACGCCGTCGACTTCGGGCGCCTGGTGGGCGGCCCGGCCCGTGTAGCCCTCGAAGTCGTCGTCCGGCGTGGCCTCTTCCTCGATCAGCACGTCGATCGTCTCGCCCACCCGGTCGGCGGCCCGCTGGGCCATCAGCTCCTCGGCCAGGTCGGCGAAATCCTCCACCCGGCGCGAGATCTCCGCGTCGTCCAGCTTGCCGGGCAGCAGCGCGGCCGCGGTGCCGTCCTCGTCGGAGTAGCCGAACATCCCGATGGCATCCAGCCCCGCACGGCTGAGGAACCGCTCAAGCTCGGCCAGGTCGGCCGGGGTCTCGCCGGGGAAACCGACGATGAAGTTGGACCGGATCCCGGCGCCGGGGCTGGCCTGCCTGATCTGGTCGAGCAGGCCCAGGAAACGGTCGGTGTCCCCGAACCGCCGCATGGCCCGCAGCACCGGCCCGCTCGCGTGCTGAAACGACAGGTCGAAGTAGTCGGCCACCCCCGGCGTGGCCGTGATGACCTCGATCAGCCCGGGACGCAGCTCGGCGGGCTGCAGGTAGCTGATCCTGATCCGCTCGACCCCCTCGATCGCGGCCAGCTCGGGCAGCACGTCCTCGAGCAGCCGCAGGTTGCCCAGGTCCTTGCCGTAGGACGTCGAGTTCTCGCTGACCAGGACCAGCTCGCGCACGCCGCTCTCGGCGAGCCAGCGCGCCTCGGCCAGGAGCTCGTGCGGCCGACGGGAGACGAAGGCCCCGCGAAAGGACGGGATGGCGCAGAAGGAGCAGCGCCGGTCGCAGCCCGACGCGATCTTCAGCGGCGCCACGACGCCGGCCGAGAGCCGCCGCCGGAACACGCCGCCCGCCGGGCCGGACCCGGCGGATCCGAGGATCCAGGGCGCCGCCGGCTCGCCCGAAGCAGGCCGGGGGGCACGGCTCGCCTGCCGTTCGGCCGGGGTGATGGGCAGCAGCGCGCGGCGGTCTCGCGGGGTATGCGCGCCACGGCGGCGGCCAGCCAGCACGTCGTCCAGGCGGGCGCCGATATCCGGGTAGTCGTCGAAGCTGAGGATCTGCGCCTCGGGCAGCTCGCCGGCCAGGTCGGCGCCGTACCGTTCGGCCAGGCAGCCCACGGCGGCGACCTTCGCGCCCGACTCGGCGGCAGACAGCAGCTCGGCGATGGATTCCTGCTTGGCCGCCTGGATAAAACCGCAGGTGTTCACCAGCACCACGCTGGCCTCCTCCGCCGAGGTCAGCGCCCAGCCCGACGCGGTCAGCCGCGCGGCCAGTTCCTCTGAGTCAACCTCGTTACGCGCGCAGCCGAGCGTGACCAGGCTGACCGTCCGCGGCGCGGACTCGTCAACCGGAGCAGACCCAGGAGGAGAAGGCACACCGAGAGCCTACGCGACCCGGCCCCAGGGCAGACCCGGAGCGGTCAGGCCCGGGACAGGCAAGCAGGCCGGGCAGGCCCGGGTACAGGCCCGGCTCAGGCCGGGGGCAGGCAAGCAGGCCGGGGGGAGGCCGGGCTCAGGCGGCTGACGCCGTGGAGCCCGGAGCGACGGTCGGCGAGGACGTGCCCGGCGAGGACGTGCTCGTCCCGGGGCCGAAGCTCAGCGTCACGGGCAGGACGGTCTTGATGGGCTGGCGCGCGCCGTTCACCGTGAGAACGACCGCGGCGGGATTGCCCAGGCGGATGTTTACCGCCTCCCGCTCCGTCCAGGTCATGCTGGTGCCCGCGGGCAGGGTCCCCATGTAGATCTGCGACCCGTCGCTGGCCTTGGTGAGCAGGACCCAGCAATCCTCCTGGCCGACCGCGAGGTTGATCACCACGTCGGAGAGGGCGGGCGTGGAGGTCGTGCTGGGGGCCGGCGTCGGCGACTGCGACGGCGGCGTCGGGGTGGCCGCGGGGTGGCTCGAGGCAGAGCCCGAAGCGGACGGGTGCTTACCGGAATTGTGCGTGGAGACCAGGTGGTATGCGCTGTACCCGATGACGGCGAGCAGGACCAGGACGACGATCATCCGCAGGCTGGGCGGCCGGCGCTCGCGGATCCTGATCGGCGTGGAAGGCTCGAAGACGTCGGCCGCCCGCAGCGCGCCAGGCGGCCCGTGAATGGCGTCGTACTCGCTGATCAAAGGGACCGGGTCGGCGCCCACGACCCCGGCGATGCTGCGGATATGACCGCGCGCGTAGAAATCGCCGCCGCACGCAGAGAAGTCATTCTGCTCGATGCCCCGGATGATCGCTTCCCTGATCCGGGTCCGCTGGCTTACCTGGGTGACGGTGAGCCCGGCCTGGCGCCGCGCTTCGGCCAGGGTTTCACCGATGCTCACGCTGCGCCTCCACCTGCATCGTCGGGATGGGCTTTTGTCGCGATGAGGCAACCCGCGAGTGCGGGGGCTATCACCAAGTGTAGACACCAAATAGCCCGGAATCGGTAACGCCTCAGCTGAGGACGGCCGCCCCCGGTCGCCCGCCACATTACCCGCCTCCGGCCTGTTCCGCGCCCTCATCCACCGCGAAGCGAGGTGAGCGTCTCGTCGAGGTCATCCGGCCTGACCAGCACGTCGCGGGCCTTGGAGCCCTCGCTCGGCCCGACGATCCCCCGGGTCTCGAGCAGGTCCATCAGCCGCCCGGCTTTGGCGAACCCGACCCGCAGCTTGCGCTGCAGCATCGACGTCGACCCGAACTGTGTGGTGATGATCAACTCTGCCGCCTGGATGAGCAGTTCAAGGTCGTCGCCGATGTCGGAGTCGATCTCACGCGAGCGTTCCGGCGCGGCCGCGACGTCCTCCCGGTACGTGGGCTCGGCCTGCTTCTTGCAGTGCGCGACGATGGCGCGGATCTCTGTCTCGGAGACGAACGCGTTCTGCAGCCGGATCGGCTTGGACGCCCCCATCGGCAGGAACAGCGCGTCGCCCTGCCCGACCAGTTTCTCTGCGCCCGGCTGGTCCAGGATGACCCGGGAGTCCGCCAGGGACGACGTCGAGAAGGCCAGCCGGGACGGGACGTTCGCCTTGATCAGGCCGGTCACCACGTCCACGCTCGGCCGCTGGGTGGCCAGCACCAGGTGGATGCCCGCCGCCCGGGCCAGCTGCGTGATCCGGACCACCGAATCCTCGACGTCGCGCGGCGCCACCATCATCAGGTCGGCCAGCTCGTCCACGAGCACCATCAGGTACGGGTACGGCAGGTAGACCCGCTCGCTGCCGGCCGGCGGGGTGAGGCGCCCGGCCCGCACCGCCTTGTTGAAGTCATCGACATGCCGGAACCCGCTCGCGGCCAGGTCGTCGTAGCGGCGCTCCATCTCGCCGACTACCCAGTCAAGGGCCTCCGCCGCCTTTTTCGGGCTGGTGATGATCGGCGTGATCAGGTGCGGGATCCCGTCGTAGATTGACAGCTCGACCCGCTTGGGGTCGATCAGGATCATCCGCACCTCGTCCGGCGTGGCCCGGGTCAGGATCGAGGTAATGAAACCATTGAGGCAGACCGACTTGCCCGCGCCAGTCGCACCGGCAATCAGGACGTGAGGCATCTTCGCGAGGTTGGCGACGAGGACCTGGCCCTCGACGTCCTTGCCTAGACCGACGACCATCGGGTGGTGGTCGCCGATCGCGACCTGCGACTTGAGCACGTCGCCGAGGGTGACGATCTCCTTGTCCGCGTTCGGGATCTCGACGCCGATCGCGGACTTGCCCGGGATCGGGGACACGATCCGCACGTCCGCGCTCTTCACCGCGTACGCGATGTTCTTCTGCAGCGCGGTGACGCGCTCCACCTTGACCGCCGGGCCGAGCTCGATCTCGTACCTGGTCACCGTCGGTCCCCGGCTGAAGCCGGTGACCTGCGCGTCCACCTGGAACTGCTCGAACACCTCGGACAGCGCGGCGACCACGATGTCGTTGGCGTGCGTCCGGCGCTTGGGCGCGCTGCCCGGCTTCAGCAGCGCCGGGGGCGGAAGGGTGTAGGCGCCGAGGGCGGAGCCGGTGAGCATCAGCTGCTCAGGGGGCGACGCAGACGCGCCGGTGGACGCAGGCGGCGGGGCCGCGGCGGGTGAGGAGTCCTCGTGGGCGCCGAAGCCGAGCGCCTCGATCAGGCCTTCCACGCCGTCCGATCCCGGCCGCGGCCCGTGGTCAGGGGCGCCGGACGCCGGGCCCGCCGGTATCTCGGGCGCCTGAGCTCCGCCAGCCCCCCGGCGCCTGCCCGGTCCCACCAGCGGCGTGTCGTAGGGCTTGACGTGATCGCCAGGCTCGATCGCCGGGCGGAGGCGGACCTGCCTCGGGATCTGGCCGCGCACCCGGCCGGTGCCCGCCTCGTAGCCCTCGTCGATCTCCAGGCCGTCGTCGTCCTCGCCGCGCGGCCGGCCGTACCCGAACAACTCGCCAAGGTCGGCCAGGCGCTGCGGGATCCGGTGCAGCGGGGTGCCGGTGATGACAAGAACGCCGAAGACGGCCAGCAGCGCGAGCAGCAGCGCGACCACCCACGTGGTCAGCACGCCGGACAGCGGGCCCGCGATCGCGTACCCGAAAATGCCGCCCGCGCGGCGCAGCGCCGCCGCCCCGTCGGACGGGCGCGGCGTGCCCTTGGCGATCTCGAGCAGTCCCGCCGCGCCGAGCAGCAGCGCGGTCCAGCCGATCACCGCGCGCATCGTCTGGGCGTTGCGATCGGGATGCCGCAGGAACCGCCAGGCCAGCAGCGCGACGAGCACGGGCGCCGCCCACGCCAGCGAACCGAACCCGCCAGCCACCATCGCCTGGATCTCGCGCCCGGCGGCGTTGTTCATCCGCGCCCACAGCCCGGCGGCCAGCACGATCGCCAGGCCCAGGGTGAGCAGCCCGAGGCCGTCCCGGCGGTGATGCGGATCCAGCTCGCGCGCGCCGCGGCCGAACGACCTGACCACCCAGCCGAGGGACCCCGCGGCGACCATCCAGGCCCCCGCGATCGCCCGGCCGATCCAGCCGATCAGGATCAGCACCGGGTCGTGCGCGTGCAGGCTGCGCCCCGCCGCACCGCGCCTGGCCGCGGGCGCCCGCCTCGCCGTGCTGCCCTTGGCCTTACTTCCCTTTTTTGCCGAACGTCCGGTGGTGCCCCGCCCGGAGCCGCCGCTCGTCTTACGGCGTGCCGTACTGCCGGACCGGCTCGCCGAGGTTCCGGACCGGGGAGCCCTGAAGGTAGCGTCGGCTGGCCCGTCACGCCGACGGGCAGATCCGTCACGGGCGCGGGTCGCCATGCTTACAAACGTAGCGAGAACCGGAAGGCGCCCCAAACATCGCGCCGGGCGTGTCGCGGGGCGGACGGGTTCGGGCGTTCCGCGGGGGCGGACGGGTTCGGGCGTTCCGCGGGGGCGGACGGGTTCGGGCGTTCCGCGGGGGCGGACGGGTTCGGGCGTGTCGCGACGGTTGGGGGGTAATGTCAGGCCCATGCGAGTCGCGATCCTCGATGACTACCAGCAGGTCGCCCTGGCTAGCGCGGACTGGTCCGCGGTGCGTGAGCTAGCCGAGATCACCGTCTTCACCGACCACATAGCCAGGACCGATGCGCTGGTCCGCGTGCTCGAGCCCTTCGACGTCATCGTGGCGATGCGCGAGCGGACGCCGTTCGACGCCGAGCGCCTCGGGTGGCTGCCGAACCTGCGGCTGCTGGTCACCACCGGCATGGGCAACGCGGCGATCGACCTGGCCGCGGCGCGCGACCGGGGGATCACGGTGTGCGGCACCGGAGGCAGCGCGACCGCGACCGCCGAGCTGACCTGGGGTCTGATCCTCGCCCTGGCCCGGCACATCCCGGAGGAAGACGCGCGGATGAAGCTGGCCGGGCGACCCGGCGGGGCCGCGATCAGCGGCGGCTGGCAGCGCACGGTCGGCACGGGTCTGGCGGGCCGGCAGCTCGGCCTCGTCGGCCTGGGTAACCAGGGCCGGAGGGTGGCGAAGATCGGCCGGGCGTTCGGCATGAAGCTGGCCGCCTGGAGCCAGAACCTGGACCCGGACCATGCCGGGAAGGCGCACGCCAAGGCGCTGAGCAAGGAGGAGCTGTTCTCCTCCTCCGACGTGGTGACCGTGCACTACAAGCTCGGGCCGCGCAGCACCGGGCTGGTCGGGGCGGCCGAGCTGGCGCTGATGAAGCCGTCGGCGTTCCTGGTGAACACCTCGCGAGGGCCGATCGTCGACAGCGCGGCCCTGGTCGCCGCCCTGCGGTCCGGCTCGATCGCGGGGGCGGCCCTCGACGTGTACGACACCGAGCCGCTACCGCTGTCCGATCCGCTGCGTACCGCGCCGAACGTGATCCTGACCCCGCACATCGGCTACGTCACCGACGACACCTACCGGGTCTTCTACGGTGAGGCGGCGCAGGACATCGTGGCGTTCGCGAACGGCGCCCCCGTCCGCGTCCTGACCGCCTGACGGCCGGGTTAACCGCCCGGCTTCCAGCCCGGGTCGCGGCCGGACAGGCTCAGCGCGCGGTCCAGGACCGTCGGGTCCTCATGCCCTTCCGGCAGCAGTACACGGCGGCGAACCCCTGGTACTGCCGAAACAGCTCCCCCTGCGCCTCGACGGTGGCCAGGACCAGCGCGGCGACGTCATCGTCGCAGGCGTACTCCTGGCCGGTGGCCCGGGCGACGTCCCAGCCGTGCAGCACCATCTCCACGATCAGCATCGCCCCCACGTCGGCGGCCGGGGTGGTGCTGCCCATGACGCCCAGTTCGCGTTCCCAGGCCGCCGGGTCCGACCAGGCGGCCACCGCCCGGCCGATCTGGGCCGCGTAGTCCTCGGCGAACCCGGGACCGGCGGCGAAGTCCTTGCTCATCAGGTCCTCGGCGACGCTCTCGCCGTGCGCCCGGCGCTCCGCCGAGTACGAGGTCCACAAGATCAGGTGGTTGACCAGGGTGCGCAGGTCCCAGTCGCCGCACGGCGTCGCGCCGTCCATCGCGTGCCCGGGAACGCCGCCGACCACGCGGGACGCCTGCGCCGCGGCGGCGGCCATCAGGGCAGGCCGGGGGCGAGCCGTTGAGTTCGTGTCCATTGGTTCACGATATTGAGACCGGACGCCCCGGTCTTGAACAAACGCGGCGGCTACCCTGGTCGCGTGCCAGACCTGGCTGCCGTCGCGCCGATGGGGCGCGGCGTGCTCCGGCCCGGGCTCGCGGCGGCCCGGTTCGAGCTGAGCAGGCACCCGCCGTCCGCCCCGCTCACGCCGTTTGTCGACTTTTACTGGATCATCCGCTGGGACCTGCGCGGGCAGGCACCGCACGAGCAGACGATCCTGCCGCACCCCAACGTGAACCTGGGCTTCGAGGAAGCCGGAGCCGGGATCTACGGCGTCGACACCAAGCTGTTCGTCCGCGTGCTGGCCGGGCAGGGCAAGGCGCTCGGCGTCCGGTTCCGGGCCGGGTGCTTCCGGCCCTTCTGGCAGGCGCCCATCTCCCAGCTCAGCGACCGGGTGGTCCCGGCCGCGCGGCTGTTCGGCTCGCGGGCCGAAGCCACGCGGCAGGCGATCATGTGCGCCGGGGCCGGCGCGGACGCCGACATGGTGGCCCACGCCGAGGCGCTGCTCTGCTCCGTCCGGCCCGCACCCGACCCCGCGGCCGAGCAGGCCGCCACCCTGGTGGCCCGGATCACCGACGACCCGGCGCTGCGCCGCGTCGAGGTGCTGTCGGCCGCGTCCGGGCTGTCGGTCCGCAGCCTCCAGCGGCTGTTCGCCGACTACGTCGGGGTCGGCCCCAAGTGGGTGATGCGCAGGGCGAGGCTGCACGAGGCCGCAGAACGGGCCGACAGCGGGCACGTCATCGACTGGGGTGCGCTCGCCGCCGACCTCGGCTACGCCGACCAGGCTCACCTGACCCGAGACTTCACCGCGACCATCGGCGTCACGCCCGCCCGCTACGCCGCGGCGACTCGCACCGGGCGGTCTTAAACATTCCGCCGCTGTGTGTTAAGCCACAGTGGCCCAGCGGTCAGACAATCGCCATTTTTCCCATTCTGGGTCCTTATCTGAGCGTCTTTCAAGGGCATTGACAGTGGGAATGAACCTCGGCGTGAGAGACCTCAAGCCCGCAGCACACGAGACCTACCAGGACGTCAGGGAGGGCGAAGCGTTGGTGCCAGCGACACCGCGTACCCGGTCACAGGTCGGACCCCCGCACGGGTCGGCCTGGCTGCCCGCGCGACCCGGCCAGGCCCGCCCCATTAATGCCGGAATGCTCGCTTTGGGGGCCCTGCCTAGCTCGCCGTTCTGGGCGCGCCGGTACACCCACCGGTTCCTGGATTCCTGCGGGGGAATGCCCGAAAACACGGTAGATGTCGCGGAATTGCTCGTCTCGGAGCTCGTCACCAACGCCGTGCGATTCTCCGGTGATCCGGCTCGCCCGCTCCGGTATTCCGAGCGCGCGAGCGCGGGCCTGATATCGCTGTCCCTGCGGCATTTCCGCATGGGCTTGCTCATCGAGGTTTTCGACACCGACGCTAAGCCGCCCGTGCTATCTGACCCCGAGCTGGACGCGGAAAACGGCCGCGGCCTGATGCTGGTGGACGCGCTCGCCAGCGATTGGTCCTACTTCTTTCCCCCGGGTGGCGGCAAGGTCGTGTTCTGCATGGTGGATATCGCAGAGGGCTTAGGTCTGGATGACCACGGGGATGATCATGGGGCGCCTGCGGTAGTTGTCGCTGACCCACTTGCCGACGATGCGGCGGGCAAGCTGGCTGATCTGGTGGGTGTCGCTGATGCCGTCGGCGGCGGCCGCGGCCAGCGCCTCCTCTATCTTGGGCAGCACCTCGCCGAACGCCCCCTCGTCGATGCCCGAGCCGCGGGCGTGGATCTCCGGGCCCGCGACCAGCTTGCCTGAGCTGGCGTCGACCACGATGATCACGGATACGAAGCCCTCGTCGCCGAGGATGCGCCGGTCCTTCAGCTGGGACTCGGTCACCTCGCCGACGGTGAGCCCGTCGACGTAGACGTAGCCGCACGGAACCGCCCCGGTCACGCGGGCCTGCCCGTCCACCAGGTCCACGACCACCCCGTCCTCGGCGATCACGATGTTGTCGTCGGGCACACCGGACAGCGAGGCCAGCCGGGCGTGCGCGCGCAGGTGCCGCCACTCGCCGTGCACCGGCAGGAAGTTGCGGGGCCGGACCAGGTTAAGCACGTAGAGCAGCTCGGCGGCCGGCGCGTGGCCGGACACGTGCACCAGCGCCGAGCCCTTGTGCACGACGCGCGCGCCGAGCCGGGTCAGCCCGTTGATCACCCGGTATACGGCGGTCTCGTTCCCCGGGATCAGGGACGACGCCAGGATGACGGTGTCGCCGGCGGCGATCCTGATCGGGTGGTCGCGCCCGGCCATCCGGGTCAGCGCCGACATCGGCTCCCCCTGCGAGCCGGTGGAGATCAGCACCACCTGACCGGGCGGCATCTCCTCGGCCTCGCGCAGGTCGACGAGCAGACCGCCGGGTACGTGCAGGTAGCCGAGATCGCGGGCGACGCCCATGTTCCTGACCATGGACCGGCCGACGAACGCGACCTTTCTCCGGTGCTTGACCGCGGCGCCGAGCACCTGCTGGACCCGGTGCACGTGCGAGGCGAAGCAGGCGACGATGATGCGCTGCTTGGTGCTGGCGAAGATCTCGTCGAGGACCGGGGCGATGTCGCGTTCGGAGGTGACGATGCCGGGGACTTCGGCGTTGGTCGAGTCAGACATCAGCAGGTCGACGCCTTCGGTGCCGAGCCTGGCGAAGCCGGCCAGGTCGGTGAGCCTGCCGTCCAGCGGAAGCTGGTCCATCTTGAAGTCGCCGGTGTGCAGCACCAGGCCCGCCGGGGTGCGGATGGCGACGGCGAGCGCGTCCGGTATCGAGTGGTTGACGGCGAAGAACTCGCAGTCGAACGGACCGAACGGCCGGTGGTCTCCCTCCACCACCTCCTCCGCGACCGGATCGATGCGGTGCTCGGACAGCTTGCTCCGGATCATGGCCAGGGTCAGCTTCGACCCGACGAGCGGCAGGTCCGCGCGCTCCCTGAGCAAGTAAGGGAGCGCGCCGATGTGGTCCTCGTGCGCGTGGGTGAGGACGACCGCCTCCACCTGGTCGAGCCGGTCGGCCAGGTAGCCCCAGTCGGGCAGGATCAGGTCGACGCCGGGCTGATCGGGATCGGGGAACAGGACGCCGCAGTCCACGACGAGCAGGCGCCGGCGGTACTCGAAGACCGTCATGTTCCGGCCGATTTCGCCGAGCCCGCCGAGGGCGATGATGCGCAGGCCGTCGCGCGGGAGCGCGGGGGGCGCCGGGAGATCGGGGTGGGGGTAGCTCACTCGGCCGATCCCGGCAGCTTTACCCCGCCAGCCACCAGGTCCAGCGCGAGCTGGCGGCGTTCCGCGTCCGTGGCGGCGAGCAGCGGACCGCGCGCGGGGCCGCCCGGCAGTCCCAGCAGCTCAAGAGCCGCCTTGGTCATGACCGCGCCCTGGTTGCGGAACAGCCCGGTGTACACCGGGATGAGCTCGTAGTGGATCAGCCGGGCGGCTGCGACGTCGCCGGCGCCGAAGGCGTCGATCATCTCGTGCAGCCTGTCCCCCGTGACGTGTCCCACGACGCTGATGAACCCGACGGCGCCGAGGGCGAGCCAGGGCAGGTTCAGCATGTCCGTGCCGCAGTAATAGACGAGGTCCGTCCTGGCCATGACCTGCGAGGTGGCGGCCGCGTCGTCCTTGGCGTCCTTGACGCCGATGATCCGCGGGTGGGCGGCCAGCCGGACCAGGGTGTCCGTGGCCACCGCCGCGCCGGTGCGGCCGGGGATGTCGTAGATGAGCATGGGCAGGCCGGTCGCGTCGGCGACCGCGGTGAAATGAGCCTCAAGAGCCGGCTGCGGAGGCTTGCTGTAGTACGGAGTCACCGTGAGCAAGCCGTGCACACCGGCTCGTTCGGCAGACTGGGCGAGTTCGATGGTGTGGGCGGTCACGTTGGTGCCGACCCCGGCCACCACCTTCGCGCGGTCGCCCACCGCGTCGAGCACCACCCGGAGCAGGCGGTCCTTCTCCTCGTCGGTGGTGGTCGGCGCCTCCCCCGTGGTGCCGTTGACCACCAGCCCGTCGTTGCGCATCTCGGTGACCAGGTAGTCGGCGAGGCGCGCGGCCCCGTCAAAGTCGACGGCCCCCTCGGGGGTCATCGGGGTCACCATCGCCGTGATCATGCGGCCGAATGGCGCGGTGCTCGTCGTCATACCCGAACGTTACTCGCAACCCGGAGTGCGCAGTAGTCGGCTTCCCGCCAGCCCGGCGGGAAATCCCGCCGGGCTACGGCGTTGGTTCAGCGGAACGAGCCGGCGGTCAGGCCGGTCACGATGCGGCGCTGGGCGAACAGGACGAGCAGGGCGATGGGAATCGAGACGATGACCACGGCCGCGTCGAGCAGGTTGTAGAAGGTCTGGTAACCGCTCTCGGTGAAGGTGGTGATGGCCAGCGGCGCGGTGAAGTGATCCTGCGTGTTCAGGAACGAGACCGCGAACGCGAAGTCGTTCCAGGCCAGGATGAAGGACAGGATCGCGGCGGTGAACACGCCGGGGATGGCGACGGGAACGACTATCTTGCGCAGGGTCTGCAGCCGGGTGGCGCCGTCGGTCAGCGCGGCATCCTCGAGGTCCTTGGGAATCTGCTCGAAGAAGTTCTTCAGCAGCCAGGTGGAGATGGGCAGGGTGTAGACCAGGTAGATGATGATCAGCGGGTAGATGCTGTTCAGCGCGCCGATGTAGCGCAGCATCAGGAATAGCGGCCCGATCATGGCCAGCACGGGGAAGAACCCGGCCAGCAGGATGAACGCGAGGATCGCGCCGGTACCGCGGATGTTCAGCCGGGCCAGCGCGTAGCCTGCGGCGGACGCGACGATGATCGTGACCACGGTGCAGCCGAACGCGACGATGATGCTGTTCAGCAGCGGGGTCAGGAACGACTGCTGGGTGAACACGTTCACGAACGCCTCGCCGGACAGGTGCGAGGGGATGATGCCGTTGACACCGCCCACCCCGGCCGCGACCTGGCTGTTGGACTCCAGCGAGGTGCGCAGGATCCAGAAGAACGGGAACAGCGCGATCAGCACCACGATGACGACCGCGATGTAGAACAGCGTTTCCCTGACGATCTTCCGCGGGGTGATCCGGCGGCGGTACTTAAGAACGGCGGGCTTGGCGGGCGCGGCGCTCGCGTCCGCGACGGCGGCGGTCATGCGCTCACCTTCCTCATGTTGTTTGCTCCGGACGGAACGCCCTGACGTAGAAGAAGGCCACGATCAAGGCGATGATGACCAGCAAGACGGACATCGCGCCGCCCGAGCCGAAGTCGGTATTGACGATGAACGTCTGGTAGTTCAGGAACGACAGGGTCTCGGTGGAGTTGCCGGGGCCGCCGGTGGTCATGACGTAGATGACGTCGAAGACCAGCAGCGCCTGCAGGGTGCGGAAGATCAGCGCCACCGAGATCACCGGCTTGAGCATCGGCAGCGTGATCCGGCGGAACGACTGCCACCCGGTCGCCCCGTCCATCCTGGCCGCCTCGTAGACCTCATTGGGAATGACCTGCAACCCGGCCAGCAAGATGATCGCCACGAACGGGATGTTCTTCCACGAGTCGGCGACGAAGATCGCCACCCAGGACCGCCATACGCTGGCCCCCAGCCAGGAGATGCTGGCCCAGGGGGCGTGGAAGAAGCCGAGGAAGTAGTCGACGAAGCCGGCCCGCGGGTCGAACATCGTCTTCCACAGCGCCGCGGAGACCACCGTCGGCACCGCCCACGGCACCAGCACCGAGGCGCGCAGGAAGCCGCGGCCGCGGAAGTTGCGGTTCAGCATCAGCGCCAGGGCGAGCGCCACCACGAGGTCGAACACGATCGTCACCACGGTGAAGATCAGCGTCCGCTCCAGCGCGGCCACCCAGCCGGATGACGCGTGGAACAGCGCGCTGAAGTTCGAAAACCCGACCCACTTGTGCGGCAGGTTGCCGTAGGACAGGTTGTCGAAGTGGAACGCGTTCCACAGGTTGTAGATCAGCGGGTACCCGGTGATCGCCAGGAGCAGCACGATTACCGGTGTGACCAGTGCGTACCCGAGGCGGCGGTCGGCTCGTTCCTGCTTGTCCCCACGCCGGGGCGGGCGGCCCGCACGTGCGGGCCGCCCTTCCTTTACCTGCTCGACTTCGGTAGCCATCGGCTCAGTCGCCTTCGCCGCTAGCCGGCCGGGGTCGCATTCGCGGCCGCCTTGACCGTCGCGGCGCCGGAGGCCAGGGCCGAGGACGCCGCGTTCGCCGCCGAGTTCGCGAACACCGAGGAGAAGATGGTCTGGATGTCCGCGGAGACGGTCAGGTAGTTCGGATTCACCGGACGGGGCGCCGAGTAGGTGTTCAGCGTCTTGACCGCCGCGAAGTACGGCGCCGCGGACAGCAGCTGCGAGGTGTAGGCGCCGGGCAGCGAGGGCGGGTCACCGGTCGCGATGGCGCGGGCGATCTCCACCGAGGGGCTGGTCAGGTACTCGATCAGCTTCCACGCCGCGGCCGCGTGCGCGGTCTTGGCGTTGATGGCCAGCATCTCGCCGCCGAGCGCGGAGCCCGGAGTGCCGCCGGGGCCCGCGGGGAACGGGATGTAACCGACGTTGCCCTTGACCGGTGCCGCGGTGGCCAGCGACTCCACGAACGGGTAGTCGATCGCGAACGGCGTGTACCCGGACACGAACTCCTGCTCGACCTGGCCCTCTTCCCAGCCGGTGACCGCGGTGGGCGCGATGTGGTACTGGTAGATGGCCGCGTGCAGCCAGTTCAGCGCCGCGACGTTGCCCGGCGTGTCAATGTTCTGCGGGTTCAGCGAGCCGCCGAACGCCGAGTCGACGGTGAGGAACGCGGTGATCGCGCCCTCGTACTTGTCGGCCTCGAACGCGATGCCCTCCTTGAGCGTCTTGTCGGCCTTCATCGCCGCCTCCGCGTCGCTCACCACCTGCGCCGGGCTGGTCGGCGGGGTCTTGATCAGGTCGGTGCGGTAGAACAGGCCCTCCGGGTTGTCAAACCACGGGACCGCGTAGTACGTCCCGTTGTAGGTGCCGGCCGCGACCTCGTGCGGGAAGTACTGGCCCATGTTCGGGCTGAACTGAGCCAGCGACAGCACCCAGCCCGCCTGGGCGAACTTCGCCGGGTAGGTCACGTCGGACTCGAACACGTCCGGCGTCGACGAGCCCGCGATGAAGTTGTGCTCGAGCTGGGACAGGTACGTCGTCGAGTCCGACGACAAGACCTGGATGTTGACCTTGATGTTCGGGTTGGCCGCCTCGAAGCCCTTGATCGCCTTGGCGGTCTGCATGCCTTCGGTGCCGAGCCCGGACTCGGCGAACGTGATCGTCTGAGTGCTGCTGGCCGAAACCGCACTGCTGCTCGAGCTCGAACTGCTGCACGCGGCGGTGAGCGCCGCCAGGCTCGCGGCCACAGCTATGGCCCCGGCCCGCCAACGCACGGATCTGCCCCTGCTGACTCTCTTAGTGGAACCCATCGAGGACTCCTTCCTAGTCTTTGGGCACCTTGTGGAGTTCTTGGAATTCGCGGAAATCTCTGGAGTTCTGATCAGCTATGAAGTAGTCAGTCTATGACTCTCCGTATTCATGAGTCGGGCCGACCGTTGAGCCGGTGCCTCCTAACCGGGTCTGTCCCGGCTATTCCGGGCTGGCCGACCCCCGTACGGTCAGCCCATGTTCGTTCGGACTAATTTGTCCGGTTTAGTTAGCCGTCGCTGATGATCTGGGTCAGCTGCCCAGCCATGTCCGCGAGGGCCGCTTGTGGTTGCTTCTGGCGGGTCAGGGCCTGGTACACCTCGCTCGAGATAACCAGGCTGGCTTGGTCGTAGTTGGTGATCGCGGGGCGTGGCTGGGCGGAGTTGATGGCCTGCTCGAGCACAGGCAGGTAGCCGTCGCTGCGGATCAGGCTCGGATCGGTGTAGAGCTGGGTCCAGACCGGGGGGAACGATCCCTCCTCGAGCATCTCCTTCTCGTTGGCCAGGTCGGTCATGTACTTGATGAAGGCCAGCGCCGTCCGCTGGTGCTGGGAATACGCGCTGATCGCGAGGTTGGCGCCGCCGAGGGAGCTGGAGCCGGCGCCGTCCGGGCCCGGCAGTTCCTCGACCCCGAACTTCCCGTACACCTTGTTGGCCGGACCGGGTACGGACAGGGCCGCGTAGACGTCGGGCCAGTTGTCGAGGAACAGGAACTGGCCGGCCTCGAACGCGGCCTGGGCCGACTCCTCCTCGTAGGTGAGCGCGACCCGGGGGATCCAGCCGTGCGCGAAGCCGCTCACCAGGAAGTCCAGCCCCTTGAGGGCCTGGGGGGAGTCCACCGTGACCTTGGTGCCGTCGGCGGAGAGGATCGACCCTCCGGCCGACTGGACGGCGGCGGAGAAGTCCACGGTGAGGCCTTCGTACGGCGCGAACGTGCCCGCGTACCCGTAGAGCCCGTACTTCGGCGCCACGGTCTGCGCGAGTTCGGCCAGCTGGGCCCAGGTCCTGGGGGGCTTCTTGCCCGCCTTGGCGAGGATGTCCTTGCGGTAATAAAGGAGATCCGCGTTGCTGTAGTCGGGCACGGCGTACAGGCGGCCCTGGTACATGGCCGTGTCGACGGCCGGCTTGAGGAAGTCCTTCAGCTCGGGGAACTCGCTCTGCGGCAGCGGGATGATCCAGCCGTTCGAGGCGAACTCCGCGGTCCAGATGACGTCCATGTCGATGACGTCGTACTCGTCGCTCTTGGCCTGGAGGTTCGCCACGAGCTGGGCCAGCTGGTCGTTGGCGGCCTCGGGCAGCAGGAGCAGGGTGACCTCCTGGTGCGGATGGTCCTGGTTCCACCCCGCGATGACGCCCTTGAGCCAGCCCGAGTCGTCCTTGCCGATCGCGAAGGTGATGGGGCCGATACCGTTCGTGGGCGGGGCCTCCCCGGTCGGGGAGACACCGGCTGACGCGCACCCCGCGGTCACCGCGGTTCCCGCGGTCAGCAGGAGGCCAGCGGCGACGAATACCATCCGAGGCATCGCACGCCGCATGCGGGTCACCACCATCGTTTGGTAGATTTTTAGATGCATGTTATGCAGGTGTGTTAGGTATATGTCAACCAGATCACATAACGAGTCAGGCATGTTTCCCGACGCTCGGCGGGGAGGGAGGGTTCCCGGTTCGCGGGGGCCTTACATAGTTGTTATGTACAGCGATAACCTGAGCGCGGGCCGTTTGCGGCCCTGATGGAGGTGACGGGATCGTGCGGCAGCCCCTGCTGGCGCTTCTCGCCAAAGAGCCGGCCCATGGCTACGAGCTGAAGCTCGCGCTTGAGGCGACCTTCGGCCAGGCGTACCCGTCCCCGAACATCGGGCAGATCTACGTCACGCTGAAGCGCCTGGAGCAAGACGGCCTGGTGTGCAGTCAGGACGTGGAGCAGACCACCAGGCCGAACAAGCGCGTGTACGAGCTCACGCCCGCAGGCCGCGAAGCGCTGCGTGCGTGGGTCGAAGAGCCAAGTGACGGGCCTCGCATCCGCGACGAGTTCTTCATCAAGCTGATCCTCGCTCCGATGGCGGGGATAGCGGACCGGATCGCGCTCATGAACGCTCAGCGCAGGCACTATCTGGGCCTCATGCGCAAGCTCACCGATCTGCAGGCCGATGCGGACCGTGCGGACACCGCGGCGCGGCTGCTGATCGAGGGCGCCGTCTTGCACCTTCAGGCGGACCTCGACTGGCTGGAACGATGCCAGGAGGAACTTGTGTGAGCCGGTCAGAGCGGTACTTGCCGTGCTTGCCCGGCGGGGCGGATACAGCGTGCCTGCTGCGGGCCCGTCAGCTCGTTAAGGTGTACCGGGCCGACGGGGTAGCCGTGGAGGCGCTCCGCGGGATTGACCTCGACCTCGCCGTCGGCGAGTTCGTGGCCATCATGGGCCCGTCCGGTTCGGGCAAGTCGACCCTGCTGCACGTCCTTGGCGGGCTGGAGCCGGCCACGACCGGCGAGATCTGGCTGCGCGGGCGGCGCGTCGACGGCTTGTCCAGGTCCGGCTGGGCGATCCTGCGCCGCAGGCACGTCGGGTTCGTCTTCCAGTTCTTCAACCTGCTCTCCAACATGACCGTCGCGGACAACGTCGAGCTGCCCGCGCTCCTCGCGGGGGCCAGCCCGCGGCAGGCCAGGAAGCGCCGGGAGGAATTGCTGGCCGAGCTGGGCATCGCGGACAAGGCGGGCGCGGCCCCGGCGCGCTTGTCCGGCGGCGAGCAGCAGCGGGTCGCGCTGGCGCGAGCGCTGGCCAACGAGCCGAGCCTGCTGCTGGCCGACGAGCCGACCGGCAACCTGGACAGTTCCAATACCCGCGACGTGCTCAGGCTGCTCCGTCGCGTGCACGACGGCGGCCAGGCGATCCTGATGGTCACCCACGACGCCCGCGTGGCGAGCCTGGCGGACCGGGTGATCAACCTGTTCGACGGGATGGTGGCCGACGACGCCACGATCGTCCCCCTCCCCCGCAGCCTGAACGGTGTCGGCGACGTCCTGGAGCTGAGGGGCTGAGGGCCCGGTGCGAGGGACGCTTCGGTGGGCGCGCGCGGACCTGCGTGCCCGCCCGAGCCAGGCCCTGCTCACCCTCGGCGTGGTCGCCGGCGTGGTGGCCGCCCTTGTCCTGTCCACCATGCTGCTCCAGGGCGCGGTCAACCCGTGGCAGCAGCTGTTCGCCCGGACCCACGGGGCGGACGTGCTGATCTACTTCCAGAACGGGACCAACACCAGCGAGCTGAGCTCCCTGCCGGGAGTCCGGCAGGTCGGCCGGCCCTACGAGGCGGCGTCGGCGACCCTCGAGCAGGGCCCGGTACAGTCACCCGTCGAACTGCGCGGGATGACTCCCGTTCCGCCCGCGATGTCCACGCCGCTGATCGTCGCGGGAACCTGGCTGCGGTCCTCGGAGCAGGACGGTGCCGTCATCGAAGCCTCGTTCGCGGCGGCCGTCCACGTCGGCGTCGGTGACAAGATCGTCGTCGACGGGATCGACGGCACATCGGTCCCGATGCGGGTCATCGGCATCGCCGACACGGCCGACCAGGGCTTCTACCCGCAGTGGACCCCGGGCCTGATCTGGGTCCAGCACGGGCTGCTGACCGCGGTCGAGCCGCACCAGAGCGAGACCCAGGAGGTCGTCGGCCTCCGCCTGGATGACGCCTCCACCGTCGCCACCGGCCAGGTCGTGCAGACCATCTGGAATCTCTACAACGGCCCCACCGAGAATTCGGCGGTCCTGCGGTACTCCACGTGGCAGCAGGTGCAGAACTCGATGGCCAGCAACGACCGGCTGCTCGGGTTGCTGCTCGCCCTGTTCGGGGTCATTGCCCTGGTGGCCGCCCCGTGTGCCATCGCCAACGTCACGGCGGGCAGCGTGCTCATGCAGCGGCAGGACATCGGGATGCTGAAGGCACTCGGCTTCACCCCCGGCCAGGTGGTGGGGATGCTGCTCGCCGAGCAGACCGCGCTGGGGGCGGCCGGCGCCGGGTTCGGTCTGGTCGCGGCCCGGATCATGACCTCATCGGCGTTCGTGCGCCCGCCGGACGGCACGCCCGTGGGCCTGGCCCCGCTTTCCGGCTCGTGGGTGGCGCTGATCGGCGGCGGCGCCGTGCTCACGGTCGCGATCGCCACGATCATCCCCGCCTGGCGGGCGGGCCAGGTTTCTCCGGTCGCCGCCGTCCAGCCGACTCCGCCGCGCGGTCACCTGTCCCTGATCGCCCGGCTCGGCCTGCTCGTCCGCCTGCCGCCCGCGCTCGTGCTCGGGGCCAGGGACTCCCTGACTCGCCGGCTGCCCTCCGCCCTGACCGTGGTCGGCCTGGCCATCCCCATGGCGATGATCACGATCGCCCTCATCTGCTGGTCGACCATCGACGGGTTCACCAGGGACCCGGGCCGGATCGGGCTGGCCGCGGCCGTCACGGTCACTCCCGGCGGCGGCCTGGATACCGCCAGGACCCTGAACCTGATCAGCCACGACCACCAGGTGCTCGCGTACTACCCGGGCGCCGAGTTCGACACCCTGCTGCCCGGCGACAACGGCACCTTCATCGCCCGCGCCGTCGGGTATTCCTCGCGCCCCTACCCCTTCCAGACGGTCCAGGGGCGGATGTTCGACGCGCCGAACGAGGCGGTCGCCGGCCAGGGCTTCCTGACCCTGATGCACATCGGGGTCGGCGCGTGGATATCGCCGACGATCGACGGGGTCCCCGTGATCCTGCACATCGTGGGCCGGACCATCGAGCCCGACAACAACGGGGACGTCCTGGACTTCGGGCTTGACGCGCTGAGCGACGCGGGCGGCGGGGGTCCCCAGCTGTTCTACGCTCTTGTGCTTAAGCCGGGTGTATCCCCCGCCGCCGCGCGGGCCACGCTGCTGGCCGCGTCGCGTGACGAACTCGACGTGCAACTGGTGGCTAACCCGGCCGACGGGCTCGAGGTGGTGAAGGTGGTGATCGTCGTCGCGGTCGCGGTGCTGGCGGTCATCGGACTGGCGAACCTGCTCACCGCGGCCGCGGTCGGGCAGCGGGACCACCTGCACGAGGTCGGCGTGCTCAAGGCGCTGGGGCTGACGCCGCGCCAGGTGACGGCGACGCTCGTGGTCAACACGACGATCCTCACCGCGATCGGGGTGGCCAGCGGGACCGTGGCGGGCCTGGTGATCGCTCCGAGGCTGATTAACATGCAAGGCCAGACGAGCGGCATCGGATCGGGCATCGCGGCCAGCCTGCCCGCCGCGACCGTTGTCGAGATCCTCGCCATCGCGCTGGCCATCGCCACGACCGCGGCGCTGTTCCTCGCCCGCCGCACCACGCGGATGTCGGATTCCGCCCACCTGCGCAGCCCGAACCGTCCGTCGCCACCGCGACGGCATGCCCTGGATAACGTTAATTCCCTACGAACCCGGTAAGAATCCCGATAGGGACCCGGTAAGGAGGCAGGATGGCCACCGTCGGCCTGGACAAGGTGAACAAGGTCTATGAGAACGGCTTCCACGCTGTCATCGACCTGAGCATGGACGTGAAGGAAGGCGAGTTCATGGTGCTGGTCGGCCCGTCCGGCAGCGGTAAGACCACCGCGCTGCGGATGGTCGCCGGGCTGGAGGACATCACCAGCGGCCGTCTCACCATCGGCGGGAAGATCGCCAACGACGAGAGCCCCAAGGAACGCGACATCGCGATGGTCTTCCAGAACTACGCGCTGTACCCCCACATGACCGTGGCCGATAACATCGGATTCGCGCTCAAGCTGCGCAAGTTGCCGAAGGCTGAGATCGTGGCCAAGGTGAAGGACGCAGCGGACATCCTCGGGCTGACCGACTATCTCGACCGCAAGCCCGCCCAGCTCTCCGGCGGCCAGCGCCAGCGGGTGGCCATGGGCCGGGCGATCGTGCGCGAGCCTTCGGTGTTCCTGATGGACGAGCCGTTGTCGAACCTGGACGCCAAGCTGCGGGTGCAGATGCGCGCCGAGGTGCAGCGGATCCAGCGGCGCATCGGGGTGGCCACCTTGTACGTCACGCACGACCAGATCGAGGCGATGACGATGGGCGACCGGGTCGCGGTGCTGCGGGGCGGGGAACTGCAGCAGGTCGATCATCCGCAGTACCTGTACGACCACCCGAATACCGTGTTCGTCGCGGCGTTCATCGGCTCACCGTCCATGAACCTGTACGAGGCGACGATGAGCGACGACGCCAGGTCGGTCAAGGTCGGATCCCAGGTGCTGCCGGTGCCGAACGATGTGCACGCGGCGCGCCCCGGGCTGGCCGCCTACGGCGGCAAGAAGGTGGTCCTGGGCGTGCGGCCCGAGCACCTGCCCGCAGCAACCGACGGCGCCACCGGGCCGACCCTGGTCGGCAACGTGGACCTGGTCGAGGCCCTCGGCTCGGAGCTCGACGTTCACTTCACCATCGATGCCCCCCGGGTACAGCCCGAAGGTACGGCCGCCGACGACGATGACGCAACCGCGAGGGCGGGCGAGGGCGTGGCCCGGGTCGCTCCGACGACCAAGGTCAAGACGGGCGACCGGATCACGTTCGCCGTCAACACCGAGGGCATGCAGTTCTTCGACCTGGAGACGGACAGGGCGATCTGGGACTAATGCAGCCGGCCCGGGCCCCCGGCGGTGCGGGCGCCCCGGGGGCCCCGGGCCTGCCGGTCACCGTCACGGTCATCGGCGAGGCGGTCATCGATCTCGTCCCTGGCGAGCAGCCGGCCGCTTATCACGCCGTCCTGGGCGGGAGTGCTTACAACGTCGCGGTCGGCCTGGCGCGGCTCGGTCAGCGCGTGGCCTTGATGGCACGCCTGTCCGATGCCCCGTTCGGCCGACTGCTACGCGATCACGCCCAGGCCGAGGGCGTCGACCTGGCCGCCGCGCCGCACGCCGCGGAACCGGCCACGCTGGCGGTGGTCAGCCTGGATGACCGGGGCCAGGCCAGTTACGACTTCTACTTTGAAGGCTCCGCGGACTGGCAGTGGACGGCTGAGGAGACGGGTCAGGCGCCGCAGGCGACAGCCGTGTTCCACTTCGGGTCGATCGCGTCGTGGACCCCGCCGGGTGACGCCCGGATCCTCGACCTGGTCCAGGCTCTTCGCGAGCGCGGCGGCGTGCTGGTCAGCTACGACCCGAACGTCCGGCCCGGGCTCCTCGGCGATCACGTTTCCGGCCAGCGTGTCGTCGAGCGCGCCGTGCGGCTTGCTCACCTGGCCAAGGCCAGCTCAGACGACATCGCCTGGCTGTACCCGGACCAGCCGCCCGGTGACGTCGCCGGGCGGTGGCTCGGGCTGGGCGCGGGCGTCGCGGTCATCACGCGCGGGGCCGACGGGGCCGACGTCTACACCTCGGGCGGCATTACCCTGCACCGGCCCGCGCCCGAGGTCGTCGTGGGCGACACCGTCGGGGCGGGGGACTCGTTCACCGCCGGGCTGATCGCGTCGCTCGTCCGCCGGGACCTGTACGCGCCGGACCGCTTGGCGGGGTGCCCGGCTGACCAGTTGGCCGCGGCGCTTGACGACGCGATCCTGGTGGCGGCGGTCACCTGCCAGCGGCGCGGCAACGACCCGCCCACGCTCGCCGACCTCGCTGCTGCCAGGTGACTTCCTCCCGACCTTCGCGTTGCTTGCGCCTTCCCCGTTCCTTCCGACCGTCCCTCCCCGCCACCGGCCTGAGGCCGGCCCCGGCGCGGTACCGGCCGGTGCACTTCACGGCGGGAACGTCCCCGCGGTCCGGCGAAGGAGGAGCATGGTGGCCGCAGCGGAGATGATCGCAGAGCTCACCGAACTGCGCCGCGTGCCGCTGGTTCCGGAGATCTGGCTGCACCAGGCCGGGGAGCCGGTCAGCGTGTGGCAGCGCGTGGAGCAGGCGACCGGGCAGACCGGCCTGGACCCGCCGTTCTGGGCGTTCGCCTGGCCGGGCGGGCAGGCGATGGCCCGCTACCTGCTTGACCACCCCGAGACGGCCGCCGGCCGGCAGGTGATCGACCTGGCGTCCGGCTCCGGGCTCGTAGCCATCGCGGCGGCCAGGGCGGGCGCCGCGGCCGTGACCGCCTACGACGTCGACCCGCTCGCGGCCGCGGCCATCACCATGAACGCGACCGCCAACGATGTGGCGGTCCGTGCGGTCTGCGCCGACATCCTGGGCCAGGACGACCTTCCCGGTGGCGTCGATCTGCTGCTGGTGGCCGATGCCTTCTACGAGCGCGATCTGGCCTGCCGGGTAATGCGCTTCCTCGGCCGGGCCCGCGCCTGCGGCGTCGCTGTCCTCGTGGGCGATTTCGGCCGGGCGTATCTGCCGCGGGATTGCCTCAGGCCGCTAGCCGCCTACGATGTGCCCGGCCTGGGCGCGCTGGAGGACCGCGACGTCAAGCGCACCACCGTGTGGGCACCGCACCCCTAGCCACGTGAGTGCGGTCGCGCGGGACAGGACACATCCCTGGAGCGGTCCGGCCGCCGCCTGCTCCGGCGCCGATCTGCGTGAAGCTGCTGACGGAATTGGGAGTCGCGGCAGAGCAAAGCGGGTGGGCCCCCGCCACTATGAAGGACGATCTCGCGAGGCGCCCGGCACGCCACCGAGCGGCATGTTCCGGGTCAAGCAATCTGGAGCGACAAGAAGACCCAGACGTTGCCGCGGGTGGTGGCGCGAGGGCTCGGTAGGGCCGGATCGGCGGGTCGCTAGCGGCCGGCTGACGGCCGGCGCGCTTCTGGCCGGTCGCGTGCCGATGGGCTCGGCTGCCGCCTTATCAGCTCCATGCTGCCGCCGTAGCGTCGTGCGCCGAGTCCGGTCAGCAACGAGACGGACGCGACGTTCGTGTCGTCGACCTCGCCTGCGACGCTGGTGTCCCCCCGGGCGGTGAGCACGGCGAACGCCT